>Ga0315281_10012976_pt1 | contig 11302 bp, 9 predicted proteins | sample YL17G07_0_MG_FD_204540 | JGI IMG/M metagenome (GOLD analysis project Ga0315281, IMG submission 204540) | Sediment microbial communities from Yellowstone Lake, YNP, Wyoming, USA - YL17G07_0 | ecosystem: Environmental > Aquatic > Freshwater > Lake > Sediment | place: USA: Wyoming | collected... | reverse complement strand
GCCTTCGATGGATGCCAACGGTCTGGGCGAGCGTCACCTGGTCCTGCACGCGGCTCGCGTCCGGCACGTCAACCACCGCCGCCGGATTGGGCGGCACGGCCGGCAGCACCGTTTCCGGTTTCGGTCCTTCGGCCCGCCACCCGCCAAAATACTTCTCGACGATCGCTCTCGCCTGGTCCGGCGTCGTGTCGCCCGCCACGACGATCGTCGTCATGTCAGGACGGAAGGCCGAGCGGTAGTACTGCCGCACGGCGCCGAGCGTCAGCGATCGGACTGTCGCCGGCGTCGCTTCGCGCAGCGCGGGGTCGCCCTTCGGGAACAGCGCCGCCTCGAGCGCGCGGTTGGCGCGATAGCCCGGACTGACCACTTCGCCCTCGAGCGTTGAAGCCGCCTGCTGCCGCACGATCGCGAATGCCGGCGGCGGCAGTGCCGGGCGCAGCAGGTTGTCGGCAAGCAGCTGCACGCCGCGATCGAAGTGCGCCGAGAGGACCTGCAGTGAAAAGTCGCTGCCCGCCGATTCGTCGGCCGCGATCTGGTCGAGCGCGGCCTGGAACGCCAGGCGATCGAGCGTCTGCGTTCCGTAGTCGAACAGGTCGCCAAGCAGTCGCGACACGCCTTCCTGCCCCGGCGGCGTCTGCAGGTCCGCGTTGTTCCGGATCCGGCCCACCAGCGTGATCGTCGGGCTGATTCGTTCGGGCTGCACGATCAGGCGCAGCCCGTTCGCGAGCGTCATCACGGCCGGCTTCAGGTTCGATGCGGGCAGCGAGGGAACCTGCAGCGTCTTCTTCGCCCAATCCGGCACGGCGACCGGGTTGGTGCGCCGCGGCGCGAAGGATTCCTTTCCGCGGTTTGCCCTGCCCGGCGCCGCTTCGCCGGACGCACGGGGCACGAGCAGCGCCAGGGTCACCGTCTCGTTGATCAGATACTTGCGCGCGACGCGATTGACGTCGGCAGGCGTCACCCTTCGAATCGCGTCAAGATCCTCGTCCGGGCTCGCGCGTCCTTCCACGGCGAGCGCGTCGGACCATTCCGACGCCAACCCGGAGATCGAGTTCAGCGCAAACACCGCCTGCGCGATTTCCCGTCGTTTGGCCGCTTCGACCAGGTCTTCGGGCACGCCTTTCGTCACGTACTCGCCCACGATCTGCTTCAACGTCGCGATCATCTTCTGTCCGTCGTCCCCTTTCGGAAACGCGGCCATCGCCGCTCCCACACCCGCGTCGGGCAGCATCGTGAGATCGAATCCGGCCGACAACGCCCGTCCCTCGGCGCCCAGCGCGTACAGGTTGCCGCGGGCGCTGTCGAGCACGTCGCCGAGCACCTGCGCCGCGGCGAAGTCGGGGTCGTGAAAGCCGGGCATGCGGTAGGCGACGGCGGCCGTGCCGTAGCCGAGGTCCGTGTCGAGCTGGATCGTCGCGGCTTTGAGTGGTTCGGGGTGCACTGCCGGGCGCGGAGGCAACGGTCTGGACGGCACGGCGCCGAACATCCGCTTCACCGCCGCCAGCGTCTTTTCCGTGTCGACGTCACCGGCGACGACGAGAATCGCGTTGTTTGGCGCGTACCAGGTGCGGTGGAACTGCCGGAGCATGGCCCCGGTCGTTTTCTGGAACGACTCCCGCGTGCCCAGCGCGTCGGTCGCGTACGGCGTGCCGCCGAACAGGTGCTGGAGCACCTGCGTGTAGAAGAGGTACTGCGGGTCGGAAAGATCCTGCGCGACTTCCTGCTCGATCGCGCCCCGTTCCTGCTGCCACGACTCGTCGGAGTCGAGGACGTCCTGCATGCGGATCGCTTCGATGTGCAGCGCGGTCTCCAGGTCTTCGGTCGGCACCGTCATGAAATACTGGGTGACCGTCTGCTGCGTGTCCGCGTCGAAGTCGCCGCCCATGGCGGCCATGATGGTGGACAACTGCGCGGCGGACAGCTGCGCGCTGCCGCGGAACATCATGTGTTCCTGCGCGTGCGCCATCCCCGGCATGCCGGGAGGCGCCTGGTCGGAACCCGCCAGGTAATTGATCTCGATGGCGACGACGGGCGCCAGCGTGTTGCGGACCACGACGACGCGCAGGCCGTTGTCGAGGGTCGCGCGGACGACGTCACCGGGTGCGGTGATGACCGGCGTGCGGGCGCCGATCGCGAGGGCGAGCAGCAGCAGCGCGAGGAGGCGGCGTGTCATGTGTCGGAACCCAAATCCCACGGTAGCGGGCGGTCGTGCGAGTGTCAAGGAAAGAACGAACTTGCAGCGGAGGGGAACGGGGCGGAAGATGTAGAATCGAAGTATTCACAGGAGGCATCGATGCCCCTTCTCGACGATCGCGTGCAGAAGCAGGTGCGTACTGCGCTGGCCGCCCTGCAGGCCCCGGTCAGGCTCGTGATGTTCACACAGGGCGAGGGAGGCGCGCTCGAATGCGCCTTCTGCGGCGAAACCCGCCAGCTCGTGGAGGAGATCGCGAAGCTGTCGGACAAGATCGCCGTGGACGTCCGCGACTTCCAGGGCGACGCTGACCTTGCCCGGTTTTACGGCATCGACAAGATCCCGGCCATCGTGATGGAAACCGCCGGCGCGCCGCCCCGGGATCAGGGCATCCGCTTCTACGGCATTCCCTCGGGTTACGAGTTCAGCACCTTCATCGAGGATCTGCGCATGGTGAGCCGGGGCAGCGCCGGGCTCGGCGCGCCCACGCAGCAGGCGGTCGCGGGAATCACCCGGCCGGTGCGCATCCAGGTGTTCGTCACACCCACTTGACCGTACTGCCCGCGAGCCGTGCTGCTCGCGCACAAGCTGGCGCTTGCGAGCCCCCACATCACCGGAGACATGGTGGAGGTCTCCGAATTCCCGCACCTGGCCGCGAAGTACCGCGTCTACGGCGTGCCGCGCACCGTCATCAACGAGGTGATCCAGATCGAGGGCGCGGTGCCCGAGAACGCGCTGGTGACGGAGCTGATGAAGGTCGAGGACGAGGCGACAATGGCGAGATTGAGCGCGGAGCTCAACGCATGAGCATCCTGGACGTCCTCATCCTGGGCGTCGTCGAGGGGATCACCGAGTTCCTCCCGATCTCCTCGACGGGACATCTGATCCTCACCTCGTTCCTGCTCCACGGGCAGCAGTTCATCGACACGCCGTTCGTCAAGACCTTCAACATCGTGATCCAGCTCGGCGCCATCCTCGCGCCCGCCGCCCTCTACTGGAGGCGGCTGCTCGTCGATCGGCGGACGCTCGCCATCACGATCACCGCGTTCATTCCCACCGGCGTGCTTGGCTTCATCCTCTACAGGCTGATCAAGCGCTTCGAGGGGAACCTCGCGATCGATCTGTGGTCGCTGCTGATCGGGGGGATCGTCCTGCTGCTGATCGAGTGGCACCTGCACAATCGCGATGCCCCTGTGCAGGCCGGCGAGACCGTCGCGGGATCGGCCGGCCGTCCGGGCCTGCGCGGCGCCGGAACGCGCGGGACGGGCGCGGGGGCCACGGTGCATCGGGTGGACGACATTTCCTTTGCGCAGGCGCTCATCATCGGCACGTGCCAGGCGATCTCGATGATTCCAGGCGTCTCGCGGTCGGCAGCGACCATCATGACGGGCCTGTTGCTGCGCATCGACCGGCGGGCGATCGTCGAGTTCTCGTTCGTCCTGGCGATTCCCACGATGCTCGCCGCCAGCGCCTACGACCTGTACAAGAACTACCGCGGCATGACGCTCGAGCAGGTCGACCTGCTCGCCATCGGCTTCGTGGTCGCCTTCGTGCTGGCGATCCTCGCCATCAAGTTCCTGCTTCGCTTCGTCCAGACGCACACCTTCAACGCGTTCGGCATCTACCGCATCCTCGCGGCGATCGCGTTCTGGCTGATCGTGCTGCGGTAGACGTGCCCGACACCGCAATCGCGACGGAGTTCAGCGGAGCGGATGCGCCAACGGCCGAGCCGCTCGGCACCCCGGAACGGGCAGCCGGTTGTGGACTGGCGCCCCGGCTCGACACGCCGGTAAAACGCGGCGTCGATCTCCGCACCGGGCCGCGTGAGCGGGCCGCAGCGGCCGAGTCCCGCTAGGCCTCGCCGATCCCCACGGCCGCCGCCGTGTTTCAGACGCTTCGCCGATCGGCGTGCTCGCAGGGGCGCTACGTCCGCAACCCGCAGCCCTCGGGCTGCTCCGCAGGGTTCGGCCGCTGGTACATCCGCTCCGCTGCGCGAAATCGTCGATTGTGGCCCGACGGACACGGGCCGCTGCACGACAGCCTGGTCGGATTGCGTCATCGCTCACGCTCGGTGGGGCACGATGCGGTGCAGGTCACAGCACGAGCCATAGAGTCAGGACAAGCGGCCAGCTCACGAAAACCCGAGGCGGAGGCCAACCACGAACATGCCATGGGGGACTGGGGGCCCCGCACCCGGCCTGGCCCCCGTGGCGTTCTCTTTTCGATAAGCCGGAGCCGAAGGTTTGCTGAGGACGGGGCTCGAGCGTGACCTGCACCGCATCGCGCCCCGCACGTGGTCGTCGGACTCGCCCGCTGCTTGACAACTATCGGCAACGCGAACACGATCGTGCAGCTCGTTGCGCACCCCTGGGAGGCACTCATGAAGAAGGAAGATCTGACTGCGCCGCGGCCGACCGAACTGGCGATCGAGCGGCTGCGATCGCACCTGCGGCTGACGACGCCGCTGATTGCGCTCTATGACACCGTTCCATCCGCGGACTTCGAGCCGCTCGTGCACCCGAAGGACACCGACTGCTGCTTTGCGTACTTCGAACGGTGGATGAAGGGGGAAACGCTGGTCGTCAAGAAAGGCGGTCCGGGGTGTCCGGGCGGGCATCGCGGCCTCGGGCTCGAGAACACGTCCCCGCCGTTCATGGCGCACTTCCTCACCGACGGCGTCGGCGCGCCGGCCGGCGAGGGTCTGCGGGCGAGGCCCGACATTGCGCAGGCGCTCATCGACCGCGCGAGGCCGATGCACAACAAGAGCGGCCACGTGCTGATTGGGCCGCTGCGCCCCGACAAGTGGGACCTGGTGGGGTCCGTGACGTTCTTCGTCGGTCCCGACGTCCTTTCCGCGGTCGCGACGCTCGCCGGCTACTGGTCGAGCGACAAGGACGTCGTCGTGGCGCCGTTCGGCTCCGGTTGTTCGTCGCTGCTGCGCGCGCTCGGCGAGTACGACAATGACGACGATCCGGCGGTGCTGGGCGGGCTGGACATCGCGATGCGCCGGCACCTGCCCGACGACATGCTGTCGCTGTCGGTAAGCCCCGCCCGCTTCGCGAAGATGCTGACCTTCGACGAGGCGAACTTCCTCAACAAGCCGTGGTGGAACGATCTGGTGCGGCTCAGGCAGGCGTGATTCGTCAGCGAAGCGCCACCTCCGCCGAATAGTTTCCCTCGTGCCCATTCGCGTCAACCGACGTCACCACGTAGTAATAGACGGCGCCGGCCGGCATCAGCCGATCGACGAAAGTCCTGCCGGCAATGGGCGTCCGGTTGACGCGCGTGTACGGACCCCGCGAAACCGGGCTGCGATGGACGTTGTAGGCGGCCGCGCCTGGCGCGGCCGTCCAGCTCACGTACGCCGTCTTCGCCCGCAGGAACAGCGACGCCACGACCTGGACATCGGCCTTCACTGTCGAAGGCGGCTGGGGGCTCACGAACGGCTGCGCGAGCGCGGCGATCGTCGCGAGCGACGCCCGGGCGACGGCCGTCTCGAAATCCATGTTCAGCGTACTGAACGTGTCGTACGTCTTGTGATAGTTCGGGTTGCTCGGGTTCGCATCCTCGATCCCGCACACAGCGCTGTACCCCTGGTCCCAGAAGGGGGCGTGATCGCTGCGTGTGAACGAAGCGTTCACCACCTTCAGCGTCGGCAGCGGCGCGTAGGCACTCGCGGCGGAGGCGAAGGCATTGGCCAGCCACTCGGATTGCGGATTGACGATCAGGTCGAGATCCTCCGGCAACCGATCCGTGTAGGCAACCATGTCGAGATTGACGACGGCAAGGATCTTCTGGCCGGCGCCGCGCGCGTCCTGCGCGAAGTGCTTGCTCCCGTACAGCCCCCATTCTTCGGCGGAAAACGCGACGAACTTGATCGTGAAGTCGAACGAGTCCCGGCCGAGCACGCGCGCGAGCTCCAGCACCGCGGCGGTGCCGCTTCCGTTGTCGTCTGCGCCGGGCGCCAGGTGTGTCGGGTCGTTGCTGTATGAATCGTAATGCGCGCCGACCACGACGATCTGGTCGGGCGAGGTCCGGCCGGGCAGCGTCGCCACGATGTTGGCGGTGCCGTAGCCGCCAAACGTGAAGTCGTCACGTTCGACGACAAGGCCGAGGGCGCTGAAGGCATCGAACAGCCGGGCGCCGGCCGCCGCGCACGACGGCTGCGAGGCATAGCGGGTCTGGAACGATTCCAGTTCCTTGATCGTGTCCGTGAGCGCCTGCGTGCTGACCTGTCCTACCATGTCGGGGATGGCGGGGCCGGGAGGCAGGCGAACCGCCGACACGGCCCGGGCCATCGCCGCAAGGCGCCCTGCAACCCGGAACGTCGGCGTAACGGCGAGTCGATCCGCCAATCGCTTCAGGTGCAGGTGTGCGGGGATGCGCGCGCGCGCCTCCTCGTCATTGGTGACCAGGAGGGAGTTCGTCGCGTCGAGGGGCCAGGCCGCGCCCACCTGTCGCAGCGCTTCGACGTCGGCGGGCGCCGAGCTCGAGACGAGGAACAGGACGTCTCCTTCGGGAACCGGTTCGAAGATCTGAAGCGACATCCCGGCTTCGGCCAGACGGCTCGCGATCGTCTCGGAAAGTCTCACCAGCCAGGCGTTCTGCAACTCCTGGACGACTTCCATCCCCGCAGCCAGGGCCGCGCGCGGGACTCTCGGCTGGACCTTGTCGATGCGCGCGAGCAACACCCCGTCCGACCGCGAACGCGCCGGGGTGACGGGCGCGAGCGACAGCGCAAGCAGGGCGGAGGCAGCAAGAACACGGCGAGTACGATTCATCACTTCCCGCCTCCTGAACTCAAAAGCTGAAACGCAGCCCGCCCGAAACGTCCACCCCTCCCAGGTTCACGTCGATTCTTGCGACCGTGGTCTTCGAGGGCACCGTCGTGTATTCCGTGCGCACGAACGCGCTCCACTTCCCTCTCACGCGGTACCGCCCTTCACCCAGCACGACGAGGCCCGTCGATTGACCGCTGACGGCAAGCGCGGCATCGGGCCACGTCTCCTCGTAGCTGGTCACGCAGATGCCGGCGCCACCCTCAATCGACCAGCGCGAGGCGAGGCGGGCCGACGCGAGCACGCCGAACCGATAGGACATCAACCGGAGCGACGTCGCGTACCGTTCGTCGTCAATCGGCGCCCCCACGACGATCGTCCGGCCGTCCGAACGCACCCACTTCACGCCGGCGAACGCCGATACACCCGAGGCAATATGAACGGCGAACTGGCCGGTGACGGGCACCAGGCGGGTGCCGTACACGTCCGTCATCGTTCCGTCCAGTGGCCGGGATACGCCAACCGCTCCGGACGCCGCAAACCGCGGCATTTGGGCTGATTGCGCCGCCGCCGGCGATGCGCATGCGACGAGAAGCGCCGTGCAGCAGACCGAGAGGAGTTGTGGTCTCATCGCTCGCTTCTTTGCCGAATCGGCGAGAAGGGGAACGTGCGCGACAGCGACAAATGGAACCGGGGAGCTCAATCAGACGAAACGATTCGGAACCGGGGGGCGTCAGGGCAGGCGCTTCGCGGAAGAGGATAGCAGGGATTGCAGACGAGAGGAAAAGGCTGGTCGGGGCGCCGGGATTCGAACCCGGGACCTCTTGCACCCCAAGCAAGCGCGCTAGCCAGGCTGCGCCACGCCCCGACGCGTCTACTTTATCATACGCGACGCCGCGCGCTAGGCGCGGCCGGTACGGCGGCGCGCGCCGTGATGGCCTGTCGATTTCTCCCGAGAACCGCCGGCCGCCTTGTGCGGCCGCTTCCGCACGACGTCGGGCGCCGCGTGCGCCGGTGGGGACGACGCGCCGTCGCGCCCGTCGCCGGCGAGGACGTCGGCCTCCGCGGCTCTGATGCTGAGGACGCCGTCGGCAGCCTGATGTCCGCCGAGAAGTCCCAGCAGCTCCTGCAGCCCTTGCTTCACGCGTCCAATCCGCTGCCTGATCTCCGGCGTCAGGAACTCCTCCAGCGGCAGCTCGGGCTGCGGCTGGCCGTCTTCCTCGATCCGCCGCCGCGCGCCGGCCAGCGTCAGCCCTTCGTCGAACACGAGCTGCTTGATGCGCAGCACCTGGTCGAGATCCGCCTGCCGGTAAATCCGCATGCCCGCGCGCACCACCCCGAGCCTCGGGAATTCCGACTCCCAGGACCGGAGGACGTAGAGCTGAATACGCGCGATCTCGCACACCTCAGCCGCGTTGTACGATGCGCGCTTCGGAATCCCGGTCGCCATGCCCGTCACGACGCGCGAGTATAGCAGAAGGTCCACTCTTTCTACGATTTCGCGCGCGCCTTGCGCCGCCGCTCGCGCGCGCGAACCTCGATCCGAATCGGGCTGCCGAAGAAGCCGAACGATTCCCGCAGCTGGTTCACCAGGAACCGCTCGTACGAGAAGTGAAACGTCGTCGCGACGTTGGTGAAAAACACGAACGAAGGCGGCGCGATCCCCACCTGGACCGCGTAGAGGATGCGCACTTCCTTCTTGCCGGGGCTCGCGGGCGGGTGGACGGCCGTCACCGCCTCGATGAACTTGTTCAACTCGCCGGTCGGCACCCGCCGCTTGCGTGCCTCGCCGACCCGGTCGATCATCTCGAGCAGCTTCGGCGTTCGTTCGCCCGTCGACGCCGAGATGTGCAGCACCGGCGCGTAGTCCAGGAACTTCAGCTTCCGGCGCACTTCCTCGTCGAACTGCTTCGAAAAATCGGGGCCCCGCGCCTTGACCAGGTCCCACTTGTTGGCCGCGATGATGATGCCCCGGCCCACCCGATCCGCCTCGCCGGCGATGGCCGCGTCCTGGTCGGTCGCCCCCTCGATCGCGTCGATCACGATGACCGCGATGTCGGCCCGCTCGAGGGCGCGCCGCGCCACTAGGACGCTGACGACCTCGACCTGGCCGCCTCGCGCCACCCGGCCGGGCCGCCGAATCCCCGCCGTGTCGACGATGCGGAACTGGCGCCGGTGCCAGCGCAACACCGCGTCGATTGCGTCGCGCGTCGTGCCCGGCGTTTCGCTGACCAGCACGCGCTCTTCGTGCAGCAACCGGTTCACCAGCGACGACTTGCCGACGTTCGGCCGGCCCACGATCGCGACGCCCACCTCGTCGCTCTCGACGGGCGCCGGCTTGGGTTCCGCGGCCGCGGCGCCCGCAGACCGCGGAGCGATGCGCTTGACGACCTCGTCGAGCAACTCTCCGACGCCCTGGCCGTGCTCCGCCGATACCTCCATCACCGGCTCGAAGCCCAACTGATAGAAATCCATCGACCCGTCGCGCGCCCGGCGGTCGTCCATCTTGTTGATGGCGACAATCACCGGCACCGAGCTCCGCCGCACCTCCTGCGCTATCTCATCATCGGAAGGGACCTTGCCCTCTCGCCCGTCGACCACGAAAACGATCAGGTCGGCAGATTCGATCGCGCGTCGACCGTTGACCACGACCAGGTCATGAAGCGGATCCTGGCTGGCGCCGAACATGCCGCCGGTGTCGGTCGTCTGAAAGGTGACGCCTCGCCACGCGACCGTCTGAGTGATGACGTCGCGGGTCGTGCCCGGCGTGGCCGTCACGATGGCCCGCCGCGACGACGTGATCCGATTGAACAGCGTGGACTTGCCGACGTTCGGCCGGCCCACCAGCACAACGGCGGGAGAGCGTTTCTGCACGGAAGTCTCGCGTTCGATGCACCGGAAAACCGTGTTTCCCGGCGGGAATCTGACACCTGGACCTGGTCCAGGTGTCGCTCAATTGGCGCCCGGGAATCGGACCTGGTCCAATTTCATCAATTTCCTGCCCAATTACCGGGCAAAAACGGGTACCTGCGCCGGTTGTCGGGGCCTGGCCGCGCCGCGCCGCGCCCGTACCCGCAGCTTGACAGTGTAAGTGTCTCTCCCTATAGTAGTTAGCAGCTTTGAGGAGAACCGCCGAATGATTAAGCTCGACATCGTCAACGAGGTCTCGAAAGCCGCCGATATCACGAAGATCAAAGCCGAGTTGGCGGTGGACGCGGTCCTGGACGCGATGCGAGTGTCCATGCAGCGCGGCGAACGGATCGAACTGCGGGGCTTCGGCGTCTTTCAGGTCAAGCCGCGCAAGCGTGGCATCGGCCGCAACCCGCGCACCGGCAAAGAGGTGCGCATCCCGCCCGGCCGGACGATCCGCTTCAAGCCGGGCAAGGACTTGCAGAATATCAGCTGAACGCGCCGCCGGTCATCCCGGCGCGGTTTCCGACGGAACCACCGCACGCCGTTCCGCTCCCAGCGTTCGTCCGAGCCCTCATCATGCCTGATCCGTTGTCCCCGCACGAACCAGCCGATTCCTTCCGCGTGGATTCCGAGCCTCATTCGCCGCTTCGCCGCGAGAACGGCGACGGGCGGTTTGAGCCGGCAATCGATGAATCATATGCGGCGGATCGGGTCGCCAGCTACGAGCCGGTCTGGGTTCCCGTCGCGGCGCCACGCGTCCGCAACCGTGTCTGGCTGCACGCGCTACTGTTCGCAGTCACGATCCTGACCACAACGTTGGTCGGAATCGGTCACTGGCTCGCCTTTGTCGATGATTTCGGCGCGGGTCCGCTGGGCGTGCTCTCGCCGACGCAGATTCTCGAGCTGCATTCGCGCTATTGGTACATGGGTTTCTGGTACAGCGCGACGATCCTGACCATCCTCGGAGCGCACGAGCTCGGCCACTATTTTGCCTGCCGCTACTATCGTATCGACGCGTCGCTGCCCTATTTCCTGCCGGTTCCGCCACCGGTGGAAACCGGCACGCTCGGCGCGTTCATCCGCATACGGCAGCCGATCACGACCAAGCGCATGCTGTTCGACATCGGCATCGCGGGCCCGCTGGCAGGTTTCGTCTTTGCGGTTCCCGCGCTCTTCCTGGGCGTCGCGTTGTCGCACGTCTCGCGCGTGCCGGCCGATTTCAGTGGCTGGGAACTGGGCGAGCCGCTGCTCTTCAAGCTCGCGTCGCATGTCGTATGGGGAAGCGTGCCGGATGGCTACTCGCTGAACCTGCACCCGATGGCGTTTGCCGCGTGGTTCGGGCTGCTCGCGACCGCCCTGAATCTGTTCCCGATCGGCCAGCTCGACGGCGGCCATATTTCCTACGCGGTGCTCGGCCGCC
>Ga0315281_10012975_pt1 | contig 11302 bp, 8 predicted proteins | sample YL17G07_0_MG_FD_204540 | JGI IMG/M metagenome (GOLD analysis project Ga0315281, IMG submission 204540) | Sediment microbial communities from Yellowstone Lake, YNP, Wyoming, USA - YL17G07_0 | ecosystem: Environmental > Aquatic > Freshwater > Lake > Sediment | place: USA: Wyoming | collected... | reverse complement strand
GAAGTAGCGGCTGATGAGATGATGAAATGAAATCCCCGCGATTGAGATGACGAGGGGAGAGAAGAAATGCTCACCGAGGCGGAAAGCAGGCAACTGCTGAGGATTGCGCGCAAATCCATAGAGGAGCGCCTCAAGAACAACAGGCGCTACGACGCGCGCCTCGATTCGGAATTCAGCGGCTTCACCCCGGAGATGGAGTCGCCGTGCGGGGCGTTTGTGACGCTGGAAAAGCACGAGGACCTGCGGGGCTGCATCGGCCTGATTGAAGGCGAGAGGCCGCTGTACGAGGCGATCCAGGAAATGGCGGTCTCCGCCGCGATATACGACCCGCGCTTTCCGCCCGTCATGCTCAGCGAACTGCCGGAACTTCACCTCGAAATCTCAGTCCTCACCCCGCTCAAGGAAATCGAGAGCCTCAAGGAAGTGGAAATCGGGAAGCACGGGGTGTACATCACGAAAGGGATGAACCGCGGGCTGCTGCTGCCGCAGGTGGCCACCGACCACAACTGGGGGCTGGAGGAATTCCTGCGCAACACATGCTACAAGGCGGGGCTCAACCCCGATGCGTGGAAGCGCCACCGCCGCGACCCGGAAATGCACATCTACATTTTCTCCGCGCAAATCTTCGGCTGCGCCTTCACCGAAGCCTGATGCTGCAGAATCCTGCAGATTAACCACAGAGTTCACAGAGGACACGGAGAAATAATGTATGCGCTGTTGGGAAAAACAGGGCACGCATTTCTACGCACCCTGTTTTTGTTCACGTCCTCAAGTCTAAGGTCTATGTATTCTCTGTGTTCTCCGCGTTCTCTGTGGGGAGAATCACGATTCGTGGAGGATTAGCTGGATGTCGCCGAAGTCGCGGGGCTGCTCGGCGCGGATTTGTTTGAGGCGGACGAGTTCGAGCAGGGCGAGGAAGAAAGAGATAACCATGAGGCGGTCGGTCATGCCCGCGAAGATTTCCCTGAAGGCGAGCACGGCGGCGGCCCTGAGGCGCGCGAGCAGCGCTTCCATGCATTCCCTTATCGAGATGTCGTCGTAAACGACGCTGTAGGGCGCGGCGCCCAGGGTCTCTTTCATCATCCGCGAGAAGGCGTTCACGAGGTCCCACAGGTCCACTTCTTCGAGCGGCTTGGCCTGCGTCTCGGCCTCGAAGGCCGCGCGTTCCCCGGCGAGGCGGGCGAGTTTCTTCTCGCGCTCGAGCGCGCGCTCTCGCAACTCCTCCGTGAGGCCCTTGAACTTGCGGTACTCCATCAGTTGCGTGACGAGTTCGAAGCGCGGGTCCTCGATTTCGTCCAGGTTGACTTCCTCGCGCGGGAGCAGCGTCCGGGACTTGATTTCGAGGAGCGTGGCGGCCATGACCAGGAATTCCGTGGCGATGTCCACGTTGAAGACCTTCATCATCTCGACGTACTGGAGGTACTGGTCGGCGATGAGGGCGACGGGGATGTCGGTGATTTCGACCTCGGCCTTTTTTATGAGGTAGAGCAGGAGGTCGAGCGGCCCGTTGTACATGTCCAGATTTACGCGATAGTCAAGTTCAGTCATTGTACTTTTGTGTTATTGGATTCAGATGTTTCCGAGAGCGATAGATATTTTAAGGAGATCGTCTCCGTTGAGCACGTTTTGCAGGAGGAGCACGGTCGGCCCGCGCACGATGGCGCTCAGCACGCTGCCCCCGAAGAAGACGAGGGCCAGAAGCACGAAGGGGGCCATCTTGCCGAACTCGTCGAATTTGCGCCTTTGCTCGTATGGCAGCAAGTTGCTTACGATATGCGAGCCGTCGAGCGGGAAGAGGGGGATGAGGTTGAAGATCCCCAGTCCGATGTTTATGACGACGCCGAGGAACAGGAAAACGAGCGCGAAGTCGACCGGCCCCGGCTTCACGGGGTTCCACTGCGTTGATTCGACGGGCATCGGCAAAAGGGGGATGATTATCTTCGCGAGGAGCAGGAAGATCAGTGCCTGGGCGAAATTGGTTGTGACGCCGGCGATGCTGACCAGGATTTCGTCGCGGCGCGGCTTGCGGAAGTAGTACGGGTTGATAGGGACGGGCTTTGCCCAGCCGATTGGCGCGAAGAGGAGGCAGATGGTGCCGATGAGGTCGAGGTGCGCCACGGGGTTGAGGGTGATGCGTCCGGCGCGCTTTGCGGTGTCATCGCCGCATCTGAGCGCCACATATGCGTGGCCGAGTTCGTGAAGGACGAGGGCCGGTATCATCACCGGTATGCGCACCAGCAGTTGCATCATGTCGGGCAGATGGAACATCACTTAACCTGATTGGAGAAATCGGTCAACGCCATTGACAACGGAATTTACGGATTATAAAATATAAAGTATAAATAAGTCAAGGGGAAAAATCCCTGAAAGGGATACGTGATGAGGGATGAGCGCGTCCCTTGCGGACCTGCATCGGCGTTGTTCACTCACCACTCAGCACTCGTTACTTATATTAATCGGCTCTAATGGTGAATGGGCTTGAATGAGATGTGCGCGGGCCGTATAATCCAATGAATCTTGCTGCGCGCGGACTTCCTACATGGGGTGAGTTCGGGGTCAGGCCCGAATCTACGAGCTGGGCGGCCCCAACAAGTTGGGGCACGGGCGTCAGACCCCTCCCGAAGTTTCGAGGCGAAACTTCTCCTTGGCGTCTGACCCCCTCGCCTGCGCTCCGTAATTCTGGGTCTGACCCCGCCTTAGGCGGGCAAGCAAGCCTGAGGCTTGTAAACCTTTCGGCGTGGTGAGATTGGTTTTGAGACAGTCTCTCAGAGGGATGTGATGCTTGAGAACATAAAACTGGTGATTTTCGACGTTGACGGCGTGCTGACGGACGGCCGGATTATTTTCGACTCGAAGGGGGTCGAGACGAGGTTTTTTCACGTGCACGACGGGACGGGGATAAAGTTTCTTATGAACGCGGGGATCGAGGTGGCGTTCATAACGGGGCGGGAATCGGAGGTGGTCAATATTCGCGCGAAGGACCTCGGGGTGAAGCACGTTTACCAGAAGCGGCTTGAGAAGGCGGCGCCGTTCAACGATCTGCTGACGAAGATGAAGATCAAGGCCGAGGAGGTCTGCTGCGTGGGCGACGACGTGCATGACATACAGATGATGCGGCGGTGCGGGTTCGCGGTGGCGGTAAGGGACGCGCGGCCCGAGGTGAAGCAGGCGGCGCATTACGTGACGAAAGCGCCGGGCGGGTTCGGCGCGGCGCGGGAAGTGGCGGAACTCATCATGAAGGCGCAGGGCAAGTGGGAGACCACCGTCTACCGGTACACGGAAGGGTGAGGCATGAAGACCAAGTTATTATTCGGCGTGATAATCCTGACAGGGCTTCTGTTCTTCATGGGGTTAAGCGGACTCTGGAACCGCGTGAGCGCATTATGGAATAACATGTGGCACGACATGCCCAGGCCCCCCGTGACGAACAGCGACAACGGCCAGGTGTTGGACAAGCCCCGCGTGGGCCTCACCACGTACGAGATACTGGACCAGAACATTGAGGGCAAGGTAATTTTCAAGGCGCTGGCTTCCGGTGGGTACGAGGTGAAGAAGGAGGCGAATGAGCCGGCGGATGAAGTGGAGGCGGTGCGGAAATTCATCGTTACGGATTTGCGCCTCACGCCGGACACGGCGAGGCCCTCGGATACGGCGGTCAGGATCTCAGCCGACAATGCCGACCTCTACGAGCATTCCCGCGACCCCAAGAAGAAGGGGCACAAGCCGGACGCTACGCAGGAGGCGGGTTCGTCCTATTTCCACGGGCACCTGACCGGAAACGTTACCATGGAGGCACAGGGGCGGTCTTCCCTGATAATGTCGGCGGATGACATGTGGTACTGGGACGACCAGCGGAGGGTGATGAGCCAGAATGAGGTACGCATCCATGACGCGGCGAACAGGCTGTTTTACCTCATGGGGCAAGGGATGGAGGGGAACCTGGACTTTCGCAGCATGACGGTGGGCAGGAAAGTTGTGTCGTACATGGTGAGCAACGCGTTCGGCGACTCCGGGGGCGCGAGCGCTTCTGGCCCGCAAGGCGTCACGCGGATTACGTGCGATGGGCCTGTTACGCTGCGACGGTTCGAGCAGCCGGAGGACATAGGACTGTTCCTGAAGCAGTTTGATGAGAAACTTAAGCCGATCGTGAAGAAGGACGAAGGGGCGGTCGTGGCTTTCATTGCGGAACTGCAGAAGCGCATGCGCGAGGAAAGCGTGGCGTATGACGACAAGACGAAGGTGCTGGCCATTGCGGGTGACGTGGCGGAGGCGCAGCATCTGCGCAACGGGAAGCAGTTGTTCAAGGGTGAGGCCGGCGACGCGCTGATGGAGACTGTGGACTGCCTGTACAGCGTTTCGCCGGATTTTGACGGGAACGAACTGGCGCTGCTGCGGGGGATTTCGGCGAAGATCGACTCGAAGGACATTGATTTGAGCGGGCCGGACGGGTTGTCAACGCTGACGCTGGTAATCTTTGACACAAACGTGCGCGCGGCGACCAGGCCCTCTCCCATGGAACTCGGCGCGATGGTTGAGAGGGAGGACAGCGCAAACGCCGCGGACTTCTCAGCCCCGTACGTTGACTCCACGCAGGAATGCGAGAGGATGATTATCTACTGTCGCGAGCAGCCCTCTGACCGCAAGGGCGGCGGGCAGGGCATCGAGCCGGTGAAGGTTGAGATGATGCGCGGAGCCAGCCAGGTGGTCATCAGGTCGTTCGGGCCGCGCAGCGCTGAACGCAAGGAACTTGACACCTACCAGACGTGCGACAGGGCCGACATATACACCGCGCGCAGAAGCGAGGCGGCTTCCTCCGGCGAGCAGCAGCAGACGCGCTTTGTTCAGACACGCATGCTGCTCGCGGGAGCCGTGAACATTCAGAAATTCGAGTACCGCCAGAAGAAGGACGAGCCGCCGGCATCGACTGGCGTTGAGGGCGAGACGAAGGGCGATGACGCCGCGTTGACCGCCGTTTACAACGCCACGGGCGAGGTGGTCGAGTGGGACAGGGAGACGGGGCACGGCGTCCTGGTCGGCAAGGCCAGCGAGAAGCCGACGCTTACGTACTCCAGCGCGCCGTCGGACATGTCGCCGGACTCCACGGCCAAGGCCGGCGCCAACGGCACGGCCAGCAACGTTGTGGCGTACGCGACGAATTCCATCGAGTTCTTCCGCATGGCGAACGAGAGCATGACGCGCGTGAGATTTAACGGCGACGTTGTGGTTGAGCGCACGGAGATTTCGGCGCGCGGCAAGCGGCTTGACTCGCTTAAGCACGCGGATTGGGCGGAGATGGTGTTCCGCCAGAGCGCGGCGCAAGGGCAGCCGAAAGCGCTGGGGCCTGGAGGGGACATCTTCAGCAACCTGGAGTCGATGAAGGCGCTGGGGAAGGTGGACTTCCTGAGCGACAAGGGGGAGGCGTGGGGCGATTACATGACGCACGAGAAGGGCAAGCATGAGGGCCACGCCGCCGCCATCACAACGCTCTACAAGATAACCGAGGCCAACAGGAAGGGCCTCATCGGAGATGCGGAATTCAAGCCGGGCGACTGGCCGCTCATGGCCGTGATGACGGGCGCGGGCGGCTCGGAATTCCTGGGCACGACGAAGGACGACAACGGCCCCGCGTGCGTGGAGAGTTACACCGCCAATTGCGATGAGAGCATACAGTACGTCGACTACACCGAGAAAATGCCGGTGGACGGGAAGGTCATCTTCACGAGGAAAGTGAAGATTGACAAGAGCCGGTCGGACTCCAAGGCGGTGACGACGCTTGAGGCGTCGCGCAGGGTGGACATGGATTTCGTGAGGAGCGTTCCGGCGGGGGAGAGCGCGCCCGGCGCGAAGGGGTCCTTTGACCTGCGCAGGCTGTACGCTGAGGGGAACGTGCACATGACGGAGCCCGAGGAGAAGGGCGGCGTGTCGAAGTTGCAGGAGGCCAAGGGCGACAGACTGACGTGGACGAGCATTACGCCCGAGGAGAGCGGAGGCAAGGCCGCCGACAGGGTGGTGATCAACGGCGCGGGGGACATCTCGCCGGAAATCCGCTACACAGTGTCGCAGAAGGTTGCCACGAAGAAGGCCGACGGGACCGTGGAGACCAAGACGCAGGAGGAGCAGACAATCGTCACGTGCGCGGCGGACGGCGGCAAGATAACGGTTTACACCCTGCACGATCCGAAGCAGCGCGAGAAACTGGAGGACAATTACGTGCTGGCGGAAGGCGGGGCGAGCGTTCACCGCACGGGCGCCACCATTGACGCCGCGAAGAAACGCCAGGATGAAGCGCCCATTGTCCTGAAGGCGCAGAAGTTGACCACGTACTACATCCCGGCCACCGAGAAGGGCGCGAGTTCGCGCGTGAAGAAGATTATCGCCGAGGAGAACGTCGTGGCGACAAGCGACGAGATGACCGCGGAGGGCGCTCGCGGGGTGTGGGAGCGGTTCTACCAGCCCGACATACTGGAACAGACGACCCTGACCGCCGCGCCGGGCGGCACCGCGAAGGTGCGATTCATCGGCAAGGACAAACGCGGCAGGCCCACCGACACGACGATAACGTGTTCCGACAAGGCGGTGTTCAACCGCACGATATACGACGCGGGCGTGAGTCCGCAGATCGCCGCGAAGGGAGACGCGGTCTTCACGAATACCGTTTCAGTGGCGCGGCTCGGCTTCGCGGACAAGGCCAAGAAACTCAACGAGGACCTCTACCTCAACTGCGACCAGTTGAAGGTGACGTTCGCGGACACTCTGCGCAACGACAATGGGAGCGCCGGGCGCATGGACATTCAGCAGATGATAGCCAGCGGCAAGACGACCTACCAGATTTTCAACCTGCTGAAGGAGGAGCACAAGTATCCGAATGACAAGGTTCTTTACAGCGAAGGGAAGGCTGAATATCTCGAGTACAACAAGGACAACCCGAGAATGATGCTGCGCATGAAGGGCAAGCGCGGCGCCAACGGCAGGCTGTTGGAGCCTGCTGACCGTTATGTCTACACATACGACCCCGATACGCGCAAGCAGACGCAATTCGTCCACGAGTATGAGCATGATGAAGGCGAGCAGAAGGTCGAACTGCCGCCGCTTCCCGCCATGCAGGCCGGCTTCAACCCGTAAAAAATCCTAAAAAACGTACCGGGTCCATTTGTCTCCCGCATGGCTCTAAGGAGATAAATGTACCGGGTCCGTTTATTTGCCGCCGAAGTAGAACCACGTTTTGGGTTGCTTGGAGATTTTCTTGACGATCTCGTAGTATTCCCGCTTGGTGAGATGCTCCATTTTCCTGCCGTATTTTCCCAGCACTTCCATGAACGCCTGCGCCTCCTCGACCATGCGCTCGTGAGTATCCTCGGAGCCGCCGAGCAGCGTGAAATCATCCGCGCGGGTGATGCGCTTCAGTTCGTCGTCCTGGTCGAAGCCCAGTCCGAAGAGGTGTCCCTGCTTTTCGTGTTTTTCAGCCATAGTTCGCGTTCTTGTTGAGTTGAGAACCAGTTCTAAGGCACATATTATAAGGTTTCGCGCCGCTTCGCGCAATGCCTGAGCGGCCGGCATCACCGGTTTTGAAAGACCCCTGTCAACGCAGAGATGGATCCGGCGGCTCTATGCGCTGCGGCATCTGCGGCGGAGCCTTCTCCGGCGGAGGCGCGGGCGCTTTCACTGGTTCTGCAATCGGCGGGGGAGACGGTGCGGCGGACTGGGGGCGCGCTTGAACCGCCGTTGCAGGCATCGGTTCATCCTCTAGCGCCGGGCTCTTAGCGGTCGGGAGCAGCGACGGGTCAGTGTAGTTATCCGCCGGTATCGCGTATGGGGCGGCATTTTCGTGCCAGTTTTCGTTGTAGGCAAGGCCGATTCGCGCGCCGATGAGAGCGATGATGTCGGGGGTGGGATTTTCGCGCGCGGCTTTGAGGGCTTCGGAGCGTTTGCCGAGGTCAATGAGCGTACGGACTTCCCAGTAAGTCATCAAGTCGCGCAGAATGCCGGGCTTTTCGTCTGCTTTCATTGCGCGCAAATCTTCGAGCATTATTTTCAGGCGTTTTGTGATTTCATCGCCGGAGACCATGCCTTCCCGTCCGTCGAAATTCATACAGTCCGCGTAGCGACGGGTCGCAATCCACGAGTGCAGTTTCTGCATTGCCCCGATGGAACAAGGGTTCTCCCTGGATGCCGGGAATGCCTTTAGCACTTCCTTGACGCGTTGAGGGTCCGGCGCGGGCTGGGCCATAATGCAGTCGGTGGGCGGCCCCTCGATGTGATCCCAGATTTCCACAACCTTTTCCGCGGCATTATTTTGACCTTCCGTCGGCCAGGGTTCTATCTTCACGTTGAAGGGGCCGAGGATGATGAAATCCTCCGGCACTTCGATGGCCGGGTTTCTGCTTTCCTTAAACATGAGGAACTTCGGTATCTTTTCAAGTTCGCCTGGCCACTGGTACACACGCCCTGCCTGCGGCTTGCGGATGGAGTCTCCGCGCGGCAGAACCATGGCGTGGTGGCGGTTGAGGTACCGGATGTAGAATCGGTATTGGCCGGGCTGGTTCATGACAGATGCGCCGTAGAACCTGTGGTCGGAGTTGCCCATCGAGTCGGACCAATATGAATTGACGGGTATGAGGGCCTCGCAAGTCTGTCCCGGTTCCAGAATGACGGGAACTCCCGCGCGAATAGTGTATGGGGACAGGATCTTGAAAAAGGGCCATGCGCGCGTGAGTTGCTTTCTAACATTCTTTTCCACAGCCTTGGCCGGTGCAACCGCCGGGTCGACGACTTCAGGAGGCAAAGGCTGGCCGTCGGGGCCAAGTTTTTCAAACCATACTTCCACTGTATCAATAATCATGCCGTGCCACGGCGGCAGGAACATGAAGCGGTATTGCGGGTCTTCGTTCTTGACGATGAGGCGGCCGTAAATCATCTCGCCCGGGTGCCAGGCATCCTTTTCCAGTTTGAACGACCACGTCGGGTATTTGGGTGGCGGGTCGCGATGGATTTGAAGTGTCAGAGGTGTTAGATAACTCAAGCCACCGGGGGCCAGGTTTTTCGTGTCGGTCAGTTCCGAGGGGATGTCGGTTTTCTGATTGGTGGCTGGCGGAGATTGCGCGCTCTCCGCCGCGAGGAGCGCACAAACCGCGACTGCAAGGGCGGCCGACGCTATGCTGAGAAATGTTGTGACGCGGAAACTCATTGTCTCTCCCATAAGATGGGTGTCTGTACGCCCAGTATAACCGATTTGCGGTGAAAAGGTTCAACCGAATTGTTGAAACCCGAGAAGCCGGCGGGTAGGATGGGGTTTCAACGATTTATCTGGAGTTGCCATAGTTCTTGACAAGACTAGTTTTACGGCCTATAATTTGCGCAAAAGGTCGTGAATGGTTTGGCCGTTGCGTGGCCGACTGCGCAACTTCCATTGTACTCATGCCTGCTTTTGGCCGCGTACGGCAAACCTCCAATTTATCATTGTGTCTGTGCTCATCTGGTTTTTAACCGGCATTCAGCGCGGCCGCAATCCGCGCCACAGCGTCGTTGCTTTGCTCTTGAGACGGCCACTCTTGGCCGTGAGGTTTTTTCTGAGAGGGGAAGGTCGAGACACGCGAACAGTAATGTGGGAAACGTTGCATAAGGAGGACGAACAATGGACTCGGAAAATTCCCTCAAGCATCGGTCGCTGAAAAGGTTAATTCGGGCAATGGTAATGCACCGCTGGGTGCGGCGCGGCGCGATGAAGATTATAGAATGGAAAATCTACCATGACTATGCCGTGAGGAATCCGGAAAACCGGCCTGTGCGGGTCCAAAAGGACAAGGTGTCATTTCTTTCCGCGATGATGCATTCGGTGGACAGGGCGTTGAGCCGCGGCCTTATCTCCAAGCACGTCGTTAATCGCATCCTGGAATCTCTCGTCGATAATATTGTCTGCAGCGAGACTCTCGCCCAAAAATACGCCAGCAAACTTTCCTACCCGCCGATGTTCATCACAATCAGCCCGGGAAAGCGGTGCAACCTGCAGTGTGCGGGGTGCTACGCGTGCAGCGATTCGAAGGCCGCCGAGAAACTTGACTTTACGACCTTCGACCGCATCCTCACGGAAAAGGAGAAACTGTGGAACTCGTTCTTCACGGTGATTTCGGGCGGCGAGCCGTTCCTGTGGGAAGGCGACGGCCACGACATCGTTGACATGGCGGCGCGTCATCCGGGGCAGTTCTTCCTCATTTACACGAACGGCACGCTCATCGACGAGAAGATGGCCAGAAGGCTTGAGGAGGCCGGCAACATCACGCCTGCCATCTCGGTTGAAGGCTACGAGGCGGAGACGGACGGGCGGCGCGGCAAGGGCATTTTCAAAAGGATACTGAAGGCGTTCGACACCCTGCGCAACGCGGGCGTGCCGTTCGGTGTCTCCACCACGGCCACGCGGCACAACTGGGACGTCGTCACCAACGACAAGTTCGCCGACTTTTTCTTCGACGAGCAGGGGGCGGTGTACCAGTGGCTGTTCCAGTACATGCCCATCGGGCGCAAGCACACGCTCGACCTGATGGTCACGCCGGAGCAGCGCTTCGAGATGCTCAAGCGCATGTATCACATGGTGCGCGAGCGGAAGTTGCTGATAGCGGACTTCTGGAACAGCGGCGTGGCGAGCGACGGCTGCCTCGCCGCGGGCCGGCCGGGGGGGTATTTTTACATTACATGGGACGGCGACGTGACGCCGTGCGTCTTCGTGCCTTACGCGGCCGCCAACATCAACGACATCTACAAGAACGGCGGCGACCTCAACACCATCCTTGAGACGCCCCTCTTCTGCCACGTGCGCGAGTGGCAGAACAACTACGGTTACACGCGCAAAGGCCACGACATCGGAAACTGGCTGATGCCTTGCGCCATCAGGGACCACTTCGCCGATTTCCACAAGGGCATTGAGAACGGCGACGCGAAGCCCATCGACTCGGAGGCCGCGGCCGCCATGACCGACAAGGATTATTACGCGGGCATGGTGAAGTACGGACACGACTACGAAAAACTCTGCGGGAGGATGTGGCACGACGAGTTCCTCGCCACATGCCATGATGAGAAGGAGCAGGTCGCCAAGACGGCCTGACAGAAAGAAAACAAAGCGTTGTATCTCGACGGATGCGGCGGCGCGAAAAAGGCGTCACCGCGTTTGTTTTAACGTGTAATAAAGGGGTCTGACCCCTTTATTACACGTTATTTTTGCCAGGCTTCCAGCAGGATGCGGCAGGCGTCCTCAATCTTGCCGCCCTCGTTGTCGTCGGCGTAGATGTGCTTCTCGAGCGTTATCTTCAGA
>Ga0315281_10012974_pt1 | contig 11302 bp, 11 predicted proteins | sample YL17G07_0_MG_FD_204540 | JGI IMG/M metagenome (GOLD analysis project Ga0315281, IMG submission 204540) | Sediment microbial communities from Yellowstone Lake, YNP, Wyoming, USA - YL17G07_0 | ecosystem: Environmental > Aquatic > Freshwater > Lake > Sediment | place: USA: Wyoming | collected... | reverse complement strand
TCGAACCCAATTTTATCTAACTGATATAACAGGATCTAGATCAGAAGTAGGGCGATATTTCAGAGTCGAGGTTTCTCAATCTGACAGAAGCGCTGGGAGGAGGCCCGAAGGCTCCGCGATCAGGCCGCGGCGTTCCGCGCTTCCAGGCGTGCAGCGCCCGGCTACCAGCGATAGTCGGCGAACATTTGCTGGAGGATGGCAATGGCCTGGGGCAGGGAGGCCCGCTCCTCGATGGGCTGCTTGAGGAATTCGGTCATCGGGCCGATCTTGGCCAAGGCGTAGTCAATGTGGGGGTTGCTGCCGCGCACGTACGCGCCGATGTTGATCAGGTCCTCGGCCTCTTTGTAGGCGGCCAGGGTGGCCACGAAGGCCTGGGCCAGCCGGCGGTGCTGGCTGCTGATGACGTCGGTCATGACGCGGCTGGTGGAGAGCAGCACGTCAATGGCGGGGAACTGGCCCTTGGAGGCCAGCTCGCGGCTGAGGAACAGGTGGCCGTCCACGATGGAGCGCACGGCGTCGCCGATGGGGTCGTTGGGGTCGTCGCCTTCCACCAGCACGGTGTAGAAGCCGGTGATGGAGCCCGGGCCGTCGGCCATGCCGACCCGCTCCAGCAGCTTGGGCAGGATGGCGAACACGGAGGGCGGATAGCCCTTGGTCGTCGGCGGCTCGCCGGCGGCCAGCCCGATCTCCCGCTGGGCCATGGCCAGGCGGGTGATGGAGTCCATCATGAACAACACTTGCTTGCCCTGGTCGCGGAAGTACTCCGCCACCGCCGTGGCCAGAAACGCCGCGCGCGTGCGGATCAGCGGCGGCTGGTCGCTGGTGGCAATGACCAGGACGGAGCGCTGCAAGCCCTCCTCCCCCAGTTCGCGCTCCAGGAACTCGCGCACCTCGCGTCCGCGCTCGCCGACCATGGCAATCACGTTGACGTCGGCGGTGGTGTGCCGCGCCATCATGCCCATCAGCACGGACTTGCCGACGCCGGAGCCGGACATCAGCCCCATCCGTTGGCCCTGGCCGCAGGTGAGCAAGCCGTTGATGGAGCGCACCCCCACGTCAATCGGGGCGGTGATGCGGCGGCGGTGCAGGGGGTTGACCGCCGCCGCGTAGAGGGGCCGCTCGGAGGGACAGGCCACCTCGCCCTTCTGGTCCATGGGCCGGCCCAGTCCGTCGAGCACCCGCCCCAGCAGGGCTTCTCCCACGCGCACGGTGGGGGGCCGGTCCTCCGGCACGGCGCGGCAGCGGGGGCTGATGTCGGGCATTTGCCCCAGGGCCATCAGCAGCATCTTGTCGTCGCGGAAGCCGATCACTTCGGCCATCACGCGCGATTCGGTGTCGGGGTTGTAGATGCTGCACAGGCCGCCGACGGAACTGCCGGGATTGTACGCCTCGATCACTTGGCCGATCAGTTGGGTCACCTTGCCCTGACGGCGGATCAGGCGGCTCTTCTGGATTAATCCCCGATAGCCTTCGAAGTCGGGCAAGGCGGAGGGTTCCGCGGTGGCGTCAGCCTTCATCGGCGCTACCGCCTGGGGTTTCGGGCAGGGATGCCGCCGGAGCCGGGGCGGCGGGCGGGCGGGGCGGCTCCTTGGTCACCACGGTTTCCCGCTCGTTCAGCGCCTGGGTCAGCAGGTGGTCCAGATGGTGAAACTGAGCGGCCAGGGTGAGGTCAATCACTTCCCGGTCGCTTTCGATCAGCACGCTGCCGAGCGGCAGGTCCGGCTTGGCCCGCAGGGTCAGCGTCTGTCCTTCGCCCAGGAACTTCTCCAGTTGGGGGCGGGCCGCCCCGGCAAACCGGTAGTCCTCCGGGTTCAGCCAGACGCGGAAGGTTCCGGTGCCTTCCAGATCGGCCAGGGTCTTGGCCAGCAGTTGCAGCGCCGCCTTCTTGTTCACGGTCAGCTCCTGGCGTAGGATCTTCTTGGCCAGCAGCACCGCGATGCGGATGCTGTCCTTTTCCACATGGAAGGCCACGCGGCGCCGGAAGCGCGAAATCTCGTCCAGGATGCGCTCCATGTTCCGCAAGAAGACGCCGGCTTCCTCATAGCGCTTGCGCAGGCCCTCCTCGTGGCCGGCGTCGAAGCCGTCCTGGTAGGCTTCGCGGCGGATCGCTTCCACCTGGGCGTTCACATCGGCCAGCGCCTGCGCGCCATCGGCATCGGCCTGCTCCTTGGCGCGCTGGGCCTCCGCGTAGCGCGCCTCGGCCTGGGAATTCAGCAGGTCCACTTCGGCCCGGATCTGCTTTACATAGAGTTCCGCCTCCTGCCGGATGCTGGCGGCGAAGGCGTCGGCGTTGGTGAGCAGGGTGGTTTCGCGCTGGAACTTCAACGCGGCGAAGTCGATCGCTTCCGAGGGCGCGGCGGCCGGGTCGTGGGCGGAGGCAAAGGCCGCGCCCGCTCCCGGCTCCTCCGGGTGGGCGCCCGCCGTTGGGACGAATCCCTCCGGAGACGGGGCGAAGGTGGCCAGGCCCGCCTCCACCTCGTGGTCGAAGCTGCGCTCCCGGTAGGGTTGAAAGGAAGGGCTGAAGGGGGAATCGCCGGCCATGGCACCGCCTTAGGGCGTGGGTTAGCGCTTCTCGCGCAGCCAGCCGCGGATGAGGTTGGCCGTGGCCAGGGAATCGGTGCGCGCCATCTCCAGGATTTTTTCCTTGGGCGGCATTCCGACCTCGCGTTCGGTCGGGATTTCCAGTTCCTCGCCTTCCAATTCGCCGATGGTCGCGGGCAGCCCCATCAGCAGGTCGAGGTCTTCCGGCTTGGCCGCCAGGCGCTGCACCATGGGCCGAATCACAAACAGGATCAGCGCCAGCAGGCCCACGCCCAGGAAGGTGTAGCGGAGAATGTCCAGGAAGAAGTCCCGGTTGCGCTGGGTCTGCTCCACCTGGCGCACCACGTCGTCTTCGGTGCCGCGCGTAAACCGCAGGTTGACCACTTCCAGGGAATCGCCCCGCTTCTCGTCGAACCCGACCGAGGCGCGGATCAGCCGCTCGATCTCCTGTTTCTCCTGCGTGCTCCACTCCTCATATTGCCGGGTCACGATGCGGCCGGAGTCGTCCACGATCGGCTTGTACTTGCCGTCGATCAGCACGGAAACGGAGATGCGCTTGACCTTGCCAATGGACGGCTCGCTGACGACCGTCTTGACGGAGTTCTCGAAGTTGCGGGTATCCGTGGTGCGGTTCAATTGCGAGACATTGGCCACTTCGCTCGCGCCCGCCTGCGTTTCCGGCAGGTTGGACGAAACGCCGGGAATCCCCACGGGAATAGACCGGCTGCCCGAGGAGGTTTCCGAGGAGGTCTGCTCGCTGCGCACGACGCTGGCATCCGGATCGTACACCTGCTCCTTGGTGGTGATCTTGTCGAACTCGAGATCGGCGGAAACCCGCGCCATCACGCGGTTCTCGCCCACCACCGGCTCCAGTTGGCTGATGAGCTTGGTCTCCATCGCCTGCTCGAACAGACGGCGGAACGCGAAGTTGTCGGAGAAGTTGCCGCCACCGCCCTCATCGCCCAGGCCCTTGCTCAGCAGGTGGCCCTGGTTATCCACCACCACGACGTGTTCCTTGGTCAGCCCCTCCACCGAGTTCGCCACCAGATGCATGATGGTCAACACCTCGGGGCGGCCCAGGGTGCCGCCCGGCGTCAGATCCACCACCACGGAGGCGGTCGGCTTTTGCTCCTGCTCCAGGAAGAGGCTCTTCTTGGGCAGGGCCAGGGTGACCTTGGCGGAGCGGATATTGTTGATCTTGCCCACCAGGCGCGCCAGTTCGCCCTCCAGCGCCATGCGGAACTTGATGTTCTGCTGGAACTCCGTCTCGCCCAGGCCCGTCTGGCCCATGAACAGATCGGCGAAGCCCAGGCCCCCGCCCAGGGTCACATGCTCCTTGGCCAAGGCCAGACGCGCCTCGTCCGCCCGGCTGGTGGACACCAGGATCGAGCGCCCGCCGGGGCCGATCTGGTTGACGATCTGCGCCTTGTCCAGCTTTTCCTTGATGATGGCCGCGTCTTCGGGGGAAACGTTGCTATACAGGGGCGTCCAGGTCTCCCGGTTGGCCAGGTAGATCATGCCCACCATGCCGGCCACAACCACGGTCATGGCCGACACCAGGACAATCCGCTTTGTCAGGGAAAGGGCCTGAAAGAACGACTGGAACTGACTAACCACGTCCCGCATGGACTGGGTGGCTTCATCGGCCATAACACCTCGCGTTCCTACGTCTCGAATCCATTCTTCCCTGACCCGGTTCGCGCATCCAGCGCTGACCCTGACACGAAGGGAAGTGTGTCATGGTCCCGGTCCCGCAGGCAACTGGTCACAGCCGGCAAGATGCTCCCGGAGTGAGGCCAACCTTCACGCTTCCAGCGCCGTCCAAGGTAAAGCAAGAAGCGTTCCCGGCATACCCTTCCGGCCCCCAGGCGGGGGCCGCCGGGCACGACGGCACCAAGCATCCGGCTTCCGTACCGGTTACAACTGCATCCGCATCACTTCCTGATATGCGGAGGTCAACTTGCTTCGCACTTGCAGCAACAGGCGCAAGGAAATATCCGCCTTCTGCAGGGCGATCATCGTGCCATGGATGTCCTTTTCCGGGCTGGTCGCGAACTCCTCGATCTTGTGATCCGCCTCCAACTGGGCCCGGTTGACCTCGTCAATCAGGCCGGCGAAGGTGTCCACGAGGGTTCCTGCCAGCGGGGCGGCGCGGCCGGGGTCGCCCGCGGTGGAGTCGGTGGAGCGGGTATCCAGCCCGGCATGCACCATCGGACTCTGTAGCACGTTCATGGCATCTAGCCTTTTTGTTCGGGTTTGCTGTTCTTCATGCGCATCTCCAGGAACATCCGCGACAGACTTTGCTGGGTCGTCTGCAGCTCCCGGATCTGTTGATCCTGCCGCGCGAAGGCCTCGTTTACCGCCTTGATGCGCGACTCGATGGAGCCGGCCTCCCCCTTGGAGACCGCGGTCTGCAACTCCTTGCTGAAGGCCTCGCCCGTGGACTTGTCGGCCGGCGCGACCTTCTCCGGCGTGCGGCGCTCCACGATCGGCTGTACGTTTCGAATCTCCAAGTCCTTCATCTTTGCCCCGTCCGCTTTGGGATGCGCCGGAAATTCCGCGCCTTCCCGGCTGGCTGTTGTGTGATCGGGCGACCGACCGGTTCTCCGTCCTGTTTCCTGGATGTTCCGGGCGCGTCGCCCTTCTGGTGCAATGGAAATGCAAGGGCCTTGCCCTTTGCGTCGTTTCCCCGCCGCTGGCGTTTGACTGACCGGCGGCACCGGGTCTACCCGGCTATGCCACCGCCTACCCGGCTATGCCACCGCCGGCTACGGCTTGCCGATCTCCAGCGACTTCAGCGCCATGGTCTTGGTGGCGTTGAAGGCCGCCACGTTTGCCTCGTAGGAGCGCGTGGCCAGCATCAAATCCACCATTTCCTCCATGGGGTTGATGTTCGGCATGGCGACGAAACCCTGCTCGTTGGCGTCCGGGTGCGAGGGATCGAACTTCATGATCGGCGCACGCTTGTCGACCGCCACCCCCAAGACCTTGACATGCAGCGGGCCGGAAGCGTCCACGCGGCTGCGCAGTTCCTCCTCGAAGGAGCGCTGGGCCAGCAGCGCCCCGAAGACCACCTCTCGCCGCCGGTAGGGTCCGCCTTCCGGCGTGCGGGTGGTCTGGGCATTGGCCAGGTTCGAGGTGATGATGTTCATGCGGAAGCGTTGCGCGGCCATGCCGGAAGAGCTGGCGGCCATTGCCGTGGTGAAATCCATTACAGGTCTCCTTCGCGGATGGCGGAGCGCAATTGCAGAAACTTCTGGGTCATCATCTGGGTAAGCGCTTGAAACGCAACCTGGTTTTCACCCAGTTTGGCCATTTCCTTCTCCAGGTCCACCGAGTTTCCGTCTACCGAACCGACCGCGTTCGCCGACAGGATCAATTGCGGCTTGACCCGGTCCAGCGGCGTCAAGTTGCGCCCGTCCAGGTGGCGCGGATTGGTCACGTCCAGAGGTCCGGGGACGTTGGCCTTCATCGCCAAGCCCAGTTCGCCTTCGAAGACCAGGTCCCGGGCCTTGTAGCCGGGCGTCTCGATGTTGGCGACGTTGCTGCTCAAGAGCATGTTGCGCTGCGCGCGGAAGTCCAGCGACTTCTCCAGCAGCGTGATCTGCCGATCGAATATCCCACTCATGACAGACCCTTCGGCGGACAGGTTGGGTGCATGGCGGGCCGTGGGGCCCGGCGTTACCTGCCCAACGATGCAAGGGCCGGGCCGCTTCCACTTGGGACAGAACCGGTGCGAACGCGTGCCGCAGTCAGGGGCGGCGCGGCGGGGGTTGCGGACGCGGAGCGCTATGTCCGCAGCACCGCGCCCAGTTCCTTCTCCAGCCGGCGCACGATCTTGGTGCGCACCTTGGCCACCTCGTCGTCGGTCAGGGTGCGGTCGTCGGCCTGGTAGGTGAGGGCATAGGCCAGGCTCTTCTTGGCGCTGCCCAGCTTCTCGTCGCGGTACTGGTCAAAGAGGCGCACGGCGCGCAGGAGGGGGCGGCCCGTCTGCTCGATCAGGGCGCGCACCGGCTCGGCCGCCAGGCCCTCGTCCACGACGAAGGCCAGGTCCTCGTAGAGCGGCGGGTGGGTGGAGATGGCCTCCATCGGGCGGTCCTCCCGCCAATGCTCCAGCAGGGCGTCCAGGTCCAGCTCCAGCACGCAGAGGGTGCGCCCCGGCAGCTCGAAGGCGGCGGCCACGCGGGGGTGCAGCTCGCCCACGTGTCCCAGCGGTTGCCCGCCCAGCAGCAGCCGCGCGCAGCGCCCGGGATGGTACGCCGGCTCCGCTCCCCGCTCCCAGACGGCGCCCTGGGCCTCCAGGCCCGCCAACAGGGCCTCGGCCACGCCCTTGCCGTCGAAGAAGTCGCAGCCGGGGGGCGCGGGGTCGCCGGCCCAACTGGGCTCGCGGCGCGGCCCGGTGAGCACGGCGCAGAGGCGGCGCGGCTCGTCCGGCAGCACCGCACCGGCGCGGGGCTCGAACACCGCCCCCAGCTCGAACACCGCCACGCGCGGCCCGAAGCGCAGGTTGGCGCGCACGGTGTTCAGCACCCCGGCCAGCAGGCGCCGCCGCAAGTGCGCCCGCTCGGCGTCCAGCGGGTTGCGCACGGCCAGGTAACGCGCGGCATCCACCGCGGGGCGCTCCGGGTGCAGCTTGCGCTCGTCCTCCAGCGCGATCATCGAGTAGGTGATGACCTCGTCCAGGCCGCAGCCGATCAGCAGGTCCCGCACGCGCTCCGCGCCGTCCAGGCGGCGGTTGCGCCGCTGGGGCGGCAACTCGTCGCGGATCAGCGTGCCCACCATGCGGTCGTAGCCGTACACCCGGCCCACTTCTTCCACCAGGTCGGCGGCCAGCGCTACGTCCATGCGGTGCGGGGGCGGGGTCACCTGCAAGGGGTCGCCGCCGGCCACCTGGAACTCCAGCGCCTCCAGGATGCGCACCACCTCGGCGCGGGGAATGTCAATGCCCAGCAGGCGCGTCACCGTCTCCAGGGGCAGGGCGATGGCGGCCCGCGCCGCCGGCCGGGGAAACAGGTCGGCATACTCCCGCCGCACGGTGCCCCCGCACAACTCGGCGATGAGCTCGGCCGCCCGCAGGGCCGCCGGCAGGCAGAGCTCCGGGCTGAGGCGCTTGCCAAAGCGGTCGGCCGCCTCCGTGCGCAGCTTGAGCAGTTGGCTGGTGCGGCGGATGTTGAGGAAGTCCCAGTTGGCAGCCTCCAGCAGCACATCGCGGGTGCCCGCGGAGATCTCGCTGGTCTGCCCACCCATCACCCCGCCGATGGAGACCGGCCCTCCGCCGTCGGTCACCAGCACCATCTCCGGGTCGAACACCCGCTCCGCGCCGTCCAGCGTCCTCATGCGTTCCCCAGGCTGGGCGCGGCGCACGCGGATCAGGGGGGTGGCGCCGCCCTTGGCGGGGCGCAAGGCGCGGTAGTCGAAGGCGTGCAGCGGCTGGCCCAGCTCCAGCATCACGTAGTTGGTGACGTCCACGATGGCGCTGATGGGGCGCATGCCCGCCCGCGCCAGGCGCTGTTGCATCCAGAAGGGCGAGGGACGGTTGGTCACGCCCTCCACCAGCACGGCGGCGAAGCGCGGACACAGCGCCGGGTCCTCGATCTCCAGCTTGAGGAAGGAGGGCGTGGGGGTGATCGTGGGGTTGCCGGCGCGCCCCGCCTCCAGCACCGTGCGGCGCAGCGGCTTGCCCGTGAGCGCGGCGGTCTCCCGCGCGATGCCCAGCACGGAGAGCAGGTGCGCGAAGCCGCCCTTGATGTCGAACTCCAGCACGTGATCGCCCAGGTAATCCACCAGGGCCGCGCCGGTGGGGGCGTCGTCGGGCAGCAGCAGGATGCCCTCGTGCTCCCCGCTCAGGCCCAACTCCTTCTCCGAGCACACCATGCCCTCGGAGCGCACGCCGCGGATGTTGCCGGCCTTGAGCTTCAGGCGCCGTCCGTCGTCCGCGTGGCCGTCAATCAGCTCCGCGCCCACCAGCGCCAGCGGCGCCTTGAGCCCGGCGGCGGGCAGGGGCTCGTCGCGGTAGCGCAGCAGGTTGGGAGCGCCGGTGACCACCTGGATGGGCTGGGCCGCCCCGTACTCCACCGTCGCCAGGCAGAGCCGGTCGGCGTCCGGGTGGCGCGCCACGTGCCGGATGTGGCCCACGCGCACGGTTTCCCGGTCCCACGTCGCGCCCACGGGCGTGACGGCCTCCACCTCCATCCCCGCCAGGGTCAGCCGCTCGGCCAGCGCCTGGGGATCCAGGCTCAGGTCCACATAGTCCTTCAACCAATTGTAGGGAACACGCAGGGCCATGGGGACTCAATTCACTTTCGCATCACAAGTTGAGAAAACTGAAGGGTGCGGCGCGCGCAGCCGCGCCTGCCGGGGCGCGCCCCCCCGCCTGGCCGTTCACGGCTCACCCATGCCTGGCACATGAATTGGCATCAGAATTGGCGCAGGAAGCGCAGGTCGTTGGCGTAGAAGTGACGGATGTCCTCGATGCCGTGCTGGAGCATCGCGGGGCGCTCGACGCCCATGCCGAAGGCAAAGCCGCTCCATTCGGCGGGATCATAGCCGCCGTTCTTGAGCACGGCGGGATGCACCATGCCCGCCCCGGCGATCTCCAGCCAGCCGGAGAATTTGCACACGCGGCAACCCTTGGCCTGGCAGAGGATGCAGTCCATGTCCACCTCGATGCTGGGCTCGGTGAAGGGAAAGTAGCTGCCGCGAATGCGCATGCGGCGGCCCTCGCCGTACATCTGGCGGGCGAACTCGCCCATCGTGCCGATCAGGTCGGTCATGCGGATCTGGTGTCCCAGCGCCAGGCCCTCGATCTGGTAGAACTGGTGCTCGGAGCGCGGCGTGATCTGCTCGTAGCGGTAGCACTTGCCGGGCAGGATCACCCGGATGGGCTGGGGATGGTACTCGCGCATCGCCCGCATCTGGCCCGGGGAGGTGTGGGTGCGCAGCACCACCTGGTCGTTGATCCAGAAGGTGTCCCACATGTCCCGCGCCGGGTGGTAAGGCGGGATGTTGAGGGCCTCGAAGTTGTTGGCGTCGGTCTCCACCTCCGGGGCCTCGTAGACCTGGAAGCCCATGCCGGCGAAGATCTCCCGGTAGCGGCGCAACACGCGGGTGGTCAGGTGCAGATGGCCGGGCGCGACGGGCCGGCCGGGGAGCGTCACGTCCACCTGGCCGGAGGCGAGTGAGGCTTGCAGCGCGGCCTCGCGCAGGGCGTCCTGGCGGCGCAGGAAGGCCGCCTCCAGCGCCTCCTTGACCGCGTTGGCGGCCTTGCCGGCGGCCGGGCGCTGCTCCGCGGGCAACGCGCCCATGCTCCGCAATGCCTCGGTGAGCCGGCCCTTGCGGCCCAGGTGGGCGCGGTACCAGACGGGCAACTCCTCGGCCTGGGAGAGCGCCTCCAGGGCGGCTTCCGCCGCGCTCCGCAATGCGTTCAGTTCGTCGAAGATGGACATGATCCTGATCTTGGCTTGCCGGGCGGAAGGCGTGCCGGATGGCCCGCGCTCCACCGAATGGGACTCACAGGGCTAACCAATACGCGCCCGCCAGTCAAGGCGCGTCGGCCACCCGCTTTTTCCGTTGCCGCGCCGGTCCGGTCATGGTACACCTTGACGCTTACGCAAAGGGGGTGCGCGGACGAGCCGCTGTGGCCGTCCGCCGTGCGCCCCGCGCAGGATGCGAACCGGGACCGCCGCCGGGCCATGGGCCGGCCAGAGTCAACAGAGCGAGTGGCATGATCGAAATCAAGGTGACCAACGACCAGGTGGACCGCGCCATGCGGGACCTCAAGCGCAAGCTCATCAAGGAAGGCCTGTTCAAGGAGCTGAGCCGCCGCAAGTTCAACATCAAGCCCTCCATGGCCAAGCGCCTGAAGCGGGCCCAGGCGGAGAAAGTCCGCAAGAAGGAAGCCCGCCGCGAACGCGAACGGCTGGAACGCTAGCACCCTTGGCCCGGTCCGTCCCTTCCGTCCGGGCTGACAGGGGTCAGCCCGGAGCGGTAACGCCCGGTCGCCGCCGTATACCCGGCGGACCGTCCCACTCCCCGCCGGGATGCGCCGACATGAACACCGTCAAGATTCCCGAGTCCCACGCCGACCTGTTCACCAAGAAGACCTTCGCCCACCTGGCGACGATTGATCCGGAGGGGTTTCCCCACGTCAGCCCGATGTGGATTGACCGCGACGGCGACATGATCCTGCTCAATACCACCCGCGACCGGGTGAAGTCCCGCAACATCTCCAAGAACACCAAGATCGGCCTGTCGCTGATTGATCCCGACGACCCCTACCGCTACATGGCGGTGGAGGGAGTGGTGACCGAAGTGCGGGAGCAAGGCGCCGAGGAGCACGTCCACAAGCTCTCCCAGCGCTACCTTGGCCAGCGGTATCCCCGGCTGCAAGCCAACGACCCGCGCGTGATCTGGGTCATCCGGCCCACGCATGTGAAGGTGCAGGGCTGACGGCCCTGCCCACCCTACCCGCCCTCCGAATTCGATGCCGTGCCGAAGGTTGCCCGCCAGTCCGGATGCGCGGCGATGCGCTGCAACGCCCGCCCGATGGCCGCCTTGCCGCCCGGCGTCTGAATCCAGCGGCTGAGGCCGGAGGGATGGGGCAGGGGCACCACGTCGCAGGCGTGCCCGGCGCGTTCCACCCGGAAGCTCTGGCCCACCACTTCCTCCAACGTGGAAGGGGGCAGGAACTGCTCGATGGCCAGCTTGCCCACGGGCAGCACCAGCCCCGGCCGCAACAGCGCCAGCTCGCATTCCCAGAACG
>Ga0315281_10012973_pt1 | contig 11303 bp, 14 predicted proteins | sample YL17G07_0_MG_FD_204540 | JGI IMG/M metagenome (GOLD analysis project Ga0315281, IMG submission 204540) | Sediment microbial communities from Yellowstone Lake, YNP, Wyoming, USA - YL17G07_0 | ecosystem: Environmental > Aquatic > Freshwater > Lake > Sediment | place: USA: Wyoming | collected... | reverse complement strand
TCAAGGGAAGAACCGGAAAAACAAAAAATGCGGCTCAAGGCCGCAAAAAATCCCTACGCTAGTGGCAGGGCTAAAGCCCTGCGCTACTTCTCTATACGAAAGACGGCGGATGTTCGAACGCGTTACGCCGCGACTTATCGGTCGCGATCACGTAGAGCACGCCGAAGAGTGCGCCGAGCACCAATCCGGTGAACGCGTTCGCGAGGATATTCGGTTTCACGGGGAAACGCGAGACGAGCGGGTCATCCACGAGCCGTATCTGGAGCGCGCCGCCGCCCACGTAGTTGGCGCCCTCCTTGGTCATCACCTCCGCGATCGCGCGCGCGATCTCGGTCGCCTGCGCCTTGTCCTGATGGTAGACGGTGATGTTGAGGAGTCCGGTGCCGCGTTCCACCACCACGTTCACCATGCGGCCCCACTGCTTGCGGCGCTTAGCTTCATTCAGGTTGAAGTACGCGCGGTCGATCGCCGTGCGATCATCCAACACCTTGCCGAAATAGTCCGTAGTGTAGACCACCTGCGCGAGGTTATCCCCGATGCGCTCGGCCGCGCGGATGGCGGTGTATGGATCGTACCCGAGCGAGGACGGCTGGATGATGAGGAGGCGCACGTTGGATGACCACTGGAGCGGTTGGATGAACGAGAGACCGGTGGCGAGCACGAGCGCGAGCACGCCGAAGAGGAAGATGCGGCGCCATCCCTTCATGAGGATCTTTCCGTAGTGCGGGTGATCGGGCATGTGGTGACGGGAATATTGAATATTGAATTTTGAATCTAGATTCTAAATTCTAAATTCCAGATTCAATCATTTTAGCACTATCGAGAATTTCTGCTCTTTACCACTCCGTAGCACCGTCAATCCGACTGTCTGCCCCGGCGCGTACTGCTGTATCAATTCCGCGAGCGTGTGGTCTGCATCCACTCTATCACGTTCCACGGAGACTATCACGTCCCCCGCACGGAGCCCGGCAGCATCGGCCGCACTTCCCCGCTCCACTGCGGGAGCGCCGTTCAATAGCGCGCCGGTGCGCGGAAAGTTCGGACCCGAGACACCCACGAGCTGATCGATCGAGACGTAATGCATGCCGGCGCGCGGGCGGATGGCCTTCCTGCTCTCGAAGATACCCTTGAAGATACCAGAGACGAACGACGTCGGCACCGCCTGACCGCTCGCAGTCACGATACCAACGGTCTCGCCGTACACGTTCACGAGCGCGGTGCCCGCCGACGCGGACGCATCAGAGACGATGAGGCGACGCGCGAGCCGCTCGGTGGATTCCGTGAACTCCGCACGCGTCTGTGCGGGGAGTTCCCGCACCGCGATCACGCTGCCCGCGCGCACGTGCGCGGGATCGACGGCGTAGAGCGCATCTCCCGGCTGCAGCTGCGCATCATCGCCGAACTGCGCCACAGAGAACGCGCCAGGTGGTACGTGGATGAACGCGACGCCGGTGGCGGCGTCCGTGATCACGGTCGCCGTGTCCACGGTTGCCACACTGCGATCGGCGAAGATCGCAGTGACCTGATCCCGCCCGGCGAGCACGGAGGCGGCGGTCATGAGCCAGCCGTCAGTGGTGAGGATGACGCCGTTCCCCAGGTGGTCCGCGGGCAGCAGCGTGGCGTCGAGCGATGCTGAGTTCGCGCGGTGGCGGTAGAACGACACCGTGCCGCGCGCGGCGGCGCGCACTTTACTCGGCTCGGGCTTAGGACGCACGACCGGGACGGTGGTCGTGTTCTGCGGCACGCTGATGCTTCCTGCCGCGATGCGTAAGATGACCGCCGCACCGGCCGCGCCGGCGGCGAGTGCGGTAAGTATCAAAAATAGAATCCCGAAGTATCGTTTCATAACGCTATCGCCACCTCGCGGTGATGAGGACGGCGGCGCCGACCGCGCCCGCGGTCATGAGCGTGCGCCGCACGCGCACGGTGGCGAGGTCGCGCGCGAACATGAAGAGCGCGTACGCGACCGCCGCGAGCACGGCGCCGTTGACCCAGTACGAGAGTGGCAGTGCGGCGAGGAAGTAGAATCCCTCCGCGAGGAGCAGCGCCGCCGCGCCCATGAGAAACACCGGCACGTTCGGCATGAGCCGCGCGAGGGTGAGCGAGACGAACGCGCTGATGCCCGCGAATATGAGCGTCGCGCCCCAGAGCGGAAAGGTGAGGAAGGTGACCGCGGCGTAAAGCCCGGCGGCCAAAGAGAAGACGATCATGACCGCGCTCCACTCCGAGAGCGCGATGACCGCGTCATGGAACTCGCGGGTGCGGATCGCTTCATGCAGGTGACGCACGAGGATGAAGAAGAGCACGGCGGTGACCGCCGCGATGCCGATGCGCAACGTGTTGTCCTCCACGAAGAAATCAGCGAACGACATGCTCGCCACGAGGAGTCCGGGAAGTGCGCCGGGCGCGATCTTAGTGCGCTGGCGCAATCCCGTGATCGCGAGCGCGCCGGAGGCCATGATGGCGACCCCTGCCAATATCGGCACGGCATACACGAGCCGACTCGGGTGCTGCGAGACCATGATGAGCGCGAAGAGGACCGCGGCGGCCGCGGCGAGCGGGAGGAGTGTGCGTAGGCGGGGCATGGAGGTTACGCGGTCTGCCGACTCTGGCGCTCCATGTAATCCGAGAGGAGCACGTTGAGCGCGGTCGCGACCGGGATGGAGAGGAGCACGCCCGCGATACCGCCCACGATGTAGCCGATGGCGATAGAGACGATGGCGAGCACCGGGTTCAAACCGGTGGTCTTCTGCATCACCTTCGGCACGAGGATCATGTTCTCGATGCGCTGGATGACGAAGTAGAGTGCGAGCACGATGATGCCCTTGGTGGGCGACTGCGCTGCGGCGAAGAACACCGCCGGCACCGCGCCGATGACCGGGCCGACGTACGGGATGATCTCCGTCACCCCGGCGATAACCGCAAGGAGGAGCGCGTAATCGACGCCGAACACGAGAAGCCCGATGTAGGCGAGCACGCCCACAAACAGCATGAGCACGAGCTGGCCGATGAGCCACTGCCCCACCTTGCGCTGCATGCGCGCAGTGAGCCCGTGCACGTAGTCCTGATGTTGCGGGGGGATGAGAGTGGTGACCACGCCGCGGATGCTGTTCTTCTCCACCACGAGGAAGAACGAGATCACCAGGATGATGAAGAAAGAGAAGATGCCGGAAAACACGCTCCCCACGGTGGCGAAGAGGTTGGCGAACGGCACCTCGAGCGTATCAGAAAGTGTGCGCACGCTGTTCTGGAAATTCGCCTCGAGCCCGTACCGCGCGGAGATGCTGCGAAGCGCTTCGAAGCTGTTCACGACTTTCTGCCAGAGCGAGCCGAAGTTCACGATCACGCCGCGCACCTGTTCGATCATGGGCGGGATGATGGCGACCAGTAACACGCCGAGGAGCACGAAGATGATGAGGTAGACCGCGATCACCGAGATCGAGCGCGGGATTTTCCGCTTCTCGAAGAATTCGGCGATGGGGTCCAGGAGCGCGGCGAGCAGGATGGCGACGAGCATCATGCCGACCACCTCACGGATGATGAACAGGAACCAAAACCCCACGAGCACGAGGACCGTGCGGATGATGGTTCCGGTGGAGATGACCATTATTTGGCGGTTCATAGTAGCTTCAGACTAGCCGAAAAAACCGCAGAAGTCAACCGTCATGAGCGCTCGCGCGCGGCGGCCTTGAAGCGGGCAACCTCATCATGCAGGTTCGCGCGGGCGATGCGCACCATCCCTTTGAGGCGCAGAGCTGCGTTCGGATAGGTAACGAAAGTCGACGGGAGGATCGCGTCCATCATCGGCTCGACGATCGGCAGGAAGTACCCCTCACACCACGCGGCCCCCTTCACGAACAGTTCGTGGGTGACGCCGGTGCAATTGTCGTAGAGATCAGAAAGTTTGATGAGCCGCACACCCTCTTCGGCGGAGACCACCTGCGCAACGTACGCTGTCGGATGATCATCTCCGAACGTGTTGGTCATGCCGTCGATGAGCGCAACGCCGCGGTCACCGAAGACCGCGACGAGCTCAGGGCGGGTCGCGTGTGTGTCCTCGAGCGCATCATGACCGAGCGCGGCGAGCGAGATCATTTCACGCTCGTCGACACTCCCCTCGCCGGTGTCCGCGAGCACCATCTCGAGCACGCGCGAGACGCGGTCCAGGTGGTGCCAGTCCGGCACCGTGCCGTTGCCGCGGATCGAGCCTGTGTGCACTTTTTGCATGAGCGCGAGCGCGATGTTTCGTCTTTCGATGTAGTCAGTCATAAGGGTAGCCCCTCACCCGACCTCTCCCCGCTAGGGAGAGGGAGTGGTTGCTCGCCGCTCACGCGGTTCGCATATATAAAAAGCCTTGCGTCGCCATTGTAGCTGACGCAAGGCCGGGGTCAAACGATGCCGACTACGGCGCGTACGTGTCCGCGCCGCGCTCGAGGCATTCCTGCATGTACACCTTGTGGGCGTCGAAGTCGCCGTAGGTCTTGATGTGCCCCTCGTACGTTTCGGCGAAGAGCGGCGGTGACGCTTCCAGTACACCCGCAATCCACATGAGGAGTGCGGTCGTGACCCTGCCGCAGCCGTCGCGCCACGGATGTACCTCCGCATCCATGATGAGATCCGCTTCGGCGAGGCGAACCGCAACGCCCAGGGTGTCGACCGGATGTCTCCGGGCGACGAGCACGTCACCCACCACGTGCTCGTAGAAGAGATCCATGACCCGCTCGAGAAGCGCCGGCGGGATCTGCAACCCGAGGTACGCCGGGGTCCACAGACGGTAGCGGTGGTTGAGTTCGAGCGGACACGCGTAGTGTGCAAGCGCGGTGCGTTCGATGAGCGCCTTGAGGTCGCCGCTTTCCTTCTCGTACTGCGCGGCGCTCGAGAGCCCGTCGTTCACGACGTCGAACCACTGTTCGCACATCAGCCGAAGTACCTGCGCGGTGAGCGGCTCGCCGCGGAGCGTGACGTCGACCGCACCCGCGACCGACTCGATGAGCACGCCGGTGTTGTACCAGACCTGCGCAGCGAGTTCGTCGCCGGAGCGCAGTGTCGGCTTCTTCATCGGACTCGCCGTGCCCTGGTCCTGTCGTCCGCTCGCGCTCCGACTGCGGCGCTTGATGTTCTCCCGAAAGATCTTCTCCCAACGACTGCGATACGCAGCGTCCATGGCTCCTCCTTTTGTTGGGGCCGCTCGCACCGTACCTTCTGCTGCATGAGTGCGTCAATCCTATCCACAAACATGGTTTGACTCCCAGGCGCTGCGTCCGTAAGCTTGAGCCGGTTTCCGATCCCACAAGGAGGACTGCATGTCCAGACGCTACCTGGTCGGAGGACCGAAGAACTCCGGCAAAAGCACCTTCGTTCTCTCACTCACCGAGTACCTGAAGTCGCGCGGTCGGACGGCGGAGGCGGTCGAACTCGACATCTGGGGCAACTCGTACCCGGCCTTCCGCGGCGAAGTCTCGTTCGACGAGCGGCCAAAATCAGACCACCTGGACTGGCCGTGGCGCGAGAAGCTCCAGCCCCGCCTGGATCAGTACCTCGCCTCGGACGCCGAATTCGTCTTCGGAGACATGCCCGGCGTATGGGGCGCGGCCATCTGCCACATGTGTGAGCAGATCGGGAAGAAGACCGACGGCGCCTTCGTGGTGTCGCGCACACTCGAAGGGCTCGACGAGTGGCGGCGTTTCTTCGCCAAGGACTTCTTCATCCGGATCGCCTTCGAGTGCCTCACCATGACCAAGCGTCGGCCGCTCGTGATCGTGGGCATGAACCGCCTCGTCCAAGGCGACCATCCGGACGTCGTCCCCTTCGCCGAAGCGCTGCTCGCCCAGCGCTGACGCGTCCGTCGAAGACTCGCTCGCTCCGCACCGATCCCGCAACACGGGATCGTTTTTTTGTAGCAAAAACCCCGCCGTGGTCGGCGAGGTTCTTACACCAGATGTATTTTTAGAATGAAGTGGTGAGCGGACTTCCCACGCCGGTCACGTAGTCGTAGCCGGTACCTGCCGTGCAGAAGAGTGCGCAGGAACCGTTCGTGCCGCTCACGATATCGCGGAAGTAGTTCGCCTTGCCGGTCGACGCAGCATCAGCGTAGATCTTGGCGTGCTTCACGTTGCTGCCGCCGAGCGCGCGGATGGCCGCCCACTGCGGAGAGCCGGCCGAGGTGCCGCCGACCGTGAGCCAGCCGCGCTGGCCGTAGTAACCGGTGCTCGTGTACACCGAGAAGCCGGAGATGGGGTCAGCATCATAGGAGACGTCCGGGCCCGCGCGCTTGCCGCCGGTGTTCTTCACCCCGTAGGTGGTCTGGTAGGCGGGCGTCGACTCGAAGAGACTCACACCGCCACCGCTGCCGTACCATGCGGTCTCAGAGTCGAGCGAACCGTCGGACTTGAGGTTCAACGTCGTGCCGCCGACCGAGACGATGTTCGGCGAAGACGAGGGCCAGATGACGCCCGTGCCCCAGTCGCCCGATGCCGCAAAAAACGTCGCGCCATACTGGCTCGTGAAGTAGGAATCGTACTCCTGTTCACCGTCGAATTCCGAGCCGCCCCAGCTCATGGAGATGGCGACCACGTCCGCGCGATTGCGCGCATAGTCGACCGCGTTCAGGAGGTCGATGAAAGAATTGGTCTGCGCCTGCACGAGGAGGATCTTAGCGTTCGGCGCGATGGCGTGCGCCCACTGGATGTCCAGCGCCGCCTCGAGCGCCCAGCCGGAATCGGTCCGCGGGCGGCCGATGTTGCGCTTCTCGAAACAGCCGTTCGCCGTGGTGCAGGCAGGCAGGCCGAACGTGTCGCTGAACACCTTGAGATCTTTCTCGGCGGTCAGGTAGTCGAACGCGTCTATGATGGCGATGGTCCCGCTGCCGCCGGTCGCGGGCAGTTTGTAGACCGCGCGGATCTGCTTCGGCGTGAGGCCGGTCGGCGAGAGCTGTGCCGTGCCGCGCACGCGGATAGGCGGACGCGCCTGGAGGATGTCGACCGGGCGCTGCGCGTGGGCCGGAAACAGTGCGCTCAGTGTGAACACTGCGGCGCTCAATGCAAAGACGATCTTTCTCATATCTCTATAGGGAGAAAAATGAATATCCCTTTCTATACCGTATATAACGCCGTACGTCAAGGGTGGTCGAACGACCTTTGACAGAATGGTGATTTTCTGCTATCATTCCGATCACTTCGTACTCTCAATCTGACAACACAGACAAGGAGTCTGTCCATGACGTTCAATGCGAAAGATGGGGTCGGGCACCTCTACCGACCGATGTGGATCCGCTTGCTGAAATTCTCGGTCGCCCATCCGCTGCTCTGCGCCCCGCTCATCCTCGGCGGTCTCATCACGGTGAAGCTCGCGCCGCCGGAGATCCTCGAGCGCCTGCTCTTCACGGAGCGCAACGAGGGCACCCGACGCGTGGCGAGCAACTTCAGTGGAGCGGTACACCTCGGCGGCGTCTAGCCGCTCCCCTGCCCGACCCGCCCCGATGCTGTGCACCACACGGCATCGTTTTTTTTTACGCCACCGCGCCATGCCGAAGATGTTTCGGCAGGATTTTCCAGAAGTAATAGATAAGGACCAGGTCCATGCCGAGCGCCGCGAGACGGAACACGGTGAAGTGTGACGCGATCTCATACAACGCATAGAGCGCGGCGGCACCCAAGAAAACGAGCGCGACTTTCCTGATACGCCATGACCGATACCAGAGACCGATCGCGATCAATATCTTCACACCGCCGAGCAGTATGATGACGGCGCCGACCCGCTCCGCCTGTTCGACGCCGAGATGATTGAAGAGCCAGTTCACGAAGAGGTCCTGCGGATCCTCGATGAGTTCTCGCGAAAAGATCTGGTACGAGAAAAGTACCAGCAGTCCAGCGACGACCTCAAGCGTGCCCCACACTCCTTTATAGAGCGCGAACAGGACAAGCCCGAGCGGGCGGCGGAAGACGTGAATCCCACGGTCTGAAGAATCCATGTCAGACGTTCGCTTCACCGAACGCCTCGTCGGCCGTGTCGGCATCGGCATCGGCTTTGGTCTTATGGATGCGGCCGTCGATGTGGTTGGGCGGCGCGTACACGGTCGCGACCTTGAGCGGCGCGCTCCCGGTGTTCTTGAAGTTGTGTTTAGTGCCCGGCGTCACCACCACCACGTCCCCCGGACCGACCGGCGCGCTCTCGCCGTTCAAGATGGAGACCCCGCTCCCAGACTGAAAGTAGAGCGTCTGCTCCACGTGTGCGTGCGTCTCTTCACCGATCTCCCCTCCCGGCGGGATGGACATGACCACGAGCTGCGATTTCTTTCCGGTGAAGAGCACCTTGCGGAAATTCTCGTTCGCATCGGTCTCTTTTACGATGTTAGTGCGGAATGACATATGAAACTATTTTTTAGTTACTAATGAAATTTTTTTAGATCGTGGGAGTTGTTTGATCCGCGCTTCGCGTTTGCGCGCGGCGGATCCTGATTTCGTCGCAACGCTCCACACCAGCTTCACCGGCCGCCACGAGCGCGTATACTTCGCGCCCTTGCCGGCGTTGTGCTTGGTGATGCGCGCCTTGAGATCGGTCGCGATACCGGTGTAGAGGCTGCCGTCGCGACAGCGAACGATGTAGACGTGCCAGGTGGACATGTCGACAGTATAACAAAAAAGACCCCTGACCGTTGCGGAACGGTCAGGGGAGGATCACTCGGGAAGCGGTACGGACTTCAGGATTTCGGCTTCTGCCTGCTGCAGGCGTGGCAGGACAACCTTCCGGGTGTACTGGAAAAAGTGGTGCCCGCTGATCGCCTGTGCGAAAGCGCGCGGGATCTTGAACGGGTCGTGCAGCATGACCCGAAACAGGAACCGCCAGTACGCGAACCGGTACGACGAGAGCACGCCCTGGCGGAGCATGGACTTCGGTACCGCCATGACCTCACGCCAACTGAACCGCCAGCGGACGCCTTGGCGCCACTCCTTGATGGACCCGAGCGCCCGATCGAAGTAGCGCGACGGCGTGTACAGGCGCTTGATGACGGTCGCGTACCCGCGCAACAGTTCGACCCGGCTCATGAGCTTGGGAATGATGTTCGACAGTTCGAACGAGTCCCCCTCGCTCGTGGCTACCACGCGTCCCTCTTTCCGCAACCGGGATTCGAGCGGCGTGCCGGGGATTGCGGTGAGCATCCCGGCCATCGCAAAGTCGATTTTACACGACTCTACGAACCGTAGCAGGCGGTCGAAGGATCCCTCGTCATCCGCGTCGAACCCGACGATGAATCCCCCGTAGACGAGGAGACCGTAACTCCGCAGCAGCCGGACCGACTCGATGGGGTCGAGTCCGACGTTCTGGTGTTTCCGCGCCTGGATCAGTGCTTCCTGGGACGGCGACTCGAAGCCGATGAACACCGAGAAGAATCCTGCCTCGACCATCTTCCGCGCCACGGCCTCGTGTTTCGCCAGACGGATGTCAGATTCGGTGTAGAACAGGAACGGGAACCCGTTCCCCCGCTGCCAATCGATCATGGCGTCCAGCACCTCGACCACATACTTCACGTCGCCGATGAAGTTATCATCGACTATGAAGATGTTGCCGCGGAAACCGGTCGCCTTGATCGCGGAGAGCTCCATCTGCACCTGCTCCGGCGACTTGTAGCGCGGACGCTTTCCGTAGAGAGCGCTCACGTTGCAGAAGTCGCAGGACTGCGGACAGCCGCGGCTGATCTGGATGGACAGGGCACAGTAGGATGCCCGATGCAGCAGACCGAACCGCGGCACCGGAGATGCGCCCATGGTGGGCCTCCCACTCGCTTCATACCGCGGGTGGAGCGAGCCGCTCGTGAGGTCATCGATGAGCGCAGCCATCGCGCTTTCGTCTTCCGCTTCTCCGATGAAAAGCGATGAGGCTCGTTGCAGCTCCGGCGCGTCCGGCGTGGAACTCACGAACGGTCCGCCGACCACCGTCGGCGTGTCGAGCCGCTCGCACCGATCGAGGACGAGGCTGATCGCGGCTCGCTGGATGATCATCCCGGTGAGGAAGACGACGTCCGCCCAGCGGATATCCTCATCGCACAGCCGTTCGATGTTCATGTCGACGAGTCGGATCTCCCACTCCTTGGGGAGCAACGCGGCGACCGTGATGAGCGGAAGCGGCACATGCGCCGCGCGCGCGCCGACGAAGCCGACGGCTGACTGGAACCCCCAATACGTGTGCGGGGTCTCCGGAGAAACGAGTAGCACATTGAACTTTCGTGAACGTGAAAAGGACGACATGGGCAACCTCCTCTCTGAAGCACCATGCTTCACTCCCAACCTAGCACGCGATGCAGGATATACAAAAACCCTCCGCTCGATCGAGCGAAGGATTTTGGCGGGCCGTATGCTCACTTACTCAACGCTGCCTGGATTTGTCGCGCAATCTCTTGCATAACCGATTCAGAAAGAATTCGATCAGTAGGAAAAGCATAATGCTGACCGAAATTCGGATCATCAAAATACTCGCCCATGACGACAGCTCCCACGCGATATCGAGGTCTCACATGCCAGTGGACCTGTGGGTTTGGCGGATCGTTCTGATACGCAAGATTCATGAGGCAAGCCCAGTTGAACATCGTGGCGCCGAAGGAATTTTTCACCGCTGACTCGTACGGTTGAATCACATGCAACCGCAGGTCTTCCCACTCTTCACCCGTGACAACTGAAAGGGCTGCTCGCGAGCTTTTTGAAACAATGATTGCCCGTCCGAGGTATGTTTGGTCTTTATGAAGAACCGCGCGCCAGTGTTTTGATTCGAAGAGCGTTGAAGCATTTTCCAACATATTCATCTATCATACCAAAGTTCTACCCGTTGTGTGGCCTAAAGCAAAAGGACCGCTGATGAGAGCGATCCTTTTGCTGGCGGGCCATATGCAACGAAGTTGGAACTTTAGTGCTCGCGGGATGCACATAGCCGGATTTGGTTTTAATGAAACACCCCGGTCTCACGGTCGGGGTATTACGTGTGTCTTATAAAAAGAAGCCGGGACCTACGGTTGGTCTCGGCGTTCGTGCGACGTGTCAGACGAACTCGATGAGAATCTCTAATCGCTGACGTTTCCTTCTGAACTGATGCGGCGCTCGGCCTGCGGGTCGCGGTGTCGCTTCTTCTCTGCCACCGACTTCCTCGCAGGACGCTTGAAGCCGCGCATGCGACGCATGATCTCGCGCTCGAATCGATTCGTATCGACCAAGCCGTCCCCATGCGACTCAGGATCCTCGTCCTCTGCCCGGTTTCCACTTATCCCTCGCACGTACGCAGAGAGAAGCTTGCTGTTCGACAGCTGTGTAGCAGGA
>Ga0315281_10012972_pt1 | contig 11303 bp, 8 predicted proteins | sample YL17G07_0_MG_FD_204540 | JGI IMG/M metagenome (GOLD analysis project Ga0315281, IMG submission 204540) | Sediment microbial communities from Yellowstone Lake, YNP, Wyoming, USA - YL17G07_0 | ecosystem: Environmental > Aquatic > Freshwater > Lake > Sediment | place: USA: Wyoming | collected... | reverse complement strand
AAGCAACTGCGCCGCGGCGTCGTCCGGCAGCCGGTCGGGAAATTCCTGGATGAATTTTTCCAGCGCGGCATGGATGAAGGTGCCGCGCTCGGCGCCGCCGGGGTCGGCGTCAACGGGATCGAGGGCTTCGAGGTCCAGCACATATTTCGCGTAAATCTGGTACGGGTCGCGCATCCAGCTTTCGATTTTTGTCACGGAAAGCCTGCGCGGGCGCGCCGCGGCCGGCGGCGTCGGGGCGGGGCGCGAAACGGGCCTGATCTCCTGCGGTTCATCCATGAGCCTGACCCAGCGCCGGTATTTCAGCCCCGGCGTCTCCGGCCAGTCCAGGCCGACCGCTTTCAATACCGTTTCAAGACGCAGCAGCCAGCGCGCCGGGACGGTCGGCGTGCCGTCAACCTTGCGGGCGCGGGTGATCAGCACCTCCGGCGCCGTCGCCGCCTGCACGAAATCGTGCGCGGCCAGGCTGATGCTTTTCTCCGGCGAGGGCAGCCCGAACTGCCGGCGCATCGGGCGCGACATCCACGGGTCATGGGCCGGAAGGTCCGGCCAGGTTCCCTCGTTCAACCCGCCCAAAATCACCATATCGGCGCAATAGAGCCGCGCCTCGATCTGTCCCAGGATGCTGAGGCGCGGATGGGCGCCGTAGCGCGGGCGCACGGTCAGCGTTTTCAGCAGCGTGCCGAGGAGGGACACGTAATGTTCCGGCGACAGCGGCGGCACATCGCGGGAGGATTTGAGGAGGCTGTTGAGAAATTCAGCGGCCGTCTCCCCCGCTTCGCCCTGCCAGAGCCGTTCTGTGCCGGAAACATCCCTGGTCGCCGCCAGCGTTTCCGCCATGCGGATATGCTGCGTCAGGATTTTATGAAAGGGTATTTCTTCCGGCGCGGCCATCAGCGTGACAAAGTCTTTCATCTGGCTTTCGATTTTATCAATCCAGGACAGCAGGGATTTTTTGCCCGCCCCGGGTTGCTCATGCAGCGCCGCCGCCGCATCGCGCAGCCCCTGAAAACCCCTGGAAGGCCGCGGGCCGCGCAGCACCAATCCATCCAGCAGGTACACCATGCCGCGCAATTCGTCCGGCGCCATGCTGGCGGCCAGCAAAGGGTGTTTCAGGAAAGAAAGCAGCGTCACCGGCGCCAGCTCTTCTTCGGCCATTTCCGCCGTCAGCATCAGCCAGGTGCCGATGGCAAGTTCGGTCAGGGGCTGCCCGCCGGAATCATCGATATGGATGTCCCAGCGCCTTAAGCTCAAGGACACGCGCCGCGCCAGACGGCGGTCCGGCGTGATCAGCGCGCAGGTTTTGCCGGGGGTCTCCAGCACCTCGCGCATGGCAAAGGCGATCACCTCGGCCTCTTCCTGCGGCGTGGCGCAATCGATCCGCGTCAGGCCCTGCAGCGCCTGTCCGGAAATATCATCGCTGTTCAGCTTGCGCCAGTTTTCGGTGGTATCGGCGGGACGCATCGCTTCCGACATCAGGCGCACGCGGTGCCGGTTGATCACGGGGTTTTTCTGCAATACCCAGTCCTTGACCCCGGCGCGTTCCATGCCGACGCGGCGGAGAAGTTTTTTCATGTTGTGCTGCGGATGATCCTCGCTGATTTTTTCCCAGCTCGCTTCGTCCATGCCCCTGTCCAGCCCCGGCAGGACCAGCATTCCCTGCGGCAGGCGCGCGGCCCGTTCCAGCAGTTCCGCCGCCGCCGGAACGGTGGCGGTCAGCGTGTCGCCGACGGCAATGACCGGTTTCTGCGGCGGCTGTTTTTTCCATGCCGCCGCCTGCGCTTCCAGCAGGCGGTTGCGGCGCTCCGCAAAATCAATAACCCCGCGCTCTTTTAAAATGGCCGGCCAGTGTTCAGTCAGGATTTTGAGGAATTCGAGCGTCTTTTGCCAATGCCCGGCAAACTCCTCCGGCACCAGTTTGGCCAACCCGTCAAACCCCAGACGCTCGGTCTGCACTTCATCGAGAAAATGACCGAGCTCCAGCGCCAGCGCCACCGCCTGATCGAAGGACTGCGCCATGCCCGCCTTTTGAATCGTCTGCGCCAGCAAGAGCTGCCGTTCCAGCCTGGAAACAGCGGGCGGGATGTCGATGCTCGCCGCAGCATCGTCCCCGGCGGCCAGAAACAGCGCCATTTCATCGGCATCGACATCGCCGATCGGGTGCATGGCCGGCAGCAATACCGCGCGTCCGCCGGAAAGCCTCAGGAAAGCTTCGCGCAGGGTGCGGCAGGCGCGGCGGCTCGGCAACAGGATCGTGGTGTCGGTGAGCAGCAGCGGATCCGCCGCGGTGCGCTCCAGAATCCCCTGCGCCAGGGCGTCCGCGAAAGATTGCCCCGCCGCGATGGTGTAGACGGACGGTGTTTGCTGCGCTCCGCTCATGAAACAGCTTTTTTCTCCTGCCGCCCGGCAAGGATCCGGTTGGCATCAGCCAGGGCTTCCGGCGTGCCGACATGGTACCACTCGCCGCTGTGGCGCACCCCATAGAGCCGCCCTTTTTTCTCCGCTTTGTGGAACAGCTCCAGAAACGAAAATTCCCCTTCCGGCGCGCCCTCGAACAGGCGCGGGTGGACAATCCGCGGGCCGGTAAAAATATAATTGGCGGTTTTATCGCTGCCCTTGGCAAAAACCGGCTGATCGCTTCCCTCTGCCAGATAATAATCGCCGCGCCCGGCAGAGGCGGGGATTTTCCCGGTCGCCTGCAGCAGGAGCAGCAGGTCCATCTTTGCCTCATCCCATTTATCGGCAAGGCATTTCAGCGCCGGTACGGCGCCGTCCGTCCAGACGACATCGGCATTCAGCACATAGAACGGCGCCGCGCCGAAAAACCAGATCATCTTTTTGACGCCGCCGCCGGTATCGAGCAATTCCGTTTCGCGCGAGAGGGTGATCCGGGGATTGTTTCTGCCCTTCAGGTGTTCTTCGATCATCTGAGCGAGATAAAAACTATTCACCACCACGTCCTCGACGCCGGCATCCGCCAGCGCGTCAAGCGAACGGTCCAGCATCGTCCGTCCGCCCACGCTGAGCAGCGGTTTCGGGCAGTTATCGGTCAGCGGGCGCATCCTCTCGCCCCTGCCGGCGGCGAGAACAAAGGCTTTTTTTGGAACAGCACCCATCACATCATTCCTTCCAACCGCGACCGCCACGACCCGTAAGGGATGAGCGTCAGGACGCGTGAATTTTCAGAACCTTTATCAAAAGCAATGTTTATTTCTAACCGATCCTTCGGCAAAAGGCTACCCAGTCTGTCCGGCCATTCGACCAGCGAAACGCCGAACCGCCGCGCTTCCTCCCAGCCTAATTCCAGAATATCAGCCTCTTTTTCTTCCAGGCGATAGAGGTCAAAATGCCAGACGGAAAGCGCCGGCAGGTCATAGACCTGCACCAGGGTAAATGTCGGGCTCGGCACTTCCCCCGCCATGGGCGACAGCGCATGGATCAGCGCGCGGGCGAAGGTGGTTTTTCCCGCACCCAGGCTGCCGGCCAGCGTCACCGTATCACCGCTTTTCAACAGCGGCGCCAGACGGGCGGCTTGCGCCGCCAGCGTCTTTTCGTCATCAATAACTAGTGTCCAGACGGTCATTTTCTGTTACTCTGCTTTCCGTCAAGATTAATAGGTATTCACATGTCAGAAAAGCAATATTCCACGGATGTGGTGATTATCGGCGCCGGCACCGGCGGGCTGTTTGCGGTGTTCGAATGCGGCATGCTGAAAATAAAGTGCCATGTCATCGACAGCCTTGAACATATCGGCGGCCAGTGCATCGCGCTTTACCCTGAAAAGCCGATTTATGATATTCCGGCCTACCCCTCCATCCTGGCGGGGAAACTGATTGAAAAGCTGGAGGAGCAGGCCAAGCCCTTCTCTCCGGTTTACCACCTCAGCCAGAAGGTCGCCACCCTGAAGCGCAGGGATAACGGGCGCTTTGAAGTGACGACAACCGCCGGCACCGTGATCGACTGCGTGGCGGTGATCATCGCCGCCGGCGCCGGCGCTTTCGGCCCCAACCGCCCGGCGCTTGAGAATCTTTCGCACTACGAAGGAAAATCGGTTTTCTACATGGTGAAACGCCGCGATGACTTCGCCGGAAAAACCCTTGCCATCGCCGGCGGCGGCGACAGCGCGGTGGACTGGGCGATTTCATTGTCCGATATCGCCAAAAAAATATATTTCATCCATCGCCGCGACAAATTCCGCGCCTCGCCGGAATCTGTGGGCAAGCTGAACGCCATCGCCAAAACCGGCAAGGTCGAGATGGTGATCCCCTATCAGCTGCACGGATTGTCCGGCAGCAACGGCGTTTTAAAGGCCGTGGAGCTGGCCGACCTGGACGGCAACAAAAAGACCGTCGAAGCCGATGTCCTGCTGCCGTTCTTCGGCATCGTGCCGCACCTTGACGCCATCACCGGCTGGGGCATCGAGGTCGACAAGCATCATATTCCCGTCAACCAGTCAACGCAGCAGACCAGCATGAACGGCGTGTTCGCCATCGGCGATGTCGCGACTTACCCGAAAAAACTGAAGCTGATCCTGACCGGCTTCGCGGAAGCGGCCATGGCGGCGCACGCCATTCACCCGCTGGTTTTTCCGGGACAGGAACTTCATTTCGTCTACTCAACAGAAAAAGGCATAAAATAAATGTTTATCCAGACCGAACAAACCCCCAATCCCGCCAGCCTCAAATTCCTGCCCGGCTGCGAGGTCATGGTGCGGGGCACGGCGGAATTCAAAAACGCCGATGCCGCGCGCATCTCGCCGCTCGCGGAACGGCTGTTTAAAGCCAAAGGCGTCGCGGGCGTGTTTCTGGGCCATGACTTCATTACGATCACCAAAGCCGATGCCGCCGACTGGGCCGCGCTCAAACCGCTGGTCCTCGGCGCGCTCATGGAGCATTTTACCACCGGCCAGAAAGTCATGCTCGATGAAGACGCTGAACAGGACGGCCATGCTTCTTCCTCTGCCGGGGATGACAGCGAGATCGTCAAACAGATCAAGGAACTTCTCGATACCCGCATCCGCCCGATTGTGGCGCAGGATGGCGGCGATATCGTGTTCTCCTCGTTTGAGGGCGGAATCGTCTATCTCCATATGCGCGGCGCCTGCGCCGGATGCCCCAGCTCCACCGCCACCCTCAAGACCGGGATTGAAAACATGCTCAGGCACTTCATTCCGGAAGTGAAAGAAGTACGGGCGGTGAATTAGGGCTTAAATCAGCCGGCAGGCGGCGGATTTGGTTTTTTCAGCGCGCTTTTTTTAAGAACGTTTTTTTTCGGCGCATTGTTCTTCAGGGTTTTCAGCCGCGCTTCAGTCAGTTGCGCGGCAAAATCGAATTTTCCCTTCAGTTTTTTGGGCACGGTTTCCCACAGCTGCTGCATTTTTTCAACATTACCGACCCATTTCCCGGCCTTGAAAATCTCCGGCAGGGTCTTGGCATTAAACACCTGCTTGATAGCCGGTGGGGCTGCCTGCGGCGTGAAGGGCTTTTTTTCCGGCAGTGTTTTTTTGCGGCCGGGCGCCGGAGTGGCGCCTCCCGGAAGCTTGACGCCTTCGCTCTTCAGATAGCGAATGATGCTTTTGTTCGCCTGGATATCTTCGGCCAGGCCTTGCGGTGTGGCGCCGTCCCGGGTCGTTGCGCTGACGTCAGCGCCGGCTTCCACCAGTATTTTGATGATGGCAAGATTGCCCTTTTTAACCGCTTCATGAAGCGGTGTCGTGATATAGGAATAAGAAGGAAAATTCGGACTGACATGCTTATTATGCAGCATGTCCCTGAGTTGCGCCACATGCTGCTGGCGAACGGCCCTTAAAAGGGCTTGCTGCTCTTTGGTCAACTGCATAAGAAACCTTCGGACGCGGTAAAGGACAATATCTTTATCCTATTCCAGCCGCAGAACGATTTCAATACCCGCTCTTAATGCGGGAATTTTTTCCATTGCGGTTTTGGGGCGCGGGACTGCAAATTCAATTGGCGGGTGCGGCTGATGAAGGCCTCCACATCCAGGCCTTGCTGATAGATTTTCGGCACCCTTTCCCATACAGACATAAAATCGGCCAGATTTTTGACCCATAATTCCGGCTTCATCAGCGCCGGCAACTGTCCCTGCTGACAGACCTTAAGAATTACGCTGTCACCGTCCGCACCCCGGTCAAGAAAATCCTGCGCGGTAAAAACATCAGGAGATTTTTCCGCCAGGGCAATCACCCGGTCGAACATCCCCTGCCCGGCCAGCGCGTGGAATATGTTGATTCCCGTCGCGGAGGATTTATCACGGATTTCTTTCAGCGATGCATAGGCCAGCGGCGGGACAGGGGCTGCGGCGCGTTCCCGTTTCATCCCTTCGTCAATCATCAGGGCAACGGCATCGTGCCCCCATATACGCGCCACATCGCGGGCGCAGGCGTTGTCTTTGTTATAGACCAGCGCTTTCACGCCGAGGGCAAAGCACTGTTCCACAGCTTCTTTATCACCGAGCCGGGCCGCGTGATGCAGCAGGGAATTCCCGGCTCCATCCCGCCAGGCCGGATTGGCCCCGCTCTTGAGCAGAGACTTGAGTTCGCTCAGATCAGGCTGGTGCAGGCTCATGAGGTCGCTTCTTTCTTAAAGAATGGAGTTAAACTTCAAAGTTTTTTACCATATCCAATATGAAATGGAAAACGGTAAATTATTTTCATATTGACAATCCGTAATATTCATACTATAGTCCCTCATTGCTGAATAGAACATAATTGAGGCGCCAACATGCTGAAAAATGGCCTGAAAGAGAAAATTGTTGGTGTCGTCGTTCAAAGCAACGGCAAGTTCCAGATCAATCCCTGCGACAAAAAACAAAGATTTACCCATTATAACCTGCAGCCGGCCGATATGAATGGCGCCCGCGAGGGCGATGTGGTCGTGATGGAGGCTCTCCCCCAAACCGGCGCTGTTCTGCAAGCCAAGGTGGTCCGCGTACTCGGGCAAAAGACAAGCTCCGGCATTCTCAGCCTGATCAGCCTGTGCGAAAAAGGCTTGTCTGAAACGTTTTCCGAGGCCGCCCTGTATGAAGTCAAGTCCGTGGACGTCCCCGGCCTGCAGGGCCGGGAAGATTTGCGCGCCATTCCGCTGGTGACAATCGATGGCGCCGATTCACGCGACTTTGATGACGCCGTATTCGCAGAAAGCACGGCTGACGGCGGCTTCCACCTGATCGTCGCCATCGCCGATGTTTCCTGGTATGTCCGGCCGGGCTCCAAACTGGATCATGAAGCCTATGCCCGCGGCAACTCCACCTATTTCCCGGACCGTGTCCTGCCGATGCTTCCGGAAGCGCTATCGAACGGTTTGTGTTCGCTCAAGCCCCATGAGGACCGCGCCTGCCTGGCGTTTCATCTCTGGGTCGACAAGGACGGCAACCTGACCGGCCAGAAAATCGTGCGCGGGCTGATGAATTCCGCCGCCCGCCTGACTTACAAACAGGTCCAAACGGCGAAAGACGGGCAGGCCGACAGCCTGACACAACCGCTGATGAACACTGTGATCAAGCCGCTCTACGCCGCCTACACGGCGCTCCGGAAAGCGCGGGAGATGCGCGGCGCCATGGATCTTGACCTGCCGGAGAACAAAGTGAGCGTCGATGACAAGGGCAGGATAGCCGGCGTAAAAAGCGCGGCCCGGATGGACAGCCAGAGGCTGATTGAAGAATTCATGGTCCTGGCCAATGTGGCGGCCGCCACGGCGCTGGAATCCAAACAGGCGCCTTGCGTCTACCGTGATCACAGCAGCCCGCCTGCCGCCGACAGGGTGGAGGCGCTGCGCAAATATATCGGCACCTTCGGGCTGACCCTGCCTGAGGGAGAAATAAAAAGCGCCTCCGTGTTCAAGGAGCTGATGGAGAAAGCCGCCCGGCTGCCGAACGGGCATCTGATCATTAAAGCCATTCTTCGCGTCCAGGCCAAAGCCGCCTACGACACGCGCAATATCGGTCATTTTGGCCTGGCGCTGGAACGCTATGCGCATTTCACGTCCCCTATCCGCCGTTATGCCGACCTGCTGGTTCATCGCAGCCTGATCAATGCCTTCAATATGGGGGCGGGGGGTCTGGACAAAAATCAGGAATCGCAGCTGGAAGAGATGGCACGGCATATCTCCGACACTGAAGACCTCTCGGCCAATGCTGCGCGCAGCGCCCATGACCGGTTTGCCGCCGCATTTTTATCCGCCCGCATCGGAGAGAACTTCACCGGCCGTATCACCGGCGTGACAAAGGCCGGCCTGTTCGTCCGGCTGGATGATTCCGGCGCTGACGGGCTGCTGCCGATGAAAGGCCTGCCGGATGATTATTATGAGTGTGATCAGGACCAGCACACACTGACCGGCCGCAATCACGGGCAGATCTTCCGCACAGGGGAAACCATCACGGTGCGCCTGAAAGAAGCAGATGGCCTGAGGGGAAGCATTCTTCTGGAAGCAGCCAACGACAACAGCGCCGCCATTCCCGGGAAACAGCTTAAAAAAAACCAGCCGAAATCCTCCCGCCCCGGCCCGTAAAACGACGCTGTTTTCCCTATAAGTAATTATATTATAAAATTATATATTGATCTTACAAGGAATTGCGGGTAGATTATCCATAGTTCGTGGATCATGTTCAACGCCAGGTAGCCCATGCCGGAAAAAGTATCTGCCGCTACGATTAGCGCCTTAACAGCCGCCTCCGGCTTTCCGGGCCCCGTTCAGGATACGCCTCCCGCCGCCGAACAGATGATTGAGCAGATTCGCGCCGACCTCAAGCTGCGAATCGAAGCCCTCGCCAAGCTGGCCGGGCAGTCCAAAGCCGCCGAAACCGATCCCGCCGCGCCGCCCAGCCCTTTTGAAATTTCGTACCAGCGCACCCTGCAGGATCAAAAAGATTTCGAGAAGATCATCGCCAACGTCCCCAAAGGCTTCCGCCTGACCCCGGTTCTCTATTCCAAAGTCGAACGTGAACAGAACGCCGAGGTCTACACCGAATACAGCAGGCACGTGCGGCGCAATTTTTTGAAATATATTGCCGAACATCATGCCAACGAGCTTGCCGCCCTCGGCATCTGCCAGACCGGCATCGACCGGATGAAGAAAGGCCTTGATCCCGCCGATGCGAATGGCGTGCTGTACAAGGTCAACATAGACCATATCGTCGAGCGTTCCGGCGGCGGCCAGATGTCGCTGCAGAAAGCGGCCGACCCGTTGCTGCAGCCCGGCAGCGAGCCGACCTATCTTGTCAATCACATGAGCAACCTGATTTTATTGCCCGAACAGGTGCACGAGGCGAAAAATACCCTGAACGATGCGCAGCAGGCGTCGAAAACAAAATACGGTGAAAGCAGATGGGTGCTGATGCTGATCCCTGAAACCGGCCCCGCTCAATCCGGCTTCGTGGCCATGCCGCAGGACCAGAATCATTATCTGCACGGGATAGAAAAGCGCCAATTGAATGCAGCAGACAGGATCAGCCATGCCGCGTTCATCACCGACCAGCTGCAGGAGGCACTCGAGGCCTTCCGCAGGAATCCGGGCGTTGAAAACATATTAAAGTCAGCGCAGAGCGTGGCGGAACGGCAAAGAAAAACCGTCGTCGGCCTGGTGCAGGAAGAGGAAACCTCGGGAATCCTTCCCGCGAAGCACCGCCTGAGCAGCATTTTCAACAGAGCCATGGCCGGTGACGAAACTCTGGAGATGTCGCTCAAGCCCGTGATCAACGAGGCCGCCAAGCAGCTTAGGGACGCCTTCAACGAAGCGTCCAGGCCCGGCCCTGACAGGAAAGATTATGATGATTTCATCGGTTTTTATCAGAGCAAGAAAATAAAGGCCCTGCGCCAAAACATCGAAAAACTTCCCCTGAAAGAGGCCGTGCAGCTGCAGGAAACCCTCGTCTCAATAGACCTGCAAATCCAGATAAACGCCCTGCACCAGGCCATCGAAAAACTGTCCCTCAAGGAAGCGGAAAACCTGCAGAAGGCCCTGCCGGCGATAGAGCGTAAAATCCAGTTGCACCTCAAGAAGCTTCACGCCCTTGAGAACAAAAAACCGGAAAACGGCCGGCACAAACCCAAGAAGAAGCACAAGCCGAAGTAATCCCCTAACTCAGCCTGCCTTGCGCAGCGGGCGGTATTTGATGCGGTGCGGCTGGTCGGCCTCCAGCCCCAGGCGGCGGTGGCGGTCCTTCTCGTAGTCCTCGTAATTGCCCTCGAACCATACCACCTGGCTGTTGCCTTCAAAGGCCAGGATATGGGTGGCGATGCGGTCGAGGAACCAGCGGTCGTGCGAGATGATGACCGCGCAGCCGGCATAATTCTCCAGCGCGTCTTCCAGCGCCGCCAGCGTTTCGGTATCGAGATCGTTGGTTGGTTCATCGAGCAGCAGCAGGTTGGCTTCGGTTTTCAGCATCTTGGCGAGATGCACGCGGTTGCGCTCCCCGCCGGAGAGGGCGCCTACTTTTTTCTGCTGGTCGGGACCGCGGAAGCCGAAAGAGCCGACATAGGCGCGCGACGGCATTTCGCGCTTGCCCAAAGTCAGGATATCGACGCCGCCGGAAATTTCCTCCCAGACATTCTTGCTGCCGTCAAGACTGTCGCGGCTCTGGTTGACGTAGCCCATCTTGACCGTTTCCCCGACGGTGAGCGTGCCGGAATCGGGTCTTTCCTCGCCGGTAATCATGCGGAACAGGGTGGTTTTGCCGGCGCCGTTGGGGCCGATCACGCCGACAATGCCGCCCGGCGGCAGTTTGAAGCTCAGGTTTTCAAACAACAAGCGGTCATCGTAGCCCTTGGATACATTTTCGGCATCGACGACATTCTGGCCCAGGCGCGGCGGCACCGGAATGACGATCTGCATCGAACGGGTGGTTTCAAATTTCTTGCTCTCCTCCAGGAGATTATCATAGGAAGTAATACGCGCCTTGGATTTCGCCTGGCGCGCCTTGGGGGACTGGCGCACCCATTCAAGCTCGCGGGAAAGCGTTTTCTGCCGCGCTTCCTGTTCGCGCCCTTCCTGCGACAGGCGTTTGGATTTTTTCTCCAGATAGCCGGTATAATTCCCTTCATAAGGGATGCCGGAGCCGCGATCCAGCTCAAGGATCCAGCCGGTGACGTTGTCGAGGAAATAACGGTCGTGGGTGACCATCACCACGGTGCCCTTATATTCGGCCAGATGGCGCTGCAGCCAGGCGACCGATTCGGCGTCCAGGTGGTTGGTCGGCTCGTCGAGCAGCAGCATATCCGGTTTTTCCAGCAGCAGCTTGCACAGCGCCACGCGGCGCTTTTCGCCGCCGGAGAGATTGGTGACCGGCATATA
>Ga0315281_10012971_pt1 | contig 11303 bp, 8 predicted proteins | sample YL17G07_0_MG_FD_204540 | JGI IMG/M metagenome (GOLD analysis project Ga0315281, IMG submission 204540) | Sediment microbial communities from Yellowstone Lake, YNP, Wyoming, USA - YL17G07_0 | ecosystem: Environmental > Aquatic > Freshwater > Lake > Sediment | place: USA: Wyoming | collected... | reverse complement strand
GCCTATCATCACCGCAACATGCAGGGAGTTGGGGCTGTGTGTTTCGTCGTGCGCTTCTTCGGAGGTATCTTCGCTGTATTCAAAAAATTTGCGGTGCTCCACGGTTTGCAAGCGCAAAAAGGCCAGGTACATCACGGACATGGTGCCGATGGAGAAGGCGGAGTAAACCTGCCACTGCGACTCGGGCACAAAGTCGGGGATAAACATGCCCACGCCGATAGCGACCAGCAGCATGGCGATATAGGAATTGGCGGAATCCAGGTTGTATTTTGAGCGGCCATGCTTGAGCCCGGCTACGATGGCCGCCAGTCCAAGAATGCCATTGATGTCAAACATGATCGCGGCAAAAACAGTGTCGCGTGCCAGGGTGGGGTTGGGCTCGCCTTGCAATAAAACAATCAGGATAACCACCTCAACCGAGACGGCGGCAATGGTTAAAATCAGCGTGCCATAGGGCTCGCCAAAGCGCAGGGCGAGTACTTCGGCGTGGTGGCTGATGCGAAAAGCTACGCCGATGATCGCGGCGAGTATCACCAGCAGGCTACCCCACAACAAGGCACCGCCATGGGTGACAGCCGTATGCTCAAGCGTAAATCCGAGACCGAGCACGAGAAGCGCGATGGCTATCGGAAATTCTGCTTTGAGATATTTCATTTACGCAACATCAGCTCTGCGATAAAACTTCATACTCGACCAGGTCGACGGGATCTTCAGAATAATGCTGGCCCAGGCTGATAGTGCCCTTGCCTCTCAGTGTCAGCTCCGAGCGGTTGATGCGCGAAACTTCTCCATTGCTGGTGCGCACGTAGGTACCGTTGCTGCTGTGGTCGGTGAGGACAAAGTTACCGGAACGGAGCTCCACATTGGCATGCTGGCGCGAGACAAAGTCATTTTTAATGATCATCTGGCAGGTGTTGTCGCGACCCAACAGCAACTTTTTGTTTTCCATATTGACGGTATGAGGTTGTGACCGGTACGACAAGGTCAGTTCGGCTACTTCGACAATGGGCTTACGGAAAGCAGGCATGCCGATGCGGGTGCTGCCCATATCTTCCAATTCCCACATCACCTGGTGGATGTCGAGCTGTTCCTGCTTGCCCTTGATATCGGCGCGCAGGATTTTGCGCACCTTGTTGTGCAGGGAAACGGGAAGTGCCTCAACAACGGCGCTGGTGGTCATGATCTGGCTGGCACGCGTAATGGCAGCAACTCTTGAGGCTACATTTACCGAGTCACCATAAATGTCACCGTCTTCACAGAGGACATCACCGTAGTGAAAACCTATGCGGATATGCATCGAGTGTTCCGTGTGCTGGTTGTCAGTGTGCAGGGACATCTGCATTTCGCAAGCGGCATTGAAGGCTGCTTCAGCCGAGGGAAAGGTGCACAGGATTTCGTCGCCGATAGTTTTGATCAGACTGCCGTTGTGGGTGTTGAGGGCGCTTTTCAGCATGAAGAGGCAGCGGGCGATCAGTACGCGAGCGCGTTGGTCGCCCAGTTTCTCGTATAGCGCCGTGCTGCCGCTGATATCGGCAAATAAGATGGCCAGTTTTTTGGTTTGTGCTGACATGTGGAGTTGCTAAGTGTTACCCGTTCAAACCGAACATCATACGCTTGGCGACAAATTTTTTCACGCCAGGCAGGCAGTCCAGCAGGCTAAGTGATGCAGCACGTGCCGCGCCAAGCAGTGGCAAATCGTTGGAGAATAATCGTACCAGACTATCGGTAAAGCGTATGCCCGATTCGCGATCCCCTGTCCTGGCGAGTTTGTAGGCGGCAAGTGTCGCCTCCGAACCCAGTGTATCAGGGGTGCTGCGCTGGATGACGCCTGCCAGCTCCCATGCGTCGCGCAAGCCCAGGTTAAATCCCTGGCCGGCAACGGGGTGCAGGGTTTGTGCGGCATTGCCGATCAGTACGGTGTGGGGCAGTGTGGTGGCCGGTGCGCGCTTGAGGCGCAGTGGAAAGCTGCTGCGGCTGCCCACGCTCAGGAAGTTGCCCACGCGGTCGCCAAAGTGCTGGTGAAGTTGTGCAAGCAGGGTGGCATCGTCCCACTGCAGCATGGCTTCCAGCTCGGCCTGGGGTACTGTCCAGACCAGCTCATAGCCCGCCTGGTAGGGCAACAGCGCAAGCGGGCCCTGCGGGGTAAAGCGCTCAAAGGCGGTGTCGGTTTTTGGCTGGCTGCAGGTCACATGTGCGATAACGGCGCTTTGCCCATAGTCGTGCGTCTCGGCAGGGTGTGTGGCTTCCAGCAGCTTGCCGCCGTCAGCCACAACCACGAGGCGTGCATGCAGTTGGAGTGTCTGTCCTTCCTGCTGATAACTGATTGCCGCACCCTCTGCGTCGTGTTGTAGTTGGGTTACGGTGGCACCGGTTTTAAAATTGACCGGGCTGCTAATAATCGCATCTTGCAGCGCTGTTTGCAGTGTCGCATAGGGTAATACATAGCCCAAGTCGGGCACGGCCAGCTCGGCGGCGGTGAGCAGGGTGCGGCCAAAGGAGTTCTTCTGGGAGATATGTATGGATTTGATGCTGGAGATACCGCTTAGCTTATTCCATACGCCGAGTTGCGTGAGGATAAGACGGCTGCCGTAAGATAGCGCCAGCGCGCGGGGGTCAGGATTCGCATCGCTTGCCCGGCGCGCCTCCAGTATGCTGATGTGCAAACCACTGTCCTGTAGCGCGAGCGCCAGTGCGGCACCCACCGGGCCGCCGCCAATAATCGCGATGTCGCAGTGTTCAACCATGCTGTTGCATCAACCCTTCGATTTCGGCCACGGTCTTGGGCACTTCATGGGTGAGCACCTCGCAGCCTTCCGGCGTGATGACGATATCGTCTTCGATACGGATGCCAATGTTCCACAAGGCTTCGGGTACATTATCGGCAGGGCGTATGTACATGCCTGGCTCAACGGTCAGGGCCATACCGGGCAGCAGGTCGCGCCATTCGCCTTCGAGTTTGTAATTGCCCACATCATGCACATCCATGCCCAGCCAGTGGCCGGTGCGGTGCATGTAAAAGCGCTTAAAGTCGCCAGTCTCCAGCACGCTTTCCACACTGCCGCTGCACAATTTCAGATCCAGCATGCCCTGGATCAGCACACGCAGGGCGTCGTCGTGTGGCTGGTTCCAGTGCGAGCCGGGGCGTGCGCTGGCAATGGCCGTGGCTTGCGCGGCGAGGACAATTTCATACACGTCCTTTTGTGCCGCGCTGAATTTGCCGTTAACCGGAAAGGTGCGGGTGATGTCGGCAGCGTAACCATCCAGCTCACAGGCGGCATCGATCAAAAGGAGATCGCCATCCTTAAGTTTTTCATTGTTGCTGATGTAATGCAGCACACAGGCGTTGGCACCCCCCGCCACGATGGAGGTATAGGCCGGGCCTTGCGCGCCATTGCGGCGAAACTCGTGCAGCAGCTCGGCTTCGATCTCATATTCCATTTTGCCGGGGCGGGTGGCACGCATGGCGCGCACCTGTGCCGCTGCCGAGATGGTGGCGGCGCGGCGCATGATGGAGAGCTCGGTGCTGTCTTTGAACAAACGCATTTCATTGAGCAGCATGCGCACGTCGTGAATTTCATTGGGCGCGGTGATGCCGCTGCGTGCCTGGGCCTGCACTCGGCTACGCAGCGCAAGGATGCGGTCGTCCCACACGGCATGGGCGCCCAGCGGGTGAAACAAGGCAGGCTGGTTGCCCATCAGCTCGACAAGTTTGTCGTCAAGCTGGGCTATCGGGAAAGCGGCATCGAAGCCAAACATTTTGCAGGCTGCTTCCGGGCCGTAACGGAAGCCGTCCCAGATTTCACGCTCCATATCCTTCTCGCGGCAGAACAAAATGGACTGCGGCTTTTCGCCTGCCAGCATGACCAGCACAGCCTCAGGCTCATCAAAGCCGGTGAGGTAGTGGAAGTGGCTGTCAAAACGGAAAGGGTAGTGGGCGTCACCATTACGCAGTGCTTCGGGCGCGGTAGGGAAGACAGCGATGCCGTGCTGCATTTGCTGCAGCAGGCGGAGGCGGCGTTGCTGGTAGATGCCGTGATTAAACATGATTTGTATTTTGGTGAGTTCTCAGTAAGTTGTCGAGCTGTTGCAGGCGCTGCGGTGTGCCTACATCTACCCAGCGCCCGGTGTAATGTTCACCGCTGATTTTGCCCAATGCAATCTGTTCGCGCAACAATGGGGCCAAGGGTGCGATTGTACTCCGGGGAATGTGTTGAAAGAGGGCTGGTTTATAAATACCTATCCCGCTAAAGGTATAAGAGCCGGGAAGGGATAAGGGGGAAGGGGGAAGGGGCGTCACGCGGCCATCAAGCAAACCAAAATCGCCACCGGGATGTTGCTCGGGATTGTTGACCAGCACCAGATGCGCCATATCGGCACTGCTGCCGAGTGCTGAGGCATGCCTGGCAAGCTGGGAAAAATCGTATTCACAATAGATATCGCCGTTGATGACGGCAAAGGGTGCATCGCCTAACAGGTGCAGGGCGTTGGCGATGCCGCCTGCCGTTTCCAGGGCTTTGCCTTCGGCTGAATATTGGATGGAAACGCCAAATTGTTTGCCGTTGCCCAGTGCCCGCTCGATTTGTTCACCCAGGTGGGCGTGGTTGATGACAAGCTGGGTTAATCCGGCGCGGGCAAGATTTTCAATATGCCAGACAATGAGCGGTTTGCCACCCGCTTCCAGCAAGGGTTTGGGCGTGTGGTCGGTAAGCGGTCGCATACGTTCGCCACGTCCGGCTGCCAGGATCATGATCATCAAGGGTTTAAATCCTCACACGTTAGTCCCCTCTCCCACAGGGGGAGGGTTAGGGTGGGGGAGATGCGCAGCATCATGGTTTTAAGGCCTCACACGTTTGTCCCCTCTCCCCCCGGGGGAGGGTTAGGGTGGGGGAGCGAAGGATTAGCATCATATGAGTACGAAGACTTCCCTCGTTTATATAAAAGCGGTTCTGGACAAAGGCGCGGATTCAATTTCTTTTTTGATCGCGGCGGCGATGTAGTGTTTGGCAGGTTCGGGGAACAGGGTTCCGAAAATGAGTTCCGCTTCGCCGTTCTGGATCAGAATGCCTTTTTGCTGCACGTTATTGACCCGCACCGAAGAGGTGCGCAAACCAACCTGCGTGTCGCGGTTGTAGGTAAAGCGCCGTGTCCAGCCCAAAGGACCCATGCCAAAAAAGACACGCCCTTGTCCGTTATGCAAGGTGATTTTCCATGCGCCGAATAGCATCGACAGTATGAGGGAAACCAGGATTAGAGTGCCGATCAGAAATGGAATGCCGAACAGGGATTTGCCCAGGTCAAATGTGCCTCTGCTGATTTGCTGGCCGTAGATACCCCACATGGATCCACCGGACCAGATTGCGGTAAAGGGAATAAAAAATAGCAGAAGTGCAGATAATTTTTTATAGGTAATGACAGTGCCGTTCTGCAGGTCATTTGTCAATTGCACATGCCTGGGCGGATGTTGCAGGGCATCAGGGGAGATTTCGGCGGCATCAATGATATCTGCAAATGAGCTGGTCTTTCCGCAGGCGCGGCACAATGCAATGTCTGTCGCCACGTTGACATCTTCCAGCGCGATGTTGGCATCACATTGCGGGCAGGTGTAATTCGATTTTGCTGCGGTTGGCATCCAGTTTCCTTTCGATGTATCGCGCACAATTTGTGTTGGCTAGGCTGCCACACATGGTAGATCAGAAAGTATATCCGACCTGCTGGCCCGTCTGTGGTTCGAGTTCATCTAGCAAGTTGAGCAGTGGCTTGAGGTCTATATAGCGTTCGCACGCACGGCGCAGGTAGTTCATGACCAGTGGCATGTCCTTGAGGTAGCCTTCCTTGCCATCGCGATGGTACAGGCGGGCGAAGATACCCAGCACTTTGAGGTGGCGCTGCACACCCATCCACTCATAGTCGCGATAGAACTCGCCAAAGTCCTGATGTACTGGTAACCCGGCCGCGCGCGCATTTTCCCAGTGGCGTATCAGCCAGTCGAGCAAATCGGCTTCGCGCCAGCCGATGTATGCGTCTTTGAACAGGGAGACCAGGTCATAGGTAATCGGCCCGTATACGGCGTCCTGGAAATCCAGGATGCCTGGATTGGGCAGGGTGACCATCAGGTTGCGCGAATGATAATCACGGTGCACATAGACGCGGGGTTGTGCCAGATTGTTTTGAATAATGCGCTGGAAAACCTCATCGAGTTTTGCTTGCTGTTTTTCGCTCAGGGTAACTTTCAGGTGTTTGGCTATGTACCACTCCGGGAAAAGACGCATCTCGCGAAGGAGCAGTGTTTCGTCGTAGTTGGGCAGTATGCCTTCCTTGCTGGCAAGCTGAATCTTGATTAGTGCATGGCAGGCATCGGCATACAATTGTCGGGCGCTGTCGGTGTTGAGTGCCTGAAGGTAGGTGATATTGCCCAGGTCGCTGAGGAGCAGGAAGCCCTGCTGTAAATCCTGTGCGATAATCTTGGGCGTATTGACGCCTGCATCGCCGAATAGTTGAGCGATGTGGATAAACGGGCGGCAGTTCTCGTGTTCGGGTGGCGCGTCCATCACGATCAGGCTGTGGTTGGCAAAGGTGGCGCGGAAGTAGCGGCGAAAACTGGCATCGGCCGAGGCGGGGGCAAGGGTAAAAGCCTGGTTCGGGTAGAGGCTTTTCAGCCAGTCGTTGAGCAGTTGTTGACGTTTCATTGGAATTAGAGAGTCCTTTGTTTGCCTTATTCGCGGATTTGTGCGATTTTATCACCTTAATTTGCTAACTTAGCACCATGCGCTTCGGCTTTCTTCTGCTTTTTTCCTCCGGTTTATTTGTTTATACATTGCTCAGCCATGCACAGGATGTTCCTGTGCCGCAAAAACCTGCCAGCCCTGCCAAGAAAACCAAGTCCAAAAAAAGTGAAAGTCCAACGGTGATCACTGCAGATAGTGTGGAAGCCAAACAGGGAGAAGAGCTGGAAGCGAAGGGCCGGGCGGAGTTGCGCAAGGATGACCAGTTTATCCGCGCGGACAAGCTGCTGTACAAGCAGGAATCCAACGAGGTCTTTGCTGAGGGCTCGGTGAAAATCGAGCAGAAAGGCACCGAGCTGACTGGCCCCAGCCTCCAAATGAATTTGGACAAAGATACCGGTGAAATGGTTAAACCAGAATTCATCTTCACTGAAAGTAATGTACGCGGTAGCGCTGAGCATTTAAAGATTGAAAGCAAACAAAAATACACTTTTGAGTCGGCGATGTATACCAGTTGCGCGGTGGGCAATGATGACTGGTTGCTGAAAATGAGCGAGCTGGATCTCGATCGCAATACGCAGATTGGTACCGCCTATAATGCCCGGATTGAATTTATGGGCGTGCCTTTTTTGTATACGCCCTGGATGAATTTCCCGCTGAATGACCAGCGCAGATCTGGTCTGCTGGCACCATCGCTGGGAAATACAAACAAAGGCGGTAGTGAGTTCACGATGCCGGTGTATCTGAATATCGCCAGCAATTATGACGCAACATTAACGCCACGGTTTATTGATAAACGCGGGAATTTGCTTGATAACGAATTCCGCTATATGGGAAATAGTTATTTCGGCAAACTGGATTATGGCGAAATTCTGCAAGACAAGCTGCTTGGGAGAGACCGTTCCAGGCTATCATTTTTGCATGCCCAATCTCTGGGTTGGGGAGTGAATGGTTCTCTTAACTGGAATGAAGTTTCGGACGATGCCTATTATAGAGATCTATCCACCATACCTTCTGTTGCGGTGCAGAAAAACTTGCTGCGCGAAGCGGCATTAACTTATTCCGGCGGGTGGTGGACGACCTCTTTGAGGGCGCAAGGCTTTCAAACCCTGCAAGACCCCGATGCCTTGGTGGCACTACCTTATGATCGGTTCCCTCAAGTCAATCTTGGGGCGCAGCGAGTTTTCGGTGGAACAATAGCTTCAATGAACGCAGAGTATGTTGACTTTCATCATCCAACTTCTGTAAACGGTAGCCGTGTCGTTTTTTATCCCAGTGTAGCCTATGCACTGGTGAGCGATCCTGCTTATTATATTACCCCGAAGCTGGGGGTGCATAACACCCAGTATTCCCTTGCCGATCATAATGTCGGCCCACAAACTCAATATGAACGGTCAATACCAATATTTAGTCTCGACACAGGCATGACGTTGGAGCGTGACTTTATAATAACCGACAGGGAATATGTGCAAACCCTGGAGCCCAGGCTTTATTTCGTTTCTATCCCATATGAGAACCAGGACAAGCTGCCAAATTTTGATACGGCACCGGCGGTGTTCAGTTTTGTGCAGATGTTTACGGAAAATCGTTTTATTGGAAGTGACCGTATAGGAGATGCTGACCAGGTTACGGCAGCGGTTACTTCGCGCTTTCTGGATGGCGAAACTGGTATCGAACGCTTGCGCATTGCTGTGGGTGAACGTTTTAGCCAGACCAATCCCAGGGTAACGCTTGGGACGCCGACAGCAACAACCAATCAGTCTGACGTGTTGATGAGCGTGGCGGGTAAGGTAACCAACACATTTTCTGTAGATAGCCTGTGGCAGTTCAATCCTAATGCGGATCGTACTGAGATGTACGCCGCAACCGCACGATACTTGCCGGAAGCGGGCAAGGTCTTTAATCTGGGTTATCGTTATACTTTCAGCGCGGATCCGGATCCCACTAAAACCGTGAAACAGGTGGATTTTTCCACGCAATGGCTGTTGGGCGGGCGCTGGCATATGGTCGCTCAGTCTAAATACTCATTGCAGGCCAGCCGAACAGTCGAGGCTTTGGCCGGGCTTGAGTATAATCAGGACTGCTGGGCATTGCGCTTTGTAGCGCAAAGGTTTGTAACTTCAGCCCGTGAAACTTCAACCACTATTTTTCTGCAGCTGGAGTTGAAAGAAATGATACGGGTGGGTACAGACCCCCTTGCGGCACTTAAGAATAGCGTGCCTGGTTATACAATATTGACAGAACGCCCGCGTACTAAACCCGCTCCAAGCAACCCTTGATATCCATTACCGAAAGTATATTTATGCAGTGCATTAAAAGAGCAAGTTATACCTTCATCGGACTGTTATTTCTGTCCGGCGTACAGGCTGCTGATTCAGATGCTTCTACGGAAAATAAAAAAATACTTGAAGCCATAGATCATATTGCTGTGGTGGTGAATGATGATGTCATTACCAACTACGAGTTGAACACCTATCTGAAAAAAATCAAACAGCAACTGAAAAAGCAGGGCACGCCCTTACCCGGCGATAAGGAGCTGGAGAAGCAGGTGCTGGAACGCATGATAATCGACATGCTGCAACTGCAATTTGCCAAGGAAACGGGGGTGCGTATCGATGACGCCCAACTGGACAAGGCGCTTGCCCGTATTGCCCAGCAGAATAACTTTCCTTCACTCGCCGAGTTCCGGACAAAAATTGTGAAGGACGGAGTGGATTACAAAAAATTCCGTGAAGAGATACGCAATGAAATTACTTTTTCACGCTTGCGTGAACGAGAGGTTGAAAGCAAGCTGGTCATCAGTGAAAATGAAATTGATAATTATCTGCTGACGCAGCAAAAGCAGTCTGGCAAGAGTGAGGAAATTGAGCTTGCGCATATTCTGGTGCAGGTACCCGAGCAGGCCAGTGCCGATAAAATTCAGGCAAGCAAACAGCGTGCGAATCAAGCCTGGACGCAATTAAAAGGCGGCGCACAGTTCGCCCAGGTGGCGGCGGGATTTTCCGATGCGGCGGATGGCTTGCAGGGTGGCAGCCTGGGCTGGCGCACGATTGACCGTTTGCCTAGTATCTTCAGAGAAGCGCTCAAGAACATGCAGGTGGGAGAAATTAGCCCGGTACTGCGCAGCCCCAATGCCTTTCACATTATCAAGGTGTTGAACAAGCGCAACAAGGATGCCCCGGTGGTGATCACGCAGACGCGCGCACGTCATATATTGATCAAGACCAGTGAATATACTTCCGAGAATGAGGCCAAAAACCGCTTGCAGGAAATCAAGCGTCGTATCGAGGGCGGTGCTGATTTCGCTGCGCAGGCCAAGCTTTATTCGGAAGATGGCAGCGCGGTTCAGGGGGGGGACTTGGGCTGGATGTCGCCCGGCGTATTTGTGGCGGAATTCGAGCGTGCAATGAATGCTCTGAAAATCAAACAGCTTAGCAATCTGGTACAAACCGAATTTGGCTGGCATCTGATTCAGGTGCTGGAAAGACGCGATGCTGACGTGAGTGTCGAACAAAAAAGACAGCAGGCGAATATGGCTATCCGCTCGTTTAAATCCGATGAGGCGTACCAGGAGTGGTTGCGCCAGTTGCGTGACCGGGCGTTTATAGAATACAGAACCACAGATTCAAAGTAGTCACATCAAATGAATCATTCATCCACGCTTTTGGCAATCACTGCCGGGGAACCGGCTGGGATAGGTGCCGATTTGTGTCTGCAACTGGCACTGCAAACACAGGCAACGCCTTATGTGGTGCTATGTGACAAGGAACTGCTGCGTCAACGAGCCGAACAGATGGGATTGCAGGTGCAGTTGCATGATTACGACAAACAAAATAAGACCATTTTCCCTCCTGGCCATTTGTGTGTTTTGCACAGTCCCCTGACGGCTACCGCTGTTGCAGGATCGCTGAATCCTGCGAATAGCATCTATGTTCTGGAATTATTAAAGCGGGCTGTTGCAGGCTGTCAGTCAGGTGAGTTTGGCGCGATGGTGACAGCACCCGTGCACAAGGGTGTGATCAATGATGCGGGCATTTCCTTTACCGGCCATACCGAATACCTGGCTGAGCTGACACATACGCCACTGGTGGTGATGATGCTGGCTGGTGGGGGGATGCGCGTGGCGCTGGCGACGACTCACTTGCCTTTGCGTGACGTGGCAGATGCCATTTCAGGCGAGTTGCTGGAAAAAATATTAACCGTCATGCAGCGCGATTTGCAGCAACGTTTCGGCATTGCAAAACCGTGCATTCTGGTAGCCGGCCTGAATCCGCACGCGGGTGAAGGCGGTTATCTGGGCCGTGAGGAAATCGACATCATCATTCCCGTTCTGAACAAGCTTCGCGGGCAGGGTATGGATGTGAGTGAACCGCTGCCTGCGGATACGCTGTTTACACCACATCGTCTTGCGCACTGCGATGCCGTGCTGGCGATGTACCACGATCAGGGACTGCCGGTGCTGAAGCATGCGAGCTTTGGTGCGGGTGTAAACATCACGCTGGGCATGCCGATTATCCGTACTTCGGTTGATCATGGCACAGCGCTGGATCTGGCTGGCACCGGACGTGCCGAGGTGGGTAG
>Ga0315281_10012970_pt1 | contig 11304 bp, 16 predicted proteins | sample YL17G07_0_MG_FD_204540 | JGI IMG/M metagenome (GOLD analysis project Ga0315281, IMG submission 204540) | Sediment microbial communities from Yellowstone Lake, YNP, Wyoming, USA - YL17G07_0 | ecosystem: Environmental > Aquatic > Freshwater > Lake > Sediment | place: USA: Wyoming | collected... | reverse complement strand
CTGAGTAGGGAGCAGGCCCAGAAGATCGCCCAGATGGGCCACAACGCCCTGGCCCGCGCCATCCGCCCGGTGCACACCCTCTTCGACGGCGACGTGGTCTTTGTCCTGGCCCACCCGGAGGTGAATGCTGACCTGCACGTCACCGGGCTTTTGGCCGAAACCGCCCTGGAGCGGGCCATCGTCAACGCGGTGAAGAGCGCCCATTCCCTGGGGGTGCTGCCCAGCTACCAGGAATTGCGGGAAGGAAAGCCGCCTGGGGCGTAATTCCTGGCGCCCTCACGAAGCGCGGCAGGTCCGATCCCTTCGGGCGCCGTCCTTATGAGACCTGTACATGAGCCTTTTGACTAGCAAGGCCAACGTCGATCTCATCGTTTTCGACCTGGACGGCACTCTGGCCGACTCTTTGGCCGACCTGACCAACGCCGCCAACTATGCCTGCCGGCAGCTTAGATTGCCGGAGCACTCCCCCGAAGCCGTCAAGTCCATGATCGGCGGGGGCGAGCGCAAGTTCATGGAACGGGTGGTGGGTCCGGGAAACCAGCAGTACGTGGAGGAGTGCCTGAAACTCTACCTCGATTATTACACCCGGCACTGCGGCGATTTGACCCGCCTTTACCCCGGGGTGCCGGAGACCCTGAAAAGGCTTGCCGCCAAGCAGTTGGTGGTGCTCTCCAACAAGCGTCTGTCCCTGACGGAGCAGGTCCTGCGGGTCCTGGGCATTTTCCCGTTTTTCATTGCGGTCCGGGGCGGGGGCGATGAGGTCGAGCTAAAGCCTTCTCCCCAACAGTTGTTATCAGTGCTCACCGACTTGGGGGTCCCTCCGCACCGCGCCGTCATGGTGGGCGATAAGCCCGCGGACGTCCTGGCCGGCAGGGCTGCCGCCACCTTCACCGTGGCCGTCACTTACGGCTACGGCGATGCGGCCGCGTTGCGGGAGGCCCGGCCCGACTTCCTCATCGATCACCTATTCGAGCTAACGGCCCTCGTTGTCTAGCCTGTCGCCGGGCCGGGGACCTTTCCTCCCCGGCCCCACTGCTCAGGTCCCCAGTTTATTTTCAGAGCCAGTTCCACCGTCAGCGCGCCTGTCTGCCCGGAAGGGTTGGCGAAAGTCAGGGTCTGGGACAGCTTCCGTTGGCTTCCAGGGCCTTTTGCCCCTGGTTTTTGTAAACCTGGGTGATCTTGACCGCGGCCACCGCCCCGGCGATCTTCACGTCGGCCCGGGTGCTCTTCAGGGAGAGGGCGTCCTTTTCCGGGTCCTCGCCCACTACCGCGAAATAAGGGGAGAGGGTCTGGTCTTTGCCGCCCGGGAGCTCTGGCCGGCTCTTGGCCGTCAGCGGACGGGAAGCCAGGGTCAGCAAGCAGACGAATATCAAAGGCAGTATCAGGGTCAAATTGCGGCCAAGCTTTCTCATGCTTTCACCCGCCAGATTCGGATTATGGGGCCAAGACCAGGCCGTATTGCGTATTAGAAATAAAGGGACCGGCTTGCGTTAATAAAAGGCGTAACGTATAAATACCTATACCCTTCCCCTCCGGTGCAAGGGCCTCCGGGCCCCTGCAATTTTGTTTGACAGACCAGGCTCGGATTAATATATTTCAAGTGTCACGGCGGTGTAGCTCAGTCGGTTAGAGCATGCGGCTCATATCCGCAGTGTCCGGGGTTCAAGTCCCTGCACCGCCACCAAAATTATTTAAAGTTCTTATAAAGGGGAGGGTGGATGGCTATGAAGAAACTTGTTACCTTGGCCAGTGTGGGAGTTTTCCTGCTGAGCCTCCAGGGGGCTTCCCTGGCCCAGGAAAAGGGGGCGGCCCCGACGCTCATGCCGGCAACTCCGCCGACCTTGGAGAGGGCGCCCGCCGCGCCTGAGGTGAAGGCGCCGGCGGCTCCGGCCAAAGAAGAGGCCAAAGAAACCAAGAAGGCCACGAAGGCTGAAAAGAAGAAAACCAAAAAGGCTAAAGCCAAAAAGAAAAAGAAGGCCAAAGCCGAAGAGTAGGACCGGACCATTGCCGGGATTCGGCTGCGAATCCCGGCAAGTTTAAAGGACCTTAAGCGGGAGGATTCCAAGAATAGCCATGAAAAAGTTTGTCACCTTGGCCACCGCGGGGATATTCTTGTTGAGCCTCCAGGGCGCCAGGGCGCAAAAAGAGGTGGAGGCGCCGGCCATACCCCCCATGCTGGAGGGTCAGCGGCCGCTGGCTCAGCCGGAGACTAAAGAGCCAGCCGCACCCAAGAAAGTGGAAGAAGAGAAGGCCAAGCCCAAAGCCACGGCCAAAGGCAAAAAGGCCCAGAAAAAGGCCAAGGTTAAAAAGGCCGACAAGAAGAAGCCCGCTAAGGTGGCCGGAAAGAAAGGCCAAAACAAGAAGAAACGGCCGGCAGCCGAACCCAAGGCCGGCCCTGAAGAAGGATAGATCGTTAAACCCAAATTCCAAGCCAAGGGAAGGAAGAACCCCATGAAACTTCAAGGGAAGGCAGCCATTATCGGGTTGGCCATACTCTTCGCCCTGTCCTCGGTAACCCTGGCCGCGGAAAAAGGATTCCTGTGGAACGGCACTCACTGGAAAGACATGACCCCTGAGACCAAAGTGGCTTACGTCAAGGGCATGGGCAACATGGCGGATGTTGAAACCGCGACCAGCGGGGCCAGCAGGGCCGCGTGCATTTCCAAGGGCTTCGTGGACGAACTCAAGACCAAGACCGTGGGGCAGGTGGTGGCCGAAGTCGACAAGTACTACAAAGAAAACCCCGGAAAAATGTCGATCCCGGTCATCGAGGTAATCCTCATGAGGTGCACAAAGCTTTGCCCCCCTGAAACTGCCGCGGCGGAGAAAAAGAAATGAAAAGGGCGAGCATCCTGAGTTTGACGGCCGTCTTGATCCTGGTGGCGGCCTCGGCTGGTATGGCTGCAGATAAGGCCTTCCTGTGGAACGGTGAACATTGGAAGCAAGTTTCCCTGGATGGCAAGGTCGGCTACGTCTTCGGCATCGGCAACCTGGCGGATTTTGAAGTGGCGGCTGGACGCGGCCGGACTGGCTGCATCTCCAGGGCCTTCGTCGACGATCTGAAAAAGCGCACCATCATGCAAATCGTCCAGGAAGTGGATAAGTACTACCAGGAGAACCCCGGTAAGTTGGACACTTCCGTTATCGAGGTGGTGCTCAAGCGCTGCACCTCGGTTTGCCCTCCGGAAACCTCAGGCGGAGCGAAACCAAAATGAGAAGCGCGGTGGTTTTGTTATTGGTGGCTGCCGTATTCATCGGCGGCTGTGCTGGAATGTCTCCCACTGAACAGCGGGTGCTGAGCGGCAGCGCCATCGGCGCCGGCAGTGGCGCTCTCATCGGCTGGGCCGCCGGCTGCCCCGGCTGCGGCGCCGCCATCGGCGCCGGGGCAGGGGCGCTGGGCGGCTATGTCTACGACCAATACGAAAAATCTCAAGGTCGCCCTTAAGACGTGAGTCTAAACCCGGCGGCACGAGGTTTTTCTCGTCCGACCCGCAGCTCGTTACCTTACCGCCCATGCAGGGGGGGTCGAGCCGGGTCCGCACCCCACTTTTTCCCTTTATCCGGATATTTGGGGCGGCTCTTGCCCTGTGGCGGTGAGGTCCGCCAAGGCACCGAAGCAGGAGAGAATTAGATGAAGAAGGCGGTAATTTTACTCATGGTTGTGACCCTGGCGCTGGGCGGCTGTACCGGCATGTCCACCACCTCGCAGCGGGTGTTGAGCGGCGGCGCCATCGGCGCCAGCAGCGGCGCCCTCATCGGCTGGGCCGCAGGCTCCCCCGCGGCGGGCGCGGCCATTGGCGGCGGCGCCGGCCTTCTGGGAGGCTACCTTTATGACCAATATCAAAAATCCCGGGGCCGCTAAGGGATAGGACCACTCTTATATTGTTGCCCAGCCGGCTTGCCGCCGGCCGGGGCGGGGGATCGCACTGAACCAGGAGTATCCCCCCTGGCTCCTTCTTCTTTTCGGTGCAGGTGGAAGGACTCTTTGCCGCCAGCCCGGGAGTGGAAGTTTCGGCAATCAAGTCAAGGCCTGCTAAAATAGTGGGGAGATTTTCCCCAGAAATACTTTGAGGAAAGGAGCGGAAATGATCAGAGCCATCCTTCTGGCGGTGGTGGCGGTCTTGTTGCTGGGGAGTTGCGCCGAGATGTCCTCAAGCGACCAGCGCCGCCGCGACACCATAAACCAGGCCGCCACCTGCGCCATGTGCGGCGCCAGCGTCAGCGCCGGCTATTTCGATTACAGCGCCCAGAGGGCCACGGGCCCCCAGCAGGGGTGGTAGCCAAAATGAATCCGGCGGCTGGGCCTCCCACCCCCCGCCGGTCTTAAAGCTTCGGTTCCGGGGAAACAGGGGGTGAGACTCCCCGTCCCTTTCCGCCACTCTTTCTTTTCAGATAAACCATCAAAATCGCCAAGGCCGCGGGGGTCACCCCGGAGATGCGGGCCGCCTGGCCCAGAGACCGGGGCCGCACCTCTTTCAGCTTGTAGCGGACCTCGTTAGAGAGCCCCGGCACCCGGTCGTAATCGAGGTCCTCCGGGATGCGCCTGGCCTCCCCCTGGGCGAACTGACGGGCTGAGTCCTCCTGGCGCTTGATATAGCCGTCGTATTTGTACTTGATTTCCAACTGCTCCACCACCTCGGCGGGCACCGGCGGCTCCTCCCCGGTCAGGCGGTAGAGGCTGGGCAAATTAAGCTCCGGGCGCTTCACCAGGCTCAGCAGCGGGGTGGGCGCCTTCAGGGGGGCGGTGCCCAGGCTCGCCAGTTCCAGGTTTACCGCGGGGGTGGGGAAGACCCGGCGGCCCGCCAGCCTGGCTTCCTCCTCGGCCAGGAGGCGTTGCTTTTCTCTAAGGCGTTCCAGGGCCACTTGCTCCACCAGCCCCAAATCAAAGCCCCACTCCGTCAGGCGGGCGTCGGCGTTGTCCTCCCTGAGGAGCAGCCGGTATTCCGCCCGGGAGGTGAACATGCGGTAGGGTTCCCGGGTGCCCTTGGTCACCAGGTCGTCCACCAGCACCGCCATGTAAGCCTGGGAGCGGTGGGGCAGAAAGGGCGGGCGCCCCTGAATCTGGCAGGCCGCGTTGATGCCGGCCCACAGGCCCTGGGCCGCGGCCTCCTCGTAGCCCGAGGTGCCGTTGATCTGGCCCGCCAGGAACAGCCCCCGGATCAGCTTGGTCTCCAGGGTGGCCTTGAGCTGCAAGGGGTCCACGTAATCGTACTCGATGGCGTAAGCCGGCCGCATCACTTCGGCCTCCTCCAGCCCCGGCACGCTGCGGAAGAGCTGAAACTGCAACTCCACCGGCAGGCAGTTCCCCAGGCCCTTGGCGTAGATCTCCGCGGTCTCCCGGCCTTCCGGCTCCAGGGTCACCTGGTGGGATGCCTTGTCCGGGAACCGCATCACCTTGTCTTCCAAGGAGGGACAGTAGCGGGCGCTCACCCCCTTGATCACCCCGCTGTAAAGGGGGGAAAGGTGAATGTGGTCCCGCACCAGCCGGTGGGTGGCCCCCGTGGTGTGAGTCACGAAGCAGGTGACCTGCCGGGCGCCCAGCCCCGCGGACGGCGTCCGCCAGGAAAAGGGGCGAGGCCGGGGGTCTCCCGTGAGTCGGCCCATGGACTCCAAGTCGATGGTGCCGGCCCTGAGCCGCGGCGGGGTGCCGGTCTTCATGCGCCCCATCCTGAACCCCAGGTCCTGCAATTGCGCGGCCAAGGCGATGGCCGCGAACTCCCCGGCCCGGCCGGCCTGGATGCGGACCTCCCCTATATGAATGAGGCCGTTTAAGAAGGTGCCGGTGGTGATGAGCACCGCCCGGGCCCGGTACGCCAGCCCCAGGGTCTCCACCACCCCCACCACCCGGCCGTCCTCGATGAGGACCCTCTCCACCATGGCCTCCCGCAGGTCCAGGCGGGATTCCTTTTCCAGGCAAGACTTCATGGCCAGGCGATAGGCCTGCTTGTCGCACTGCACCCGGGTGCCCCGGACCGCGGGACCTTTGGAGAGGTTCAGGGTGCGGAACTGGATGCCGGTGAGGTCCGCCAGATGGCCCATCACGCCCCCGAGGGCGTCGATCTCCTTCACCAGGTGGCCCTTGGCCAGGCCCCCCACCGCGGGGTTGCAGGCCATCTGGGCCATGGTGTCCAGGTTGAGATTGAAGAGCAGCACCTTGAGACCCATGCGGGCCGCGGCCAGCGCCCCTTCGCAGCCGGCGTGGCCGGCCCCGATGACGATCAAATCATATTCTTGCGGATAAAAGGCCATGGCGGGAAACTTCGGGCTTGAATTACTGCCGCTAGATGATTATGCTAAAACCTCAAGCTATTACCAGAGCTGAGGAGGAGTTTATGGTTCAACCTGTTCACGGAAATAACCCCGACAAAATGGTGCACCGCACCTATAAGACTATTGAGCCGGAAGGGGAGGTGGCGGTGGTGCAGCGCCCCGAAGGCGCCGTCAAGTTATTGCTTTTTACCTGCAGCGGCGAGAAAAAGGCTTGCCACACCGAAATTACCATGGACCGTGACGCCGCCTTCAACTTTGCCATGGAGATCCTGCAGCACGCCTACCGGGTCGGACAGGCAGAGTAATTCAGCAAGTCCCAAGGGGCGGGTTGCCAACCCGCCCTCGCCTTTTCAGGGACCTGTCAGCGCCTCACCGGTCCCACTCCACCTCCCGCACCAGGTCGATGAACTCCTGGGACTCGCCGTAGGTAACCATGGCCTTCTGGTAATCGATCCAGACCCGCCAGAGGGCCAGCCACTCCCGGTTGTGCCAGTAATAGGGGCTCTCCTCTCCCTGTTCCGTGATGCGGAGAAAGTCCTCGTACTCTTCCTGGCAAAAATCGCAGAGCCGGTAAGGCCCCTTATATCGCTTGTACATTTCGTGGGTCTCGAACTGGACCCCGCACTTGGCGCAACGGGCCAGACACCGGGTGCACTGGGCCACCTTGCGCACCACTTCCAGCTTTTTGGCCTTGTCGATCTTGGCCCGCTTCTTCTGCTCCAGCTTGAGCCGGTCTTCTATATCTATGACCTTGGACATGGTTGACCTCGAGTTGGGGTAACTCCAGCAAAGCATTGCCACCAGCCGGGCCGCGTCAAACTGCGGCCGGCTTTTGCCCCAAAATATAATTCTAGGATAACAGGAGGGAAAGGCGGGGTCAATAGCCCCGGTGGGACCTAGTTCTTTTCGGAGCCGTTGTCCTGGGGGTCCGCATCCAGATTGAACAGCCGCCGCACCAGGGGCAAGTCCCGAGGCGAGCGTTTGGGGTGGTGGTTGCGCTTCAGAAAGATGATGGGGTCGTGCAGCAGTTTCTGGGTGATGGAACTGGTGAGCACCTCCAGGGCCTGGCGCTGCTCCGGGGTGACGGGGCCCAGGTGGGACAGGGTCTTTTTCAGTTCCGCCTGGCAGATGGCCTCGGCCTTGTCCTTGAGGTCGATGATGGTGGGGAAGACCTCCAGGGTGGCCAGCCAGTCCTGGAACTTGAGGGCCTCGGCGGCCACCACCCTTTCGGCCTTGGCGGCTTCCTGCTGGCGGTGCTCTCTGCCCTGCTCCGCCACCTCCTGCAAATCGTCGATATTGTAAAGATAGACGTTGTCGAGATCGTTGATGGCCGGGTCCAGGTTCCGGGGCACGGCGATGTCGATGAGGAAAAGGGGCCTTTGCTTGCGGCGGCGCATGGCGGTCCTGACCTGGTCCCGGGTGAGGAGAAAGTCGCCGGCGCCGGTGGAGCTGATGAGGATGTCGGCAGTGAGGAGCTGGGGTTCCAGCTCCTCCAGGGAGACGGCCTCGCCGCCGAAGCGCTGGGCCAGGCGTACTCCCCGCTCCAGGGTCCGGTTGGCCACGCTGATGCGGGCCACGTTTTGGCCCCGCAGGTGCTCCAGGGCCAGTTCCGCCATTTCGCCGGCCCCCAGGAGCAAGACGTTTTTGCCGGCCAGCTCGCCAAAGATCTTGCGGCCCAAGGTGACGGCGGCGTAGCTGACGCTCACCGCCTGGTCGCCGATGCCGGTCTCGCAGCGCACCCGTTTGGCCACGGAGAAGGCCTTGTGCAGCAGCCGGTTGAGGATGGGCCCGGTGGCCTGGTGCTCCGTGGCGGCCCGGTAGGCCGCCTTCACCTGCCCCAGGATCTGGGGCTCCCCCAGCACCATGGAGTCTAGGGACGCGGCCACCCGGAAGAGATGCCGCACCGCCTCCTGGTCCCGGCGGGTGTAGAAGGACTCCTCCAGGGCTTCCGGGGTAATTTCCGGGTGCCTGGAAAAAAAGGCCCGGACCCGGGCCCCGGCCGCCTCGGGCTCTTCGGTGACGCACATCAGCTCCACCCGGTTGCAGGTGGTGTAGAGCAAGACCTCGGAGAACTCCGGCCAGGCCTTCAGGCTTTGATAAGCCTGGCCCAGGTCTGGAATGAGGCTGGCTATCTTTTCCCGCAGGGAAAGGGCAGCCGTCTTGTGATTGACGCCGAACAGGAGGAGATTCATGGCTTCTGGATGAACTTGGCGAAGCTGTGGTAGCCGGTGAGCCAGAGGCTGGCGCCCACGAAGGCGCACACCAGCACCAGGAAGCCGCAGATGGCGAGCCACGCCGCCCGCCGGCCCCGCCACCCCACGGTGAGGCGCTCGTGCAGCAGCACCGCGTAGATGAGCCAGGCCAAGAGGGTCAGGATTTCCTTGGGGTCCCAACTCCAGAACCGCCCCATGGCGTGCTGGGCGTACAGGGACCCGGAAATGATGCCCGCGGTGAGCAGGGGGAAGCCGATGGTGAGGCACCAGTAGTTCAGGGTGTCCAGTTGGGAGAGCGACGGCAGCCGCCGGTAAAAGAAGCCGAACTTTTTCGCCTTGATCTGGCGCTCCTGGATCAGATAGAAGATGCCCCCCAGGAAGGCCAGGGCCAGGGCGGCGTAGCCCAGGAGCGTCAGGCTGATGTGCACTGTGAGCCAGAAGCCCTGGAGCAAAGGCGAGACGGTGCCCTTGCCCTGGGGCAGGATGAGGGCCCCGGACACCAGCAGGGCCGCCAGGGGCGCCACCAGGGCCCCCAGGACCTTGATGGGGTAGCGCCAGTTGAGCAGGAGAAAGACCGCCACCAGGGCCCAGTCAAACACCAGCAGGGAATTGCCGAAGGTGGCCACCGGCAGATAGCCGAAACTCCAGGTTTCCTGAATGAGGGCCACGGTGTGGGCCGTAAGTCCCGCTCCCATGACCCAGGCGCCCCAGTGGCAATAGCTCTCTCGCTGGACCAGGAAGAATCCCAGCCACAGGACAGTGGCGCCGAAGTAGCCCACCAGGGTCAGGTAAAGGAAAAAATTTCCCATATATTGGCTAAGTTGTGATCAAGCCCCGGGCGCTATGAATTGCGTCTCTTACTTTCCAATTTTGGGGGGATGGGAGGGGTTTTAGGGGAGGGCGATTGTAAGCCCCCGGCCCTCCCCTAAGATCACTTTTCCAACCTCCTGTTATCCTTCCGGCTCCTTGAAGGCCTGGGACACCAGCTCCCCCAGGACTAGGGAGCTCAAAGCGGAGTCCAGGATCTCGACGAGCAGGCTCACGATCCGGGCCCGGTCCCCCCGGGCCACGGTCTCCAGCAAGGGGGAATCCACCAGGCGGCGGAAGAGCCGGGAATTATCCGGGTGCCCCCGGCGGTCTTCCAGGAGGCGCTCCCTGATGCCCTGGAGCAGCGCCAGATAAGGCACGTATTCGGGGCCGAAATGCTGCTGCAGTTCTTCCCGCAGTTTCCGGGCCAGGGCCGGCGAAGCCCCGCCGGTGCTGATGGCCAAGGTCAGGTTACCCCGGCGCACCTGGGCCGGCACGATGAAGGTGCAGAGCTCCGGGGCGTCGGCCACGTTGACCCAGATGGACCGGGCCTGGGCCGCGGCGCTTACCCTGGCGTTGACTTCCGGGTCGTCGGTGGCGGCCATCACCAGGGCCATGCCGTCTGCATGGTCCGGCCGGAAATCTTCCGCCAAATGGCGGATCTCCCCGGCCTCGGCCAGCTCCGCCAGGGCAGGGGTGACCCGGGGGCTCACCACCGTCACCCGGGCCCCGGCGAGCCGCAGGTCCTGCACTTTGCGTTCCCCCACCGAGCCCCCGCCCACCACCAGGCAGGGTTTGTCGGTCAGGTTGGCAAAAATCGGGTAAGTTTTCATGGGACCAGGGCCGGGGCCGTTATGGCAGTGGGCTCACTGCGCCGGGGTGGGGCGCGAACCGCTCTGGCGGGCGGTTCCCTCCTTGCCCTTCAATTTACCAAGCCCGGAGCCGGGATGCAAGGGGAATGCCATCTTTGCCCCGCCAAATCGCCGCCCCTTTGCCATTGACAGGAAGTGGAAATCTTGGTTAGATACTTAAGGAGGAACGTTAGCCGCCGGAGGTTCGGCTTACCGCCAAGTCCATGAGTCTCCTTCGGGTTCTCTTAATCTTGCATTTCCTGGTCGGAGCTTTGGGGGCTCTAATGGTGCCGCCCGGCTGGGGGGGACAGAATGCCATGAACCTCACCGATGTCGATAGGAAGCTGCTGCTTATGCAAGCCCGGGCCAGCATCGAGGCCCATTTGAGCGACAAGTCGGTGCCGCCGGTGAATGACCCGTCCCCCGTGCTGGGCGAGCGGCGGGGCGCCTTCGTTTCCCTGCACCGCCAGGGACGCTTGCGGGGTTGTATCGGCTACCTGGAGGCGGTGAAACCGCTCCTGCAGACCGTGCGGGAAATGGCGGCGTCCGCAGCCTTCCACGATCCTCGCTTTAAGCCCCTGAGACCGGAGGAATTGGCCGACCTGGAAATCGAGATCTCGGTCTTAAGCCCCATGAAGCTTATCACCAGCACTGATGAAATCGAGGTGGGCAAGCACGGCCTTTATATCGTCCAGGGCTTTTGTCGTGGTCTGCTGCTACCCCAGGTAGCCACCGAATACAAATGGGACCGGCTGGCCTTTTTGCAGCAGACCTGCTGCAAAGCCGGTTTGGACCCGGACGCCTGGAAGGCCCCTTCCACCAAAATCTACACCTTCACCGCCGAGGTTTTTGCGGAACACCCGCAGCAAGGCGGATGTTTGAGGTAGGAGCCCAATATCCATGACCCCCAAGGACACGCCTTCAGAGGAGCGTCTACCCGCGCCTTTGCCCCCGGGAACCCCCGGCGACGATAGCCTGCTGTGGCGCCTGCTGCGCCACCGCTTTCTCCTGGTGGCCCTGGTAATCTTTCTATTTATGGGAGCTTTGTTCACCTGGGGGAGCCTGCGCCAAGGCAAGCCCCCGGGGGAGGAGCCGCCGGCGGCGGCCTCGGCCCCCCATGAGCCGGCCCCACCCTCAGCCCCACTTAAGGAGGCTCCCAAGCT
>Ga0315281_10012969_pt1 | contig 11304 bp, 4 predicted proteins | sample YL17G07_0_MG_FD_204540 | JGI IMG/M metagenome (GOLD analysis project Ga0315281, IMG submission 204540) | Sediment microbial communities from Yellowstone Lake, YNP, Wyoming, USA - YL17G07_0 | ecosystem: Environmental > Aquatic > Freshwater > Lake > Sediment | place: USA: Wyoming | collected... | reverse complement strand
GGCTCATCGAGATCTTCCTGACATTCGGGATCTTCTTGACCTCCTTCATCTTCTTGTCCAGCGGGTCGTAGCATCCGTAGTAGACGAGGCCGAACCGCCTGAAGACGGGCATGCACATCTCGATCTCGAACTCGTCGAACATCCCGGGCGACACGGTCGAGAACATCTGGGCCAGCCCGTACATCCAGAGATCCTTCGTCCGCGGCCTCTTGGGGTCGAACCCGGGCGCCGGCAGTTCGTCCGTCCACGCGCCCGTACAGTGGACGACGGACTGGCTGGAACAGAGGAGTCCCTGCTCCTCGCACTGGTCGAGCATGCCGAGATACCCCCGCACCATCCTCCGGGCCATCTCGCGCATGAAGTCGGGCTTCTCCATCAGGGCCTCGCAGACCTGCTCCACGCTCATCCACGTGGCGATCGGATCCCAGACCGAGATTCCGGCACCAATACCCTCTTCCACAATCCCCAGGGTTCCCTTGAACAGCTCGTGCGCGACATCGAGCCTGCGCCGGGTCTCGGCCGCATCGTGGGTAACGACCGGCATCTTGATCTTGTCCAGGTCCTTGTCGGTCTCGAACTGGTTGATGTACGCGTGCCCGACGACGCTGTTCGTGGGGTCCAGGACCGCGGTCCGCTCCTTGGTTCCGACGCCGAACCCGGTGCCGCCCACGGCTTTGTGGACCCGGATGAACGGCTCCACCACCATGTCCACGCGGAAGTGCTTCCACTGGTAGAGGGTTGCCTTGAGCTCCCACTCGTACCCCCGGGCTTCCTTGTCCTCGCACTCGAGCGTCAGCTCGTTATCGACGTTCATCTCGTTCCAGCAGACCTGGTCGATCATGACCATGGGCCGCGCGGGCTTCCTCCCGTTCAGCTTCCGCCACATCGCCCGCTTCTCCTCCTGCACGGGGAGTGCGGCCAGCTCCGCGACCCTGGCGGCGAGGTCGTGAACGATCGTCTTGTCCCTGGCACTCATATGGACGGGCATGCGCTATCGACCCTGTTTCTCTATCCCGTACAGGTAGCCGTAGAGGGCGGTCTTGCCGCGCATGGTCTGCTGGGGCGTGAACTCGGAGTGGGCCCAGACCCACCGGGTGTTGAAGTAGCACTCGCCCCGCGGCCACTGCGCGAACGCGGGGTAGCCCTTCGCCGCCATCCACTGGGGCCGGTTCATGATCATGCCGCGCCCCCCCCGGCCCCAGTCGTCCGTGTTGAGGTACGGCGTGTGGCCGGGATGCAGGCCGGGGGTGCCGTCGTTGCGCCCCGAGGTGTACGCGTTCTCGATACTGCGCATCTTGGCCAGCGGCGTCGTGGCCGTGGTCATCTGGATAATGTTCAGGGGGTTCCGGCCCAGTCCCCAGTCCGCTTCCATGACCAGCGCCGCAAGGAATCGCGCCTTCTCCGCCGGATCATCCGTGATGCGGTGGGCGATGAGCGTCCGCTGGACGTTCTGGGCGGTGTGAAAGTAGCCCTCCTCTTGATTTGAAGACCGGCGGGAGGGACGCTGGGCCGAATAAGCCGTTTCCTTCTCCACGGCGTTGAAGATCACGGCCTTCTTCATGCGCTCGCGAAGCTCGGGGAACCGGACCTTCCGGGGTGAGAGCAGGTACCCGGCCACCGCCCAGAGCTGGCAGGAGTGTCCCTGGATGAGATCGTCCGTATCGGTCTTGATGATGCAGAGCTCGTTGACCGCGTCCTCGTACTTCGGCTCGCCCGTGAGATTCAACAGGAACGCGGCGCACGTCATCTTGAAGTCCGCCCCCCGCATGGCCGGGCCGCCGACGCCCTGCACGGCTTCGAGCTGTTGGTCCGCCTGCCGCCCCGCGTAGTCCCAGGCCGTGACCGCGTGGGCCTGATATTCCTTCTTCAGGGCCTCCAGCCCGGCGATCCGGAAAGCATCCGCGAGCATGGCCGCGTTCGCGGCGTTGGCCCAGGCCGCGACCGTGGTCGCGGCGGCCTGGTAGAAGACATGCTCCCGGGTGGGATTCGTGAGGCCGTGGCTGTACCCTTCCCCGTCCCGGAGCCGGAGCCAGTAATCCACCTCGTTCCGGGCCTCGTCGAGGATGTCCGGAATGCCGTTACCGCTCTCGGCGATTCCCGCGTCGTCGTCCGAGAGAGCCCCGCCGGTCAGGATGTACGGGAGAAGCATGTCGTAGATGATCGAGACGTGCCCCAGGTGCCGGTCCCAATCCAGGGCGTCGGAATGGCCGCCATAGGCGTTCGGGTTCTCCGGCCTCCCCTCCTTGACGAACGGCTCCCACGCGCGGGGCGGATCCCACTTGTCGCCGCGGGCGAAGGTGCGCCACTCCGGATGGTAGGGATGCATGGTCGTGATCAGGACCTTGGTATCCGCCGGCGCCTTGCCCGGGATGAACGGGGGCTGACGGGGAACGGGACGGATGTCGGGCCGCTCCACCTCCCCGATCCGCATGTAATAGAATCCCCGGACCGTGACCTTGAAGGGGACCGCGTAGACAGCCTTGCCGACCGTGAATTCCTGACTGCAACCGATTCCCTCAATGGCGATCCGCCAGGTTCCCGAAGCGGGAACCATTCCGAAGTCCGCGGTCCAGACATCCGAAGCCGTAAGGTCGTGATTACCGAGGTCCTGGCCCCTCTTCTTCCAGAGCTTGACCGTGCCGGCCTCGCGCTTCGATCCGGTGCCGGTGTCGCACAGGAAGACCTTGGCGCCCTCGAACGAGGTGTAGTCCCGCGCCCCCCCGTCGCCCAGCCAATGGTAGAGGTCGGCGCAGTTGGCGGAGGCGCCTTCCGGGTAGCCGACGAGATTGACATGAATGGCCTCGGACACGCCCGAGAAGCTGTCGAAGACGAACTCCCGGGAAGCCTTCCCGGGATCCACCTTGCCGTCGATGACCAGCCTGTACCGCTTCTTCTCGCGGAGCGGGGACGGGAGCTTGAGGTACAGCGTGTGCGCCAGCGGGGTCTCGTAGTGGTAGTCCCTGTTCGCGTCTTCCCATTCCAGCTGGGCCATCCCGCTGATCTTGGACTTCCGGAAGACCTGGGCCGGGTGCTTTCCCTTGGTTCCGTAGACCGGATCGTCGGCGGAGACGACGCTCCAGTTCCCCGGATCCGCCGCGGCCGCCGTGTCCAGGGAGCCGTAGCTCACCACCCAGTTGTCGGCCGAATCGTTCTCCGCGCCTCCGAGCGCGGCGGGACCCTCGCCATCGTCCTTGAACTTGACCTCCCCCTCCAGGAACGACACGGCGACGTAGTCCCGGTCGAGGACGGCCACTCCGGTCAGCTTGGCCGCGGACACCGGGTTACACATGAGGAGTGCGGGGAGAAGAGCCGGAAAGAGGGAGGCCCGTCGGTTCATCATGAGTTCTGCTCCGTGCGGCGGTGTCGGCCATGACGGAACATACCCCGGGAGGATACGCGGGGTCAAGCCCCGCCGGTATAATGGTGGTATCTTCCGCTGAGGATGAGCCAATGAAGAACGAGCGATGGGCCGGCCGGAGGCTCGGCGTGGTCATGTTCCTGGACATGGCGAAGTACAGCGCTCACATGGCGAAGAACGAGGCGCACGCCATGTCCCGCCTTCAGAACCTTTCCGCATTGCTGTCCCACGAGGTGCCCGAACACGGGGGGCACCTGGTCAAGTTCCTGGGCGACGGAACGATCGCGGAGTTCCCGACCGCGATGGCGGCGGTCACGTGCGCGCAGACCCTGCTCAATGCGATTCACGAACGCAACAAGATGGTGGATCATTCGGAGCAATACGATGTCAGGATCGCGCTTCATCTGGGCGACATCGTGGAGAAGGACAACGACATCTTCGGCGACACCGTCAACATCGCCGCCCGCATCCTTCCATTCGCCGATCCGGGCGGCATCGTCATGACCAGCCACCTGTATCATTCGACCAGGGGCCAGCTTCGCCTCCGCGGCACCTACCTGGGGGCGATGCGTCTCAAGAACATCCCGGAACGGGTGAGGGTATATGCGGTGCCCCCGCCCGAGGTGGACTTCGTGCGGTGGGTCATCAAGCGGCGTAATCCGATAAACACCCGGCTGAAGGCCGCGGCGCTCGCAGTCGGCGTTGCGGCGGCCTGGCTGATCCTGTATGCGTGGGGAACGGCGCGGGCTCCGAAAGCCGCCCTGTTCTACGTGGATTCGGCGGTCACCCGGGGCGCCGCCGCGGAAAGCGCTCGCGCGGCGGCGGAAACGGTCATGGAAGAGATCAGCACGCGCGGCCCCTCGATCGGGGTCCTGAAATGGCGGGACAACTCCTGGGTCGCGGGATTGATGGAGCAGGAAGGGATCAAGGGCCCCAGGACCGCGGCCGAGATGGACCATCATGCCGGCCAGCTTGCGCGCCGGGGAGGGCTGAGCTACTACCTGACGGGCCGGATCGAGGACATCGGCGGCTGGCTGTCGAAGAAGTGGCTGGTCAAGGTACGGATGATTGACGCGTCATCCCAGACCGTGGTTGCGAGTTTTTCCGCCGAAGGCAAACCCGCCGAAGCGGCGGAGATTCTTGTGGAGAAGATCAGGGTCTGGGCGCGTGAGAACATAAGGCGCACCACGCCTCCGAATCGGGAACGCCCGAAGTAGGAACTCCGATTGGGATGCGGATTCCGGCACGGCTCGCAACGACCGCGGCCCTCTTCATGGCGGCGGCCGCGGGAGCGGCGAAACTCGCGCCGGTCTACGGCATCACGCTGGTCACGGACCGGGCCCCGGACTTCACCGACATCGCCAGCTACCTGAAGTCCGTGACCGGGCAGTTCGCGACCCCGCAGGAGCAGGCCGTGAACATCTGGCGCTGGTCGCACCGGCTGCGCAAGCAGGCCTCGGTGGCCGTCGAGGACGGCGAGGAGGTCCTGGACCCCATCCTCCAGTTCACGAGCTACGGCCACGGGAACTGCGGGATCATCTCGGCGGTGAACGACGCGCTCTGGCTCAACATGGGCTGGGGCGCCCGGTACGTCCAGCTCGGCGACCACACGGTCAGCGAGTGCTCGTGGGACGGCGGAAAGAGCTGGCACATGTTCGACGACTCGATGGGAGTCTACTGCCTCAACGACCGGGGGCAGGTGGCGAGCGTGGACGAGATCGCACTGAGCCCCCGGTACTACCTCCGGCGGTTCTGCCCCGAGTGCGCCACGAACCCCGTTAGGGACATGAACGACCAGGCGGGCTGGCGCGTGCTCGCGGACCATCCCGTGGACTACCAGCGCACGCTGGCGAAGGGAATGGAATCCTTCCTCCCGGCCGGGAACGAGCTCGACGAGGACCTGGGCGCGCGCTGGGGGCGCTCCTTCGCGATCACGCTCCGGCCGCACGCGTCGTATACGCGCTGGTTCCGCCCGCTCGGGGAGGCGTCCGCCGACCCCCGGTTCTGCCGGCTGACCGAAGGGCGCGACGTCCCCGGCGGGTTCGGCGTGCGCGCCAACGGAGTGTGGAGCTGGGCGCCCGACCTCTCCCGGCGCGAGGAAGCGTGGAGCGACTCAGGCGTCACCTGGACGAGCGACGGCATCCGGGGACCCGGGCAGGTCACGTGGAAGATCGACGCGGCGAACGTCGCGACCAGCGCCAGGATCACGGCCACGGCCACCGGGGTCTCGTTCGAGGTCTCGCGCGACGCCGGGATCACGTGGAAGCCGGCCGGGACGGACCCGAATGTGGGAGGAGTCACCGAGTACATGGTCCGGGCCGTTCTCGCCGGGCGCCAATCACGGCTCTCGGCGCTCTCGATCGAGACCGTCACCCAGATCAACCTCCCTTCGCTCCCTCGCCTTGGGCGAGGGGTGAACCGGATCAGGCTCCGGGCCGGACCGCAGGAGGAGACGGTCCAGTTCGCGCCGTCCGTGACCGGCGGGAACCACGCCCGGTCGGCGTTCGAGGCCCGGAACGTCGCCGCCAATCCCCATCCCTACTACAACGTCGCCTCGGTCCGCGCGTCCGCGCCGGGGACCGGGTGGCTGACCTGGAAGATCGAGACCCCGGGCGCGATCACGGCCGCGTCGGTCGCAGGCACCGTCGTCGCCAAGGCCGACGGCGACCGGGTCCGGCTGTTGCACTCGTGGGACGGAAAGACCTGGGAAGAAGACCTCGTCCGGGCCGCCGACCGCAATCCCCCGTTCGACCATGTCGAGCGCGCCGAAATCGCGCGCGTTCCGGCGGAATCCCGGGCCGTCTTCTTCCGGTACGAGTTCGAGTGCGCGGGGTTGAGCTGGGGAGCCGTCCACGCCCCCGGAATCGAGACCGCGCTCATGACCGTTCGCCACAGGCCGCGATCAACCGGCTCCTCCCCCGTCGAGGTCACGTGGTGCTGGATCGAGCACGGGCGCAACGGGGATGCCGAGCGGCGGCACACGGAGGTCGTGACCGCGATGCCGCACGACTACACGATCGAGACGGGGGGATATCGAGATCCGACCATGCTTTGGCTACGGATGAACCTTTCGGGAGACGTTCCGGGACCCGCCCCCGCCGCCACCGCTGGCTCTATGCCCACGGCTGGCAGTGGCGGGGACCGCGTAACGTCCACTCCGGCGGCGACCCGGTTCACATGGGGCGCGAACCTGGCCCTGGGCCGCACGTACACGCTCGTCGGACGGCAGGATGACCGGAACCCCGACGCGGGGCACGACCTCACGGATGGCGTGATCGCGCCGCCCGACAACAATGTAACCAAGCGCTGGATGGCAACCAACGTCATCTTCGCCCCCGACGTGTCGCCCGTCGCCGTCATCGACCTTGGGGAGGCGAAAGAAGTCGCCGCCGTCCGCGTCCACGCCGGCCAGTCGGCCGGCCTGCACGTCACCTACCCGGACTCGGTCGCGGTCGAGGCGTCCCGGGACGGGCGGTCGTGGACGCCGGCGGGACGGACCGAGTGGACCCAGGTCTTCGACCCGCCGTGGGACTTCGAGGACTGGGAGCGCGCGGACGATCCCAAGTACGCGGGACTCCCCGCCGGCGGCCGGCTCGTCTTCGGCTACCGGATCGTCCTCCAGAAGCCCCTCAGGGCCCGGTACGCCCGGGTCGCGTGTGCGTGCCGGAAGGGCTGGAGCGTCATGCTCTCCGAGATCGGAGTCTACGACTCCGTCCGGGCGGAGATGAACCTGCCGGCCCCCGTCTTCCTGCCCTGACAGCCGCGCCGCCCTACTTCACCACGATCTTGAGCGACGAATCCACGCCCCCGCCCGAGATCCTGATGATGTACACGCCGCGCGCCGCGATGAACTCGTCCTCGCTGCGACCGTCCCAGGTGGCGAGCATCTGCCCGCTCCCCGTGCTCCGGAGCGCCCGGTCCTGGAGGGTGCGCACGAGCCGGCCGGACGCAGTGTAGATCCTGACGGTCACCGGTCCGCCGCCCCTGGGATAGATTCGCGCGAGCACGACTTCGCCCCGGGACGGCACGATCACGTTCGCGCTGAGGGCGGTCCCGGGAGTCACGAGGACGAGCGGGTCGGGACGACCCGTCACCGTCGCGGTGGCGGCCAGCGCCGGGGCACTCAGAGTCGCCCGCACAACGTTCGGCCCGGGCGATTCCCCGAGAGTGAGGGTCACGACACACGCGCCCGAGGGGTCCGTATCGCCGGCGGCCGCGGAAACGGCGCCGCCCGCGAGGACCGAGAAGCCCAGCGTGACGCCCGGGACCCCGATTCCGCAGGCGTCGGCGAGCCGCGCCGTCAGCGCGACCGGGGTGGAGACCACGGCTTCCGCAACGGCCGGCACGAGGACGAGCGTCACGGGCGCACCGACGAGTCCGACCGGATTCGACGCCGCGGGCGCCGCGCTCAGCGGCCGGCCGGTTAGGGTCTCGGTGCCCGTCGGGGCCGCGGTGATGCGGGCGGTGCCGCACGCCGGCCCCGCCGCGTAGGTCCCCAGGAAGGTCCGGGACCCTCCCCCGGGAATCGTCACGGGAAGCGCCGGCGCGAACGCGCCGCTCGCCGCGAACCCCGGGGGCGCGCCGGGGGCCGCCGCGACATTGAGTGCGCTCACGACCGCCGCGATTCCGCCCGGGTTGCCGACGACCACCGTCGCATTCACGGTCCCGCCCAAGGGGACGATGGAAGGGCTGAGCGCAATGCCGGTCACCTCGAGCGCGGCCGGGGCCAATGCATTCATGATGGATCCGGACGCCGCGGAGACGGGAACCCCCGCGCACGTCGTCCCCGTGACCGAGGCGTTGAATTGTCCGACCCCCGCGCCCGCGACGGAATAGGTCCAGGTCACGGACTGGCTGGCGCCGGGCGCCAGCGGGAACGGCCCCGCGGGCAGGGGCCCCGCGATCAACCCGGCGAAACCGGCCGGCCAGGCATTCATCGACGCGACGGCGACAGCCACGGCGGACCCGCCCGTGTTCGTGACCGTGAGCGTCAGGTTGACCCACTGGCCGGTGACCGCCAGCGCCGGAGCCGCCAGCGAGGCCGCCAGCGAGCCGGCCTCCGTGACCTCGAGCGTGCCCGACACCGCCGGTCCCGTCGTCAGCGCCCCCCCGCCGCAGGCATCCGTCGCGGTCACCGTGGTCGTGAGCCCGGCGATGCCGGCCGCCGAGCCGGCGAGCGTCCAGGTGAGCGTCACCACGCCGCCCCCGGGGATGTCGAGCGGCAGGGGCGGGAATGGCCCGGCCAGGATGGTCGCGCCGCCGCCGCCCGCGACGTCGAACGCGGGCGCCGGTACGGAAACCCCCGCCGCGGTCGCGCCTCCGGTGTTCGAGACGCTGACCCTGACCAGGAACTGCCCGCCGGCACAGACCGACGCGGGCAGGGGCAGGAACGACGCGGAAAGCGCGGCCGGCGACGCCACCTCCCCCTCGATGGTAAAGGAGAAAACGACAGCCGGAAGCCCCGAGTTCGCGTCCCAGGCGGTCACAGCGAGATAGAGCCCGAACGGCCCGGGCGACCCGCCCGTGAACGTCCACGTGAAGTGCGGGAACGGCGGGATGACGCCCCATTGCACTACGGAGGGCAGGGGAGGCGCCGGGCCGTCTGCCTCGATCACGGATCCGGTCCCGCTGACAACCCAGGGCGTGGCCGTGAACCCCACCGCATCCGCCTCGCCCATGTTCATGAGCGTGAGCGTGACGGGGAAGCTCTCTCCCGGGCACACCGTCACACTCATCGGCCAGGGAAGCATCATGACCCTCGCCGGATACCCGCTGAAGACCGTGGCGGTGGCCGCGACCGCCGCCGGAATCCCGCCGCAGGTCGTGCCCGCGGCGGTCACGGTGAAATCGGCCTTGCCATGCCCGTTCGCCGTGAACGTCCAAGTGAACGTCTGGGACGCGCCGGAAGCCAGGCTCACGGGACCGGAGGGCAAGGGGCCCGAGAGAAGCGTGACGGCCCCGGTTGCCGTGTCGAAGGAGAGCCCGGGCACGACCCCGTCCACGGTCCCGCCTCCCGTGTTGGTCACCGTCTCGCACACGGTGAACAACTGGCCCTCCGAGACCCCGAACCACAGCCCCGGCCAGAGTCTCGACGGGACCACGGCGACCGAGGCCGCAAGCCCGCCGGCCGGCTCCACGGTCACGATCCCGGTCGCCGCGGGACCGGAATCCAGCCCCGTCCCCGTGCCCGCATCCGTACCCGTCACCGTGGTCGTGAGGACCAGCGGGCCGGGCAGGCCCCCGGTCATCGTCCACGTGAACGTGACGCTCCCGCCCGGGGGAATCGTCGCGGGCATGGGCGGCGACGGTCCCGCCGTCACCGCCGCGGTGCCGCCGCCCGACTGCTCCCAGGGCGCGGCGGTCACGTTGAGCGCATCGGTTCCGCCGGCGTTGGTCACGTGCAGAGTCGCAAGGAACGGAACGCCCGGGCACACGGATGCGGGCGCCGTCGCCGTCGCCGCGACCGAGGCCGGCGCCGCCGTGGTCAGGATCACGGACGCCGCGGTCGCCAGCGGGCCCCCCGTGCAACCATCCGTCCCGGTGACTGTTGCGGTCAGCGCGACGGTCCCGGCACCGTTCACGCTGAACGTCCATGTGAAGGTGACCGACGCTCCGGCGGGAAGCCCCTGCGGCCCGGCCGGCGTCACGCCGCCCTCCGCCGTGAGGAGCCCGGAGCCCGAGTCAAACTGCAACGCCGAGGCGAGTCCGGTTGCGTCCGTCGTTCCCGTGTTCGTCACGGTCACGGTGACAGTCACCCACTGGCCCACGAGGGCCCCCTGGGGGCCGGCGGCGGCCGCCGTCTTCAGCATCGTGGGTGTGCTGGTCAGCGCCTCGTTCGCGGTCTTCCACCCGCCTGCAATGCCCCCAACTGCGTAGATGGCCTGTCCCGATGTCGCTGCACCCATCTCGCTTCTAGCCGTCGGCATCCCCGCTACGGACGTCCACGCGTTGGAGACAGGATCGAAGGCGGTTGCCTTGTTGGGGATGGGCGAAGCGTCATCGCCGCCAATGGCGTATACCAGTCCGCCAAGCGAGGCCGCGTCGGGGAACTGCCGCGCAAGAAGGTCACCCGCCTTCGTGGTCCAGGTGCCCGTTGCCGTATCGTAGGCTTCCACGGTGTTGAGCCTTCCCCCCATGGAGCCGTTGAAACCGTCTATCGCGTAGATCGTTCCCCCGATCGCCGCCCCCGCGAGACCGAATCGCGGCGTCGGCATGCCGGTCTTGGTCGTCCACGTGTTGGTCGCCGTGTCGTACGCTTCCACCGTCGCCAGCAACGGCAACGAGTTCCACCCTCCCATCGCGTATATCGTTCCGCCGACGGCGACTGCCGCGAATCCCATACGGGGCGTCGGCATGGCCGCCTTCGTGGTCCAGGAGTTCGTCGCCGGGTCATAGGCCTCGACAAGGCCCAGAGCCCCGCTGTTTCCCCCGCCGATCACGTACAGCGTTCTACCAACCGAAGCGGCCTCGGCCCTGACTCGAGGAGTGGGCATGCTCGCTTTCGTCACCCACGTGTTGGTCGCCGTGTCGTAGGCTTCCACCGTCGCCAGGTTGCCAGTGCCATTGCCCGACCCTCCGACCGCGTAAACTGTCCCGCCAACGGCTCCCACGGCAAGATAGGCGCGCTCCGTCGGCATGGGCGCCTTCACCGACCACGCGATCGGGCACGAGAAACCCCGGCTCAGTGACGGGGCCAGGCAGACGGCGAGGAGGATGACACCGCGCCACGACAGAATCGTTCCGGATCGACAGGCATGGCGGGTCATCGAAGGTCCATGATCGTGCTGTAACTCCCCTGCCAATTCTATCATTGTGGACCGGGCGGGGCCGGCGCTGAAATCCTCTACGCGGATGGATCAGCCGATCAGAACGCCTTGCTCCACCCGAGATTGACCCCGAAGGTCATCCCGCCGATCCTGCCGCCCGACTTGTCGGTGTTCATCTGG
>Ga0315281_10012968_pt1 | contig 11305 bp, 11 predicted proteins | sample YL17G07_0_MG_FD_204540 | JGI IMG/M metagenome (GOLD analysis project Ga0315281, IMG submission 204540) | Sediment microbial communities from Yellowstone Lake, YNP, Wyoming, USA - YL17G07_0 | ecosystem: Environmental > Aquatic > Freshwater > Lake > Sediment | place: USA: Wyoming | collected... | reverse complement strand
CGGGATCATCGTCTCGAATCATGGCGGACGCGCCGAAGAAAGCGGGCGTGGAACGATTGAAAGCCTGCCGGAAGTTATCGAGGGCGTACAGAGCCGCATTCCTGTGCTCGTGGACGGTGGCTTCCGCCGGGGCACGGACATTTTCAAGGCGTTGGCGCTGGGCGCTTCGGCCATCGCCATCGGACGCCCCTATTTGTGGGGACTCGGCGCGTTTGGCCAGCCGGGCGTCGAAGCGGTGCTTGAAATTCTGCGCCAGGAATTGCAGACCATCATGCGCCAGGCCGGCACGCTGACGATTGGCGAAATCAACCGGTCATACATCGCCGACCACGGACATTCCTAGCGCCAGCACTCACATTTCACATTACGGAAGAGCAGCGAGGAGCGCGGCGACGGAGGCGTTGTCGCCAAAAGTTTCGCTGACGTGGGCGAAGCGGTCGGTGTTGCCCGGGCCGAAGACGAAGCTGCCGCCGAGCTGAAACGGGTTCTTGCCCAAGCCGTACTGGCGAAGGCCGGCGGCGTTGGCGCGTTTGCGAGCGGCTTTGTTTTCGCCCCGGAAAATATGCAACAGGTTTCCGCTGCGCAGGCCGGCAGCACGATAGGCCTGGCGCTGTTCGTCCACTAGAAGAGGAAAGGTGATGCCGGTCTCCTCGCGGAAGAGGCGGGCGTAGTGCTGGTCGCCGAGCCCGATGGCGGCGAGCCGCGCACGTTTTTCTTTGAAGGCTTGTTCGTGTTCGCGCAACTGCGCGATGTGCTCGCGGCAGAACACTCAACCGTAGTGCCGCAAAAACACGAGCACCACCGGGCCTTCCGCCCACAACGAGCCGAGATGTATCGGACGGTCGTCGGTATCCGGCAGGACAATTGCCGCAAGCTTTGCGCTGAGCGATTGGTCCATGTGGGCCCATTCTCGACTGCCCGCGCCGGGCCGTCAAGCTGGCTTTGCGGAGTGGAAATTCAAAATGGGTGAGGCTACTTCAGCTCCAGGGTGAGGCCTTCTTTGGCGGCGACGGCGGAGCGGAAGCGGCGGCGGGATGCGCGGAGGATGGCGTCCACGGCTGCGTCGTCGTGGTCGGGGTCATGGTGGAAGAGCACGAGTTTTTTCACTTCGGCTTCTCGGGCAATGCTGACCGCTTCTTCCCACGTCGAATGGCCCCAATTTTTCTTGATCGTCTTGTACTCGTGCGGGGTGTACTGCGAATCGTAGATGAAGACGTCGGCGCCCTGTGCCAGCGCGCGGACGTTTTGGTCGCCCTCGGGATTGCCCGGTTCGTTGTCGGTGGCGTAGACGATCACTTTTCCGTTGTGCTCGATGCGAAAGCCCATGCAGCCCTGCGGGTGGTTCAGGTGTTTGCTGGTGATGGAAACTCCGTTGTAGCTGCGCTTCTCCTCACCAATCTCGTGGAAGAATCGCCGCGCCAGCATGGCGCGCATGTCCACCGGAAAATATGGGTTGAGCATCTGATCTTCGAGCGCCTGGCGGACGTTGGTCTCCGTGGATTTGAAGGAATGAAAATCGAAATGGTTTTGCTGGCCGTAGAGAGGAGTGAAAAAGGGGATGCCCTGGATGTGGTCCCAATGATAGTGGCTGATGAACACGCGCGCCTTGATCGGGCGCTTGCCGAATTCTCTGCGCAGGCTGTGGCCGAGAAGGCGCAGGCCGGTGCCGCAATCGAACACGAAGATGCCGTCACGTGTGCGCAACTCCACGCACGACGTGTTTCCGCCGTAGCGCAGGTTACTTCGCTGCGGAGTCGGCGTGGATCCTCTTACACCCCAGAATCGCAAGTACATACTAGACATACCTCTGGAAGGCGCCCCCGGCACCAGTGTGCCCGTACTTAAAATCATGACACAAAACGCAGGCCCTTGCCAGAGCTTGGCTTTTGCACTGTGCAACCTTTTCCAGGCTATAGCATCTATTCAAGCAAGACCACTTCAAGGACACACCCCGGGAAGCAGCCGAGGCTCTGCCGAAGCTGCTTCTTTTCTTTTGCAACCTATTGAAAATCAAAGACCTGCTGTAACGAAGGCCGGCTGGCAACGGTTTTCATTCAGGTGCATCGAATTCATCAAGACCACTTAGAAACACCCCGGGAAGCAGCGGAGGCTACGCCGAGGCTGCTTCCTTTCTATTTTGGGAAATCTTGAATTTGACTACTGTCGAAAAACGACCTTCAGTCCCCTCCTCCAGTCTTCGTTCAGCCCCACGCGCACGCACTCTACTTCCGGCAAGATGTAACGCAACAGCGTGTCTGTGGCTGGATGAAAGCGGAAACCCGGCGCTACGAGATACAACAACGGAGGCCGCGGTTGCAGTTCCACGCCGCTGAAGTAGCCGTAGCGCGAAAAGTCGCCCTGCTGCAGATGCCACCGCACGCGCAGCCAGTAGTCCATGCCCTGCAATGCCAGATGAATGTCTTCCGACGCTTTTAGTTCGATCACCGCCAGGCGGCCCTCGCGCGTCACGCCGAGCAGGTCCATCACGCCGCGCCCGGCGCCGGCGGAGTCCGGGCCCGAGCCGGAAAGTGCCGGCACTTGTGGATAGACGTGCTGCGGATCGAGCCGTGCGTCAATCGTCGTAATGTCCGCCATCGCCAGCGATTCCAGCCAGCGCTCCGCCGCCACACGGTAGCGCGGGTGGTTCTTGTCGGCAGCGTGTGGATGACGAAAAGTGTTTAGCTCCTTGATCAGCGACTCCAGTGTCATGCGCCGTTTTGCTAGCGCGGCGCGCCGGTCTTCACTGAGTCCAAGGTGCAGCTGCCCGCCATGCCAGCGCGCGAATTCCAGCCCGTGAAACCGCAACGCTACCTCGCGCGTCCCGGGCGGCACGATTGCGTCAATCGCACCTGGCGCAAGAGCCTGCGCGCGCTCCACCACATCTCGAGCGGCCGCTTGCGTTTCTTCTGTTTCGCGCCGCGGCGTCAGCCACGTCAGCAGGTTTCCTGTATCGCGCGGGTCCACGCGCTGTAGCCGCCATGTTGTTTCGTGTAGTTCGTACAACTCCACGTTGGCTGCCGCGACGATAGCCTGCAGCCGATGTGCCGCTACTCGCGCGCTCCCTTCCGGCAGGATCAGCCGCAGCCCTTCCACAACGCGCCGCTCCGCGTGGCCTCGCGTCCAATCCAGCCACAACAAGCCGAACGTGAGCGCGGCATCGATGGTGGAAGCATCTTCCGCGCTCGACACGCCCAGCACGGCCCACGCGCACTGTCTGCGCTGGGTGACCCCGCGCGTATACGACCCGGAAAACGAGTGCTCCAAGTCCGGCGCCGACGTCATGGACTCGACGTGCTCATCCGGAAACTGCGTGAGAAGCAGCCGCTGGAAGCGGGCACGGAATTTTTCCCGCGACGCGCGCCCGGCGGGTCGCCCTGCGGCGCTTGCGAATTCCAGCCGCCCCGGCTTTGACTTTCCGAAGCGCTGCACTTCCAGCACGAGCCTCCCGGCCGCTTCCTCGGACACACGCAGCACGCGCCGCACCAGGTTGCGCTCTTCTGACCACAGGTGCACAAAAGTTGCGTTGCCCTGCTGGCGTACCTCGTACTGAAAATGCGCCAGCTCAGCCAACCGCTCGCCGTCTTCGGACACCTCCACGTTGCCTGCTGCCTGCAGAGCAGCGAGTGCACTGTTCAATTCCGAAGTTGACTCGGAGGAGTCGCTCATCGGCAGCGATTATAAAACCGTTATTCTCCTTTTGTGCGAAAAGCCTTCCGCACGGGAAAAAGAAAGCGGTGAAATGAGGACCTGAATGGAGACAACTGTCCGGCCTATTCCAGCACCAGGCCGCTCACGCGGATGGAGGGGTTTTGCCGGTTCCAATCCAATGGCACATGCTCAAAGGTAAGCTGGAATTCCCGGCGCTGGCCCGCGGCAAGCGGTTCGCCCGCTCTGGTTGAGGTGCCAAACGGCCGCTGGATTTCGCGCAAGACAATCTGGTCGAACTGGTCGCGAAATTCCGTGACGAGTTCGATGTCGCGGATCACCCGCGCGCCGTCATTCGCCAGCACGCCGTTGACGTAGGTAAACTCATGCTTCATGAGGTTTACCGCGCGGCTCAACCGCAGGTCGCTGACGTGAATTTGTTCGGCGTACTCGTTTTCCGCTTTTCCCAGCGTCAGGTGCTTTCCCGCCGGCCCGGCGGCGTCCTGCGGCCCCGGCTTCGTCAGCCAGTAAAGCGCCAGCACCAACAGGCCAACGACAGCCGTTCCGGCCAAGATGACCACAGGGAAGCGGCTTTGTTTTTCCTCAGTCAATGAATGATTCCTGCGCGGCAGTTACACTGGGAGGTGGGCGTGACTGATGCTGGACTCTTCAATTCTGAAACACTTTCGCTCTCGAACTCTGCCTTATCTTCCGTACGATAGCCGCATCACCAGTGGCTCCGGCAGACCGGCCTCGGTCATGCGCAACTGCACCGCCTCAATGTCGTACGGCACGCGCCAGAATTCCACCACGCTATGCTCCAGGTCCGCCACAGCAAACGCCGCCCGCGGATCGCCGTCCCGCGGCTGTCCGATGGATCCCGGGTTCAGCAGATAACGCGTCTTCGGATTGACTTGCAGCGCCGTATGGTCGCTCCCCGGCGCCGGCCGAAGCGAAATAACCTCCAGCGTATTGTCCACGAACGAAAACCCACCCTGAAAATGCGTGTGCCCGAAAAAACTCACCGCCGTCGGCGCGCCCAGTAGCCCATCCAGCGCCTGCGCCGGAGAAAACACGTACTCGTCCTCGTCCTGCCAAGCACCGTGCATCAGCGAGATGCCATCCACTTCCATCGGGCCCTGAGGCAGGTTCTGGAGATACGTCAGGTTTTCCGGGCGCAACTGCTCGCGCGTCCACAGGGCCGCCCGCTTGGCCACCGGGTTGAAGTCCTCGGCGCTGTCCAGTCCGCAGCTTGCTTTGTCATGGTTGCCGCGGATGCACGCCACCACCAGCTTCCGCACCTTGTCGATCACTTCGTTTGGGTCCGGCCCGTATCCGACCACGTCGCCCAGGCACACCGCACGGTCCCAGCGCCCTTCAGTGGCGGCCAGCGCCACTTCCAGGGCCGTCAAGTTGGCATGGATGTCGCTCAGAATCAGGTAGCGCATGCGTCGCTCTCTATGCCGACCGCACAAAACTCCACAGCGGCAGGGCCGCGATTATAGACGAACCCGGGGCTACTTGCACTCATCGATGCGCCCGAGCAGCAAACTGCCCTTGTGCTTTTTTCTGCTTCTCTCCGCTTCAGCGGATGAGCATGCAATCGCCGAAGCTGTAGAAACGACAGCCTTGCTTGATGGCGTGTTGGTAGGCACGCAAGATCCGCTCTCGCCCCGCAAACGCTGCCACCAGCACCAACAGGCTCGACTTCGGCAGATGGAAATTTGTCAGCAGGTGATCCACGATCCGGAATGGGTGCCCCGGAAGAATGAAAATTCCCGCCACCGATTTTCCCGCCCGGACCGCGAAACCTTCGGACTCGCCTTTCTGCGCCGCGTCCTCCAGCGCCCGCACCACCGTCGTCCCCACCGCCAGCACGGGACGCTTCGCGCTGCGCGCGCGCGCAATCTGATCCGCTGCCGCTGCGTAGATTTCGTACGCCTCACTGTGAATTTTGTGCAGCTCCACTTCTTCTTCGTGGATCGGCTGGAACGTGCCCAGCCCGACATGCAGCGTGATCTCACACAATTCCGCGCCGCACGCTTTTATCGCGGCCACGACCTCCGGAGTAAAATGCAGTGCGGCCGTCGGCGCGGCCACCGCCCCGCTCTCGCGCGCAAAAATCGTCTGGTAGTCCGCCCGGTCGGCCTCGTCGTCCGCCCTATGGATGTATGGCGGCAGCGGCGTGTGTCCCAGCCGCTCGATCGCTTCCCTCACCCCGCCCTTCGCTGCAAACCGCATTTGCCGCAGGCCCAACTCGCCGCGCCCGATCACCTCGGCCTCCAACTCTCCGCTTGCAAACACCACCTGCTCTCCCACGCGCATTTTTCGGCCCGGACGCACCAGCGTCTCCCACACCTCCTGTGTTATTTGTCGCGTAAGCAGCACCTCGATCTCTGCCGTTAGATACCCCTTGCTCTGCTTGCCCGCTTGCTCGGCGCGAGTACCCCGCCGCCGTCCGAAGAGTCGTGCCGGAAGCACCCGCGTGTTATTCACCACCACCAGTTCGTCGCCCCGTAAGATCTTCGGAAGCTCGGCAAAACTCCGGTCTTCAAGTCCCTCGCCCGTGCGCTCCACCAGAAGCATTCGTGCACTCGCCCGGTCCGCCAGCGGTCGCTGGGCAATCCGTTCTGCGGGCAACGCGTAATCGAAAGCTGAAAGTTTCATGGAGGTCGAATCGAGCCGACTCCAGCTGCACCACGTCCTTCACCGCTGGAATCTTCGCTTAAAGTGTGCTATCAGAGGGCCATTATCGTTCGGTTTTGGGGCCTCCCGGGCCCGCTGAGTGCTTCGGGGCGCCCCACGTATACAGCATCTTTACTTTAACAAATCGCTGGTCAAGTCAGGGCAAAGGAACCTCCCGTGGCGGAAGCGCAGGTGGTCATAACGCAACGCGGCGCTGAACGCCTTTTTGCCGGACACCTCTGGGTGTACCGCAGCGATATCCGCGGAGCGGAGGCAAGTCCGGGCGATGCCGTCCGCGTCTGCGACGAACGCGGCCGTTTCCTGGGACGCGCTTTCTACAGCGACAGTTCTCAAATCTCCATCCGCCTTGTCACCCGCGAAGACGTTCCCATCGACCGCGATTTCCTCGTTGCTCGCATTCGCGCTGCCGCCGCCTTTCGCGACCGCGTTGTCGAAGACACACAGGTCTTTCGCCTCATCTATGGAGAAGCCGACCAGCTTCCCTCCCTCATCGTGGACCGCTACGCCGATTGGCTGGTCATTCAAACCCTCAGCCAGGCCACCGATCGCCGGAAACCTGAAATCGTGGAAATCCTGCAGGAAATCTTCTCCCCTCGCGGCATCGTCGAGCGCAACGATCCCAAAGTGCGCCTCCTTGAGGGACTGGATCAGAAGGTGTCCCTTCTGGCCGGCGATGTGCCCCCGGAAGTAATCGCCCTGGAGAATGGCGTTCGTTTTCACTTCGATCTTCTCAAGGGGCAAAAAACCGGCGGCTTCCTTGACCAGCGAGAAAACCGCCGCGCAGCCGCTTTCTATGCTTCCGGCGACGTACTGGATTGCTTCACTTACAACGGAGGATTCGCCCTGACCATCGCTGCCCACTGCCAGCAAGTGGAAGCCATCGATCTCTCCCCTGCCGCGGTCGAAGCCGGCCGCCGCAATCAGGCGCTCAATCAGATGAGCAATGTCTCGTTCCGCGAAGCCAATGCCTTTGACGTCCTAAAGAGCTACGACGAACAGGGGCGTCGATTCGACATGATCTTGCTCGACCCACCTGCGTTTGCCAAGAACCGCGCCAGCGTCCCTGCCGCACGCCGCGGCTACAAGGAAATCAATCTTCGCGGGTTAAAGCTCCTCCGGCCGGGCGGCTACTTGGTTACTTGTTCCTGCTCACATCACATCCCTGAGCATCTCTTCCTTGAGATTCTGGCCGAAGCCGCCAATGACGCGCGCAGACAGACCGTCGTTGTTGACCGCCGAACCCAAGCGCGTGACCACCCAATTCTGCTCACCGTTCCCGAAACTCACTACCTAAAGTGTCTGATTGTCAGGGTGCAATAGTTTCGTTAGTAAAGGTGGTGGGGGCCGAGGGCATGCTTCGGCCCCCGCTCCCTGCCGGCTCAAGATTTCGGCGAAGTTTATCAGTGCGGCCGCGCACGATGTGGTCGCGGTAAATAGATGGCTTGCGCGATTTGACGGGCGAGCTCAGCCTCTTTACACTGGGTCTGTGAGGTAAATCAGGAGACTGATGAACACTTTCAAGACTGCACTGCTGCTCACTGCGCTCACTCTGCTGCTGCTGTTTGGCGGGCAGTTGATTGGCGGCCAGCGGGGCATGACTTTCGCTCTGATCATCGCCGTGCTGATGAACGGTGTTGCCTACTTCTTTTCGGACAAAATTGCCCTTTCCATGAGCGGCGCTAAGCCCGTTGCCCGCGAGGAAGCTCCGCGTCTTTATCAGATTATGGATCGCCTCTGCGGCCTGGCAAATTTGCCTATGCCGAAGCTCTATCTCATTCCGGAAGCTGCGCCTAACGCCTTTGCCACTGGACGCAGTCCGCGCCACGCTTCGGTTGCCGTCACCGCCGGCCTTTTGCAAGTGATGACGGACGAAGAAATCGAAGGCGTCCTCGCCCACGAGCTTTCGCACGTGCGCAATTACGACATCCTTACTGCATCCGTGGCGGCTACGATTGCCGGCGCCATCACGCACCTCGCCTTTATGGGCCGTTTCGCGATGATCTTCGGCGGCGGCAGCCGCGATGACGACCGTGGCGGTGGCGGTCTGAGCGCCCTGCTGATGCTTTTCCTCGCGCCGCTGGCGGCAACGTTTGTCCAGCTCGCGATTTCCCGACAGCGCGAATTCGCCGCCGACGCTTCCGCCGCGCAAATTGTCGGCCATCCCTTCGGCCTAATCCGCGCGCTCGAAAAGCTCGGCGCCTATAACAAGCTCATCCCCATGGAAACGGATCCGTCCACTTCCTCGCTTTACATCGTTGCGCCACTCAGCGCCGGCTCCGTCTTCGCCAATGCGTTCAGTACTCACCCGCCGCTCGAGAAGCGCATTGCCGCATTGCAAAACATGGTCGTGACGCGCTGAGCCTTCGAAAAAGAGACAGCAAAGCAAAAGGCCCCGGGCTTTCTGCTCTGGGGCCTTTCTTTCTTGCGATCCGTGCTGACCGCTAAAGCTTCAACCAGCAAAACGCCTGCGTCAGTGGAGTCCTGTTCATGATTACGCCGCGCTCCCGCTGCACGTGCACGCAATTCGAGTGGTTGTACCCGTAGCCTCCCTCGAGGTTGTAAAGCCCCGGCTCGTTGGAGAAGGTCATGTTTTCAACCAGGGTTGTGTCGTCCCCCAGCGAAAGATACGGTGCCTGGTGGCCTTCCATGCCCTGCCCGTGCGCCGGCCGGTGATAGACATACTTTTCCACCCCGGCTTTCTGCGCGATGGCCAGCGTGGCCGCGCCGATCTCCCCGCATTTTGCTCCTGCTTTGCAAAGCTCTGCCTGCTGCAGCGTCATTTCCGTGTGTACTTCCCACATCTTTTTCTGCAAGTCGTTCATCGGGGCAATGTGCATTGCGCGGTAGCCTTCTCCGCCGTATCCGCCGATCTTGATGACCGACGAGATTTGCACCGCCTGGCCCAGGGCCAGCCGCGCGTAGAAGAACTGGTTCGGATGCGGGTAGGCGGTCGCCACGCCCGCGCGGCAGGAAAAGCCCAGGCTAATGCCTACCGCATGGTGCGCCTTTCCATCCACTTCATTCCCCATGGCCGCCATCAGTGTTCGCGTGCCAAATTCTTCCGTGGCCCGCCGCACGTCGAAGTCGGTCACCTTCGTACCATTTTCCAGGATGAACCCGCGCGCAAACGCGAGCATCGCGTCGTGCAGGTCAATCGCTTTCTGCATGAGCGCGAGTTCTTCCCGCGTCTTCACCTCGCGCAGGAAGAGCAGTTCTTTTGCGATGTCATTCAAGCTGGCTTCAGGCAGAGTTTCGCGGAAGCGCCTCTCCAGCGACGGTGTCGGTTCGCGGTCAATTCCCAGCTTCACGTTGCCGAAGCCGCGCTTGGCAAGTCCTTTCAGCATCCACTTGAACAGGTCTTCCTGCGCTCCCGCTTTCCACACCACCTTGTTGTATTCGCCGGAATGCGGATAGTCGAAGTACCACTCAAACTCTTTCACCCACCAGGATGCGGCCATGTCCCGGTCGAGCCCCGGGATGAAGGCGATGGGCTCTCCTGTCGCCGGCACAAACAGAAAATTCGGGCGTTCCGTTTCCGTCAGAAAGCTGCCCGTCAGATAGTTGCGGTTCAACTGGTCCGCAACGATGGCTCCGCCGAGTCCCATCACACCCAGTCGCGCCTGGAATCTCTTGACGGTGGCGCGATACCACTCCACCGGCAGCCGAAATGGCGGCTTCAGGGACGCAACTCTTCCCGCTTTGATTTCGGCGCTCATCTCCGTCGCGCCCATCACCGCGGCTGCGCCTGCTGCCACGCCAAACGTGCTGAAAAACCGTCGACGCGTAATCATTGGCTTGTCCTCCAAATGTGAATAGGTGGCATTCCCCAAGAACCGCAGAAACTATCGGCTTCGCGTAAAAAGTTCAAGGCCTAGTACAACCGTACAGTACCCACTGTCATTTTGAAAGGCGCTTAACCTCTGCGCCTCGTGCGACATAGCGCCGCTGCGTTCTTCCGTTTTTTTGGCGCGCGGCGTGCATTCTCTCAGGTCGCAAGGGAATTTCGAAAGGGAAAAAACATGAGCGAAGAACGCGAAAGTGTTGTCACTGAATCCGCTGCCTCGCCACGCTGGATTGCTATCGCGGTGGTTATTTTGGCCATCGTTTCCGTCGTGGCCCTCGGCACAGGTTACAGCGCGGGGAACCGCGCCGCCAACATCGAGCAGGGCCTTTCGGCCCAGTTGCAGCCGGAAGTCAGAGCTTTGCACGACGCGGTGGAAGTGCTTACCAAGCGGCTGAAGCAGGCCGAGGAAACCAATGCGCAAGCACAGGGAGAACTGAGCGTCGTCACCGACCGCCTGAAGCTCACCCAGGGCGAACTGGCCCGCGCCCGCAAACAGGGCAAGCAGTTCCAGGAACAGTACTCCAAGAACCTCGAAGAGATGGAGTCCTCGGTCCGCACCGAGTTGGCCGCCAAGGCCAGCGTCGATGAGGTAAAAAACCTCAGCGGCGACGTCTCCGGCGTGCGCAGCGACCTCGAATCCACCAAGCAGAATCTCCAGATGGCCAAGGGCGAAATGGGCACACTAATCGCCCGCAACCACGAGGAGATTGAGCAGCTCCGCCGCCTCGGCCAGCGAGACTACTTCGAGTTTACCCTCAACGGCAAAGGCATCCGCGAAAAGCTGGGCAGCATCGTGGTCGAGCTCCGCGGCACCAACACGAAGAGGAACCAGTTCACCCTCGCTCTCTTCGCGGACGACCTCCGTCTGGAAAAGAGAAACCGCTCCGTCAACGAGCCGATCTATTTCTACACCCGCGGCACGCGCACTCCGTTGGAGCTGGTCGTCAATGAAGTGGGCAAGAACAAAGTCGTCGGTTACTTGAGCGTTCCGAAAATCTCGGCGCCTTCGGCAGGCAAGTAAGCTTCTGCTGTCGAGCCCGGCACCCCACAGCGGGAGGATCCCCCACGGGATCCTCCCGTTTTTCTCTTTTTTGCATGCATCCAGAATCC
>Ga0315281_10012967_pt1 | contig 11305 bp, 16 predicted proteins | sample YL17G07_0_MG_FD_204540 | JGI IMG/M metagenome (GOLD analysis project Ga0315281, IMG submission 204540) | Sediment microbial communities from Yellowstone Lake, YNP, Wyoming, USA - YL17G07_0 | ecosystem: Environmental > Aquatic > Freshwater > Lake > Sediment | place: USA: Wyoming | collected... | reverse complement strand
TCGAGCGTCGCGGCGACATCCTTTATCAGGCCGGGATCGATCAGCGGCTCGTCCCCCTGGACGTTGACCACGATTTCGTCACCCGCCAGGCCGAGCAGTGCCGCCGCCTCGGCGATGCGGTCGGTGCCCGACGCATGATCGAGGCGCGTCATCAGGGCATGGTGGCCCGCCTGCTCGACTGCCCTCAATATGCGTTCGTCATCCGTGGCGACCGCGACGCTGCGCGCACCGCTGGCCCGCGCGCGTTCGCACACGTGAACCACCATGGGCCGGCCGCCCAGATCCGCGAGCGCCTTGCCGGGAAATCTCGTCGAGGCGTAGCGCGCCGGGATAATGACGTGAAAACTCAGGTAATTTCCTCTTCGGGCGGCAGCTTGCGCGCGTCCTCTTCCAGCATTACTGGAATGCCGTCCTTGACCGGGAAACCTAGACGGTCGGCCTTGCAGACGAGTTCATCGGCCGGCCGGCGATACAGCAAAGGTCCCTTGCAGATGGGACAGACCAGAATTTCAAGCAGCTTCGGATCCACTCAGCTTCTCCACCAGCCAGCGTTCAAACGCGGGATCGAGCGACGCGCTCACCGGGAACACCCAGTGATTCGGCTTGGCCAAACGCCGGCATTTTACCGCGTCCTTCTCCGTCATCACGACCGGCGCCTGGTCGCCAAAGTCAAGATCAGCAGCAACGAACGGATGATGGTCCGGGAACGGGTGCGGAACGATCTTCAGCCCGAAGCGCGCCAACTGGAGGAAAAAGCGCTGCGGGTCGCCGATGCCCGCCACTGCATGCACTTTCTCCCCGGCAAAGGATTTTGCCGGACGCACCTCGTGCGCGTCGGTGATCCGAACGAGGATCTCTCCGTCCAGGCGCATCTCGAAGCCCGGCACTTCAGATCCCTTCCATCCCGGGGCCTGATGCAACACCACGGCGTCGACCGAGCGCAGGCGCGAGCGTGGCTCGCGCAGCGGACCCGCCGGCAGGAGGAAACCGTTGCCCCAGCCGCGCCCATCCACCACGCAGATCTCGATGTCGCGCGCGAGCGCGTAATGCTGCAGGCCGTCGTCGGTCACGATCACGTCGCACTCCGGGTGCTGCGCGCGCAGCGCCCGGCAGGCCGCGTTGCGCTCGGGCGCGACCCACACCGGGCAACCGCTGCGCCGCGCCAGAAGGATCGGTTCGTCGCCCACCTCCGCGGGGTCGGAAGCGATGTCCGCTGCGGCTGGCCCCTGCGCCGATCCTCCATAACCGCGCGAAACGATGCCCGGTTTCCATTTGTGTTCCTTCAGGAGCTGCGCGATCCACAGCACCAGCGGCGTCTTGCCGCTGCCGCCGGCCGTGAGATTGCCTACGACGATGACCGGAATTCCGGGGTGTTCAGAGCTAAGTATTTTTATTCGGTAGAGAAAACGGCGAACTAAGGCGACAACCCCGAACACCAGGCTTGCAGGCCACAGCAGCCAGGCCACGGCGCCGCGGCGGCTCCAGTGCTTCACTACTTCGAGGACTGCGTCGTGAACGTGATCTGCGACAGGCCGGCGACGCGCGAGGCTTCCATTACCCTGATCACCGACTGGTGGGTGGCCGCGGCATCGGCGCTGATGATGACGATCGGCTCACGCAGGCCCGCGCCGGCGCGCCGCAGCTCGCCAGCAAGCTGCTCGACGCTGGCGAAATCGACCGGGCTTTTGTTGATCACGTACTGACCCTTGGCGTTCACCAGCACGCTCACCTCGCCGGGCCGTTCCATCTGCTTGTCGGCATCCGCCGTGGGCAGGTTGATCTGCAGTTCGGTGTACTTCGAGTAGGTGGTCGTGATCATGAGGAAGATCAGGATCACCATCATGACGTCGATCAGGGGCACGAGGTTGATCTCGGGCTCCTCCTTGTAGCGGCCGCGCTGAAAGTTCATTGCCGCGCTATCGGGACTTTGCCAGGTAGCCCTCGCGCTCGCCGTGCACGATGTCGATCAGCTTCGAGGCCGCCTGCTCCATCAGTACGACGATGCCGTCCACCTTGTTCTTGAAGTGGCGGTAGAAAATCAGCGAGGGAATCGAGATCGCGATGCCCGCCGCCGTGTTGTAGAGCGCAATCGAGATGCCGTTGGCGAGTTGCTGCGGGTTGGTGCCGCCCGGCGCCTGCGAGCCGAAGATCTCGATCATGCCCACCACCGTGCCAAAGAGCCCCAGCAGCGGCGCAGCGGTGGCGATGGTGCCCAGCGTCGTGAGGAATCGCTCCAGGTTGTGCGCCGTGGCGCGCCCCGCCTCTTCAATCGCCTCCTTCATGACGTGCCGCGGGCTCTTCTCGTTCCGCAGGCCCGCCGCCAGCACTTCGCCCAGCGGCGAATCCTTCGCCAGCTTGTCGAGGATGTCGGAGGTCAATCCCTGGCGCGCGTAGACCGATACCACCTGGTCGAGCAGCGTGGGGGGAACGATCTTCGCTTGGCGCAGTGAGATCGAGCGCTCGATGATCAGGGCGACCGCGATGATTGAGGTCGCCAGCAGCGGCCAGATTGGCCAGCCCGCGGCCTGGATAATGGCAAACAAGACGCTATCCTTTGAAATGTAGTTGCATTTTCGTGCGCGCACTTTAGCCAAACCGCGTGTGAGCGGCAACTTCGGCGGCCGGTTCAAAGCCGCTTGGCTTATTGTCTCGCACCCGATATCCACAAAAGATGTGGATAAGTTTGTGGATTATCCCTGAACAGCCGGGCGCGTCCTTCTGCGGATGCGCCGGAACATGGTTGCGATTAATTTTTCAGCAGTCGTTTTTACATGCGAAACAGCGCGTTACGTATAAGAATCGGGCTCCGCAAGGAATCCCCGCGGCGGTGTAAGGCAGGCGGGCGCAGGTGTGGATTAGTGTAGTCTCGGCGCCGCCATGGAGCTTGACTTTCCCCCGGCCGGACCTGCGGTTCTGAGCGTCTCGCAGCTGCTGCGCAGCGCCCGCGACCTGCTCGAGCGGCGCTTCCCCCTGCAATGGATCGCGGGCGAGATCTCAAATCTGCGTCCGGCCGCCTCGGGCCACCTTTATTTCACCCTCAAGGACGAAATCGCGCAGGTGGATTGCGTCATGTTCAAGAGCCGGGCCGCGGCGCTCGACTGGGAACCGGCCGACGGCCTGCGCGTCGAGGCGCGGGCCCTGGTGACCCTCTACGAGCCGCGTGGCCGCTTCCAGCTGAACGTCGAGGGGATGCGCCGCGCCGGGCTGGGCGCCCTCTACGAGCGGTTCCTGAAGCTCAAGGAGAAGCTTGCGCGCGAGGGCCTCTTCGATCCCGCGGCGAAGCGCCCGATTCCGGCGCATCCGAAGCAGATCGGCGTCGTCACGTCGCTCGCCGCGGCCGCGTTGCGCGACGTCCTCACGACGCTGCGGCGCCGCAACCCGTCCATTCCCGTGATCGTCTACCCGGCGCCGGTGCAAGGCGAAGGCGCGGCAGCGAAGCTCTCGCAGGCGCTCGCCCGCGCCAACGCACGCGCCGAGTGCGACGTGCTGCTCTTAGTACGTGGCGGCGGCTCGATCGAGGATCTGTGGCAATTCAACGAGGAAGTGCTCGCCCGCGCGATCCGCGCCTCCGCCATCCCGATCGTCGTGGGCGTCGGCCACGAGACCGACTTCACCATTGCCGACTTCGCTGCCGACGAGCGCGCGCCCACGCCGACCGCCGCGGCCGAACTGGTCAGCCCTTCGCGTGACGCCCTGCTCGCGCGCGTGGCGGAAAACGCCTACCGGATTTCGCGCGAAACGGCACGCAGGATCGAATACGCCATGCAGACGGTGGACGCGCTCGCCCGACGGCTGGTCCACCCCGCCGAGCGCCTGCGCGGCTTGCGCCAGCATCTCGCGCACCTCGCAGCGCGCCTGGCCGCCGCTACGGCGCAACAGTTGAACGAAATCCGCAGGCGGCTCGACATCGCGCGCGCGCAACTCGAAAGCTTGGGCCACGCTGCGGTGCTCGCCCGCGGCTACAGCCTGACGCTGAACATGGACGACGAGATCGTGCGTGACGCATCCAAAGTCACGGAAGGCGAGCGCATCGTCACGACGCTCGCCAAGGGCAAGCTCGAAAGCCAGATCCTGAAAAAGCTCCGCTAGCGCGCGCGGAGGACGCGCGAGGCGCGGCCGGTGTCCTTCTGCTTCACCCAGAAAATCATGCCATAGCGGCGCTTGCCGGCGGTCACGGCGCTCAGGGAGACGATGTTGATCTTCGCCTTGGCCAGCTTGGCGAGAATCCCGGTGAGCGCGCCGAGGCGGTCATCGCCGCGCGCGAGAAACACCGTCTTGCGCTCGGAGACGCGCAGGCCCGCTTTCTTCGCCGCCTGGCGGAACTTGACGCTGTTCTCCGGTATGAAATCCACCTGCGCCCCGCCGCCCGTGGGAAAGCCGCTGAAGGCGAGCAGGTTGACGCCCGCGGCCTTCATCACGGCCAGCAGATTGGCGCCGGCGCCCGGGCGCTGCGAGACTTTCATCTTGTAATAGTCGGCCTTGCGGATGCTTGCCATGGTTGCTCCTTGGAAGAGTGCTGTCAGCCTATAATTCTGCGCCTAAGTGACGAGGAAAAGGGCGGAACAGGCATGACGACAGCCGCAAACATCGCGATCGCGCTGGTAGCCCTGCTGCACGCGTACTTTCTGGTGCTCGAAATGTTCCTCTGGGACAAGCCCTTCGGCAGGCGCGTCTTCAAGCTGACGCCGGAGTTCGCGGCCGCCTCCAAAGGGCTGGCGGCCAACCAGGGCCTGTACAACGGCTTCCTCGCGGCCGGGTTGCTGTGGGGGCTCTCCATGGGCGCAGCGGGGATACAGGTGAAGGTGTTTTTCCTCAGCTGCGTCGTCGTGGCCGGATTGTTCGGCGGCACCACGGTGCATCGCGCGATTCTCTTCGTGCAGGCGATCCCCGGAATCATCGCGCTCGCGTTGCTGCTCGAATCGTGATTCCCGCCGCAGTGGCCGGCCTATAATTTCCCGCTCATGGGCAACCGGCTGTCGAAAATTGCCACGCGCACCGGCGATAGTGGCGAGACTGGCCTGGGCGACGGCAGGCGCGTCGCCAAGGACTCGGCCCGCATCCAGGCGCTGGGCGATATCGACGAACTGAATTCCACCATCGGCGTGCTGCTGGCCGAAAAGATGCCGGCCAGGCTGCGCGCTGCGCTGCTGCACATCCAGCACGGGCTGTTCGACCTCGGCGGCGAGGTTTGCATCCCGGGCCACACGATGATCACTGCGGCGCAGGTGGCGCATCTGGATGGGCTGCTGGAGGCGCATAACAGTCGCCTGCCGCCGCTGAAGGAATTCATCCTCCCCGGCGGCACTCGCGCCGCCGCCCTGGCCCATCTCGCGCGCACCGCCTGCCGGCGCGCCGAGCGCAGTCTGGTTGCGCTGGGCCGTGCCGAGCCGGTCGGCGCGCGCGCGCGCCAGTACCTGAACCGCCTTTCCGACCTGCTGTTCGTGTTCGGACGCGCGCTGAACCGCGCCGGCAAGCGCGGCGACGTGCTCTGGCGGCACGAGCGGAAGAAAAAAACCTGAGGCGGCCCACCGCAAGGGAGCGCTAGAATCCTCCCATGCATGCCCTCCCGCGGCAGATCCGCGCGCTCCTGTTCGATGTGTTTGGCACGGTCGTGGACTGGCGCGGCTCGATTATCCGCGAATGCCGTGCGCTCGGGCGCCGGAAAAAGCTCGCCGTCGACTGGGAGGCGTTCGCCGACGCCTGGCGCGCCGGTTACCGGCCGGCGATGGCGCGTGTGCGCTCGGGCGAGCTGCCCTGGATGAATATTGACCAACTGCATCGCATGATCCTCGACGCACTGCTGGGGCAGTTCGGCATCGACAGCCTCACTGAGGATGAAATCGACGACCTCAATCGCGTCTGGCACCGGCTCGAGCCCTGGCCCGATGCGCGCCGCGGCCTGGCGCTGCTCAAGCGCCGTCGCGTCGTCGCCACGCTCTCGAACGGCAATGTCGCGCTGCTGGTCAATATGGCGAAGCACGGCCGCCTGCCCTGGGACGCAGTGCTCTCGGCGGAGTTGTTCCGGCACTACAAGCCCGATCCGCAGGCCTACCTCGGCGCCGTGGCGATGCTGGGCTTCGAGCCCTCGGAGGTGATGATGGTGGCGGCGCACAAGGACGACCTGCGCGCGGCGCAGGCCTGCGGCCTTGCCGCCGCGTTCGTGCGCCGGCCGCGCGAGAAAGGCCCGAAGGTGAAGGTGGACGTGACGCCGGAGCAGTCCTTCGATTACAACGCCAGGGATTTTGTCGATCTCGCCAGCAGGATCGCACGATGAGTTTGCCGGCATGAGCACACGCGAACCGGCCGACAAAGCGACGCGCCACCGCGTGCTGATCGTGGACGACGAGGAATCGATGCGCCTGTTGCTGGCGAGATTTCTCGCCACCGGCCTCAAAGCCGAGGTGACGCTCGCCGGCACCTGCGAGCAGGCGGTGCGCCTTGCCGGCAACTACGTTTACGACGCGATCCTGCTCGACCTGCTGATGCCGGGGATTGGTGGCTACGAGGTGCTGAAGGAAATCCGCCGCGCCTCGCCCAATGTCGCGACGCCGGTGATCATTGTCTCGGTACTGGCGGAGAAAGTAACGCAGGATCGCTGCATGAACGCAGGCGCCACCGCCTATGTGATCAAGCCGGTGCAGCGCAATTCCCTGGTCGCCACGGTGAAGGCGCAGATCGCCGGCCGCGGCAAGCCGAAGACGCACGGCAAATAGCCATGGCGGATATCAAGATCCAGAACGTCGAGGCGTTGGGCAAGCCGCTCGGCCAGTACTCGCACCTGACGCGCGTCAAGGGGGCCAATGAAACGATTTACATCGCCGGCATGCTCGCCCCGGGCGAGGATTTCGATGCCCAGTGCAGCGGCGTTTTCCGGCAGATCGAAACCGCGCTCAAATCCGCGGGCGCCGGCTGGGGCAGCGTGGTGCAGTTCACCACCTACCTCGTGCATTCGCAGGACATCCCGAAATTCATGGCTTGGCGCCTGCGCGAATTTCCAAAGCTTTTTCCCGACGGAAAATACCCGCCGAACACCTTGCTGATCATCGACCGGCTGGTGGGCGAGCAGTACCTGATCGAGGTGCAGACGATCGCCGTGCTGTAGCCGGACCGACTCGGCGCCCGAGCGCCTAGGTCTCTTCGACGAAAACTTCTTCGCGCTTCTTGCGCAGCGAAGGTAGCGCGACGATCGCCAGCAGCACGACCGAGGCGATGATGAAGCCCATGCTGATCGGCTTCGAGGGGCTGATGAACACCCACGGATCGCCGCGCGAGAGCAGCATCGCGCGCCGCAGGTTCTCCTCCATCAACGGCCCGAGAATGAAGCCGAGAATCAGCGGCGCCGGCTCGCAGCCGAGCTTGACGCAGACGTAGCCGAACAGGCCGAAGAGCGCCATCAGGAAGCAGTCGAACGGCTGGTTGGAAATGCTGAACACGCCGATCGCCATGAACAGCAGGATCGAGGGATAGAGATAGCGGTAGGGCACCGTCAGCAGCTTGATCCACATGCCGATGAGCGGCAGGTTGAGGATCACCAGCATCAGGTTGCCGACCCACATCGAGGCGATCATGCCCCAGAACAATTGCGGCCTTTCGGTCATCACCTGCGGCCCGGGCGCGATGCCCTGGATCATCATGGCGCCGATCATCAGCGCCATTACCGCGTTGGACGGAATGCCGAGCGTGAGAAGCGGAATGAAGGACGTCTGCGCGCCGGCATTGTTCGCCGACTCGGGCCCCGCGACACCCTCTATTGCCCCCGTGCCGAATTCGTGCGAATACTTGGAGACCTTCTTCTCCACCGTGTAGGAGGCGAAGGAGGCAAGCAGCGCGCCGCCGCCGGGCAGGATCCCGAGCGCCGAGCCGAGCACCGTGCCGCGCAGGATGGGCGCCACCATGCGTTTCCAGTCCTCCTTGCTCGGCATCAGTTTGCCAACGCTGCTGGTAAAGACTTCGCGGTGCTCCTTTTGCTCGAGGTTGGCGATGATCTCGCAGATGCCGAACATGCCCATCGCGACGGTGACGAAACCGATACCGTCGGCGAGTTCCGAGATACCGAACGCGAAACGCAGCACGCCCGAATTGACGTCGGTGCCCACCAGCCCCAGCAGGAGGCCCAGGATCACCATCGCGATCGCCTTGATGAGCGAGCCATGCGCCAGCACGGTCGCAGCGACAAGCCCCAGCACCATCAGCGAGGTGTACTCCGCAGGGCCGAATTTCAGCGCCACCTCCGCGAGCGGCGGCGCGAACAACGCGATCACCAGCGTCGAGACGCAGCCGGCGAAGAACGAGGCGATCGCCGCGGTGGCGAGCGCGGGTCCGGCGCGGCCCTGGCGCGCCATCTGGTAGCCGTCCAGGCAGGTCACCACCGAGGAAGACTCGCCCGGAATATTGATCAGGATCGCGGTGGTCGAGCCGCCGTACTGCGCGCCGTAGTAGATGCCGGCGAGCATGATCAGCGCTCCGATCGGCGACAGGTTGAAGGTCACCGGCAGGAGCATGGCGATCGTCGCCACCGGCCCGATGCCGGGCAGCACGCCGATCAGCGTGCCGAGCAGGCAACCGATCAGGCACATGATGATGTTGAAGGGCAGCGTCATCGTCACGCCGCCCATCGTTATCGCCTGCAGCTTGAAGACTTCGATGAAGCCGATCGCGAGATTGCCGAAGATGCCTTCCATGGTGGCCCCGTTCTTTCCGGCTATCGGATCGGGCAGATTTCGATGAAGTCCGGGCAGATCGGGAAAGGCAGTGAGAGCGCCTTCACGAACACCAGGACCGAGACGATCACGAGCGCGACGCTCATGATCGCGACCTCTTTCCACTTGAACTCATGCCCGCCGTAGGCGCTGATGAATACCAGGGCCACCGAAGCGAGTACCAGGCCGAGCGGCTTGAGCAGGTAGGCGAACGCGAGACTGGACAAGCCGAGGAACAGCACCGGCCGGAAGTGGAATTTCGCCACGTCCGGCCCTTTCTCGACGATGGAATCGAGCAGCACGAGGGCGCCGAGGATGGCGAGCATGCCGCCCAGCACAACCGGAAAGTACGCCGGCCCCATGCGCACCGAACTGCCCAGCTGGTAGCCACCGATGAGCTTCGTGCCCACGATATTGTTGATGAATTCGGGCGTGCCGAGCGCGAACACAATGAAAAACACCCCGAAGGCGATGAACATCAGCCCGGCCCACCAATCCTGCTGACTCTTGATTTTCATGCGTCTCCTCCTGCTCGCCGGCGAGTGTAGCATGGGCGTAATGGTGTTGCGTCTCCAGAAAATCGGGCTCGCGCCCCGCATCGGGCCGCTGCTTTTTTGTGCGCTCGTGTCGCTTGCGTCAGGCTGCAGTCAGCCTGCGAAGCTGCCGCCGCTGCCCGCCGATGCGGTGGTGCTCGCCTTCGGCGACAGCTTGACCTACGGCAGCGGCGCGAACGAGGCAGAAAGCTATCCGGCGCAGCTTGCGCGCCTCACCGGCCGGCGTGTGGTGCGCGAAGGAGTGCCGGGAGAAGTAAGCGCGGCCGGCCTCGGCAGGCTGCCCGCCGCGCTGGACGAACACCGGCCGCGGCTGCTGATCCTGTGCCACGGCGGCAACGATTTGCTGCGCCGGCTGCCCAAGGCGCAGGCCGCGGAGAACGTGCGCGCGATGATCCGCCTGGCCAGGGAGCGTGGCATTGGAGTTCTTCTGATCGGAACGCCCGAAATCGGATTCACCCTGACGCCACCCGAGTTCTACGGCGAGATCGCGAAACAGTTCAGCATTCCCTACGAAGGCGACGTGCTGACCAAGATCCTCAGGAACAGCGAGCTCAAGTCCGACCAGGTCCACCCGAACGCTCAGGGTTACCGCCTGATGGCCGAGCGCGTCGCCGACCTGCTAAGGAAGTCCGGGGCGATCTGAGCGCGGGTTTTCCGAGCAACTTCGACCTGCGCAGCCGCGCCACGTCTTCGGGCCGATCCACGTCCCACAAGGTGCGCAACTCCTCCCAGCGCCAGCCGAGCGCCGCGAGCCGGCGGCGGGTCTGCGCCAGCACCAGCGGGCCGCCCCACGCAACGCCGTCGAACAGCCGCCGGGAAACGCGGCGCAGCCCGATCAGCGGGTAACCGCCGTCCTCGGCAGGCGCGAGCACCGCGTCGGCGCCCTCGCGCAGGGCGCGCGCAGCGGCGCGCAGGTCGGCCGGCCTTAGCGCCGGGCAGTCGCTGCCGATCAGCACCACGTACGGATGGCTGCGCAGCGCTCCCTTGAAGGCACGGTACATGCGATCTCCAATGTTGCCGCCGCCCTGGGGTTGCAGGAGTATCTTGAACTCGAAGCGTTTCTTACTTTTCCTGAAAAATGTGTGCCTAATTCCAGGAGAACAATACAAACCAATTGTGCCGATGCCCGAAGCAAGCGCGGTCCTCAGCGTCCTCTCCACGAGCTGCGCGTGCAACCGGGCGGCGCCCTTCTCTCCCAGCAACGGCACCAGGCGGGTCTTCACGCGCCCGGGCTCGGGCGCCCGCGCGAAGACGATGAGCGCCGTTTCAGGGCTTGTTGGCGTAGCGCCGCGCAAGTTCATCCGGGGCCGCACCGAGGAAATACGCCAGGCGCAAGCGCCACATCTGCACCATGGTGCGCAGGACGCCGTGCCGTTCCCAGCGCCGGCCCGAGGTCGACGCCCTGGCGCGCAGGCAGGCGGGCCGCGAACGCCGCTTCATGGCCTTGCTGAAGGCGACATCCTCCATCAGCGCGATCTCGGGAAAGCCCGCAAACGCCTCGCGGCGCACGAAGATCGCCTGGTCGCCGGTGGCGATGCCCGTGACGCGCGAGCGCTGGTTCATGAAGAAGGCGATCACCGGCAATAGCGCGGAACGCCCTTCGATGGTCACGTCGAATCTCCCCCAGTTGCGCTGTGCAAGCGCCGCCGACACCAGCGCATCGGCCTCCGGCGGCAGGCGCGTATCAGCGTGCAGGAACAGCAGCGCGTCACCGCTCGCCGCGGCCGCACCGGCGTTCATCTGGCACGCGCGTCCGCGCGGCGCCTCGATGACCCGGTCCGCATGCGGCGCTGAGAGCTCGCGGCTGCCGTCCTCGCTGCCTCCGTCCACCACGATCACTTCGTGCCCGCGCGCGCGCAGCGGTGCAAGCGAGACAAGCGTCGCAGCAATTGCTGGCGCCTCGTTCAGCGTCGGGATGACGACGGAGATTTTCAAGACCTTCAACCCCGGGCCCAGGCATGAAAGCGTTCCACCAGCCGCAACAGCCCCTGCGGCACGTGGGCTTTCTTCCATACGCCGGCAGCGTATTTGTTGGCCTCCGCGAACGTCGGG
>Ga0315281_10012966_pt1 | contig 11306 bp, 10 predicted proteins | sample YL17G07_0_MG_FD_204540 | JGI IMG/M metagenome (GOLD analysis project Ga0315281, IMG submission 204540) | Sediment microbial communities from Yellowstone Lake, YNP, Wyoming, USA - YL17G07_0 | ecosystem: Environmental > Aquatic > Freshwater > Lake > Sediment | place: USA: Wyoming | collected... | reverse complement strand
GGTGATCCAGTACATCTACGGAAAATACGGGCGCGACCGCGCCGCGCTCGCCGCGACGGTGATTTCCTACCGGACGAAGAGCGCAATGCGGGACCTGGGCAGGGCCCTTGAAACTGATCCGGAATCGCCGCAGCTGCTCGCGCTCGCCGGCGACCTGATCGGTTTCCCGCGCCACCTGTCGCAGCACGTCGGCGGCTTCGTCATTTCGCGCGGGCCGCTGGCCGAACTGGTGCCGGTGGAGAACGCGGCGATGGCCGGCCGCACCGTGATCCAGTGGGACAAGGACGACCTCGATGCGCTGGGCTTGCTCAAGGTGGATGTGCTTGCGCTGGGAATGTTGAGCGCCCTTCGTCGGGGGTTGAATTTGATAGGAAAGGAAATGCAAGACATCCCTCGCGAAGACCCGGCGGTGTACGCCATGATCCAGAAGGCGGACACCGTCGGCGTGTTCCAGATCGAGTCGCGCGCGCAGATGTCGATGCTGCCGCGCCTCAGGCCGGCGAAGTTCTACGACCTGGTGATCGAAGTCGCGATCGTCCGGCCGGGGCCGATCCAGGGCGGCATGGTGCATCCCTACCTGCGGCGCCGGCAGGGGCTGGAGCCGGTCGATTACCCGAGCAAGGCGGTGGAACAGGTCCTCGAGCGCACCCTCGGCATCCCGATCTTCCAGGAGCAGGTAATGCGGCTCGCGATGGTCGCCGCCGGCTTCACGTCCGGCGAGGCGGACCAGCTGCGCCGCGCGATGGCGGCGTGGAAGAAGAAAGGTGGCCTGGAGCCGTTCGAGGAAAAATTGAAACGCGGGATGAAGCGCAACGGCTATGCGCCGGCGTTCGCAGATTCGATCTACCGCCAGATCCTGGGCTTCGGCGACTACGGATTTCCGGAGTCGCATGCGGCGAGTTTCGCGCTGCTCGTGTACTACTCGGCCTGGCTGAAATGCCGCCATCCGGCGGTTTTCCTGGCCGCGCTGCTGAACAGCCAGCCGATGGGCTTCTACAGCCCCTCGCAGCTGGTCCAGGACGCGCGCCGGCACGGCGTCGAGGTGAGATCAGTGGATGTCACGCTCAGTCAATGGGACTGCAGCATGGAAGACGGTGCCGTTCGCCTGGGTTTGCGCATGGCAGCCGGGTTTGCCCGGGCTGTGGGAGTACGGATCGTCGAAAGCAGACCGCACGTTTCGGTCGCAGATCTCGCGCGGCGCACCGGGCTGAACCGCAAGGACCTGAAATGCCTGGCCTCGGCAGGCGCCCTGCAGACCCTGGCCGGGCATCGGCGAAGCGCACATTGGGCCGCGTCCGGGGTGGAGAAGGGAACTGCCCTTTTGCCCCCGGAAATGAGGACCAGAGGCCAACCTGAGTTCGACCCCCCCGCCGAAGGCGAAGAGATCCTGGCTGACTACCGCAGCCTGGGCTTCACCCTGGGGCGGCATCCGCTGGCATTGTTGAGGGGGGTTCTTTTCTCAAAAAGATTTCTTGCTTCACAAGATCTGAACCAATTGCCCCACGGCAGCCGGGCGCGTGCCGCGGGGCTGGTTACCTGCCGGCAGCGGCCCGACACCGCGAGCGGGGTGGTGTTCGTGACGCTCGAGGATGAGAGCGGCTGCGTCAACGTGGTGGTCTGGCGCAACCTGCTGGAGCGCCAGCGCGGGGAACTCCTCGGCGCGCGCCTGCTCGGCGTCGAGGGTGTGATCCAACGCGACGGCCTGGTGGTGCACCTGCTCGCCCGGCGGTTGGAGGATCACAGCCGGCTTCTCGGGCGATTGCCGGTCGCTTCGCGGGATTTTCACTGACTTTCACAAAGACGACGAAAGCGTCTTATGCGTCAACACCTTATAATCGTTTGATGAACGACAAGACAATTACCGTTATCGTTGCCAAGGACCTCGAGGATCTGATCCCGACGTTCATGACGAACCGCAACAAGGAGCTCGAAACGCTGCGTACGGCGCTCGGCGCCGGCGACATGGAGCAGTTGCGCCAGCTCGGCCACCGCATGAAGGGCGTGGGAAATTCCTACGGCTTCGAGCTGATCTCGGTGCTCGGCAAGCAGATCGAGGATGGCGCCAAATCCAGGGATCTCGCGGGCCTCGCAGCGCGTATCGCGGAGTACATGGATTATCTCGCCCGCGTAACAGTCGTCTATGAGTGACCTCGCCTCCGGGCGCGCGGCGCAGCGCGAAGAAGCTGCGTTTCGCGTCCTGGTGATCGACGACGATCCGGACATGGCGGGTTTCCTCGCGCGAATGCTTGTGCAGCAGGGCATGCGGGCGGAGGTCGCGGCCGACGGCCACGCCGCACTCGAGATGATCGCAGCATCATCACCCGACCTGGTGCTGCTCGATGTGCAAATGCCGGGTCCAAGCGGTTTCGAAATCTGCCGCAGGCTGAAAGGCCAGGAGGCCACCGCGCTGCTGCCCGTCGTGCTGATCACTGCGCTCGAAGACCAGGAAAGCAGGGTGCGCGGCATCGAGGCCGGGGCCGACGACTTCCTGTCCAAGCCGGTGCGCCGGGAGGAACTGATTGCGCGCGTCAATACGCTGCGGCGGCTGCACGAAACGCGCAAGGAACTCGAAGGCCGCCGCCTGGCCGCCGAGGTGCAAAGGAAAGAGGAAATCCGCAAGGCATTCGCACGCTACATTTCACCGCGGCTCGCCGAGCGTGTGCTGCACGATTCGCTTGGCAGCAGGGATGTGTTTCGCAATCTCTCCGACCGCGCCGGCGTTGTCGCGCTGTTTGCCGACCTGCGCGGCTACACGCGCCTTTCCGAGATCATGCCGGTGTCCAGCATCGTGCCGATGCTCAATGAATTCTTCACCGAACTGACCGCGGCCGCGTATGACAACGAGGGCACCGTATTCAGCATGGCGGGCGACAGCCTGCTGGTCGGCTTCAACGTGCCGGTGCCGCAGCCGGACGCCACCGGGCGCGCGGTGGCGACTGGCCGTGCCATGATCCAGCGCTTCGCGCCGGTGGCAGCCCGTTGGCAGGCCGAGCACGGGCTCTCGACCGGCATCGGCATCGGTATCGAGGCGGGCGAGGTGGTGGTCGGCAACGTTGGCGCTCCCAGTTTCATGAGCTACACCATTATTGGCGACCCGGTGAATGTGGCTGCGCGGCTCATGCAGCGCGCCGAGGCGAATGAGATCCTGGTCGGACCGCGCGCCTCGCTGTCGCTGCACGCCATGCTTGGCGGCTCGATGCCCCTCGATCGGCGAGCCGTCAAGCTGAAAGGCAAGGCCGAGCCGGTGGAAGTGGTGACGCTGAGGGTTTCGCCGGAATAACGGGAGGGCGGTTGAAGGTCCTGATCATCGACGACGACGAGGATTTGCGGAATCTCCTCGCGCATTACCTCAACGAGGAATGGCCCGACCTCCAGGTCGAACAATTCGACCCGCTGGAGCGCGAGATGCCGGACGCATCGTTCCCGCTGGGCGAATATGACGTCGTGATCCTCGACTACATGCTCGGCCGCGGCGACGGACTCGACTGGCTGCAACAGCTCAAGCGGCGCCCTGACTGTCCGCCGGTGCTGTTTCTGACCGGCGCCGGCAACGAAGTGATCGCGGTGCGCGCCATGAAACTGGGTGCCGACGACTACCAGCGAAAGCAGGAGCTGACGCGCGAGAGGCTGGTCTCCTCGGTGCGCGAACTGGTCATGGTAAAGCTGGAGAAAGGCACCACTCCGGCGCTCGCCGCGCGTGCCGAAGGCCACGAACTGGGCGCGCGCATCCAGATTCCGGGCATCAATGTGCTGCGGCTGATCGGCGAAGGCGGCACGTCGCGGGTCTACCTCGCCTCGCGCGAAGGCGACGACGAGCCGCTGGTGGTCAAGATCCTGCGGCATGAGGTCACCAGCGACAAGAAGGTGCTGGAGCGCTTCATCGAGGAATACAACCTGGTCGAGCGCATCCGCTGCCGCCACGTGGCGCGGATCCACGGCCATGGCGTTTCCGGCGACCTTGCCTATCTGGTGATGGAATTCTTCGACGGCGGCGACCTCAACAAGCGGCTTGCCGGCAGGACCCTCGAACCTGAGGAATGCCTGAAGATCTTCCGCGAACTGATGTTCGCGCTGGGCGACATCCACGAACAGGGGGTGCTGCACCGGGACCTGAAACCGCAGAATCTCATGTTCCGCTCCGACGGCAGCCTGGCGGTCCTGGATTTCGGCATCGCCAAGCACATCGATTCCATCGATCGCACCGGCCATGGCGAGGTCCTCGGCACGCCCCGCTACATGAGTCCCGAGCAGGTGCGCGGCGTGGCGCTCGACATGCGCACCGACATTTACAGCGCGGGCGTGCTGCTGTTCCAGATGCTCACGGGAACGCACCTGTTTGACGGCGAGACCGCGGCCGAGGTCGCGCTGCATCACCTCAACAGCCAGCCGCCGGACCTGCCCGAGCACCTCTCCAAGTACCAGAGGCTCATGGACAAGCTGCTGGAAAAGGACCGCGAGGCACGCTTCAGGAACGCCGATGAAGTGATCGGTTTTCTGTCGCGCAAGTTCTACCAGGGCGCCGGCGCGTTCGGCGCCGAGGTCACCACCAAACTCTGATTTCCGCAAAACTCAATCGAAGCGGGTTTTGACGCTCGCCAGATAGTCGGCGGAACGCGCCGCGATCCGACCGGCAGAATCGACGTCGCCGTTGCGGGCAGCATGCTCAAGCAGGCCGCCGAGCCGGGCGAGCGCATCGAAACCGTAGGAGCCGGCGCTGCCCCGCAGCGTGTGGCCGATCAGCCGGACCGCGTCCAGGTCGCGCGCTTCGAGCGCGGAACGCGCCTGCGCGATGTCGCGGCGCGCGCCGTCGAGGAAAACCTGCACCAGGTCGGCAAGCCGCGGATCGACCCGGACCGCCAAGTTGGTCTTGCCGGTGGCCGGCACCGGCGCGGGAGTTTGCGGCGGCGCTCCGGGCACGGTTGCGCCGGCAAACAGCGGTGCAAGCGCGGCGTGCAGGAGTTCGATGCTGCAGGGCTTGCGCAGGATGCGGTCGCAGCCTTCGTCGAGCGCGCGCCTGGTTTCGCGCCCCGACTCGTGTGCCGTGAGCGCGATGATCGGGCGATCGTAGCCGCGCGCGCGCAGCGCGTGGGCCGCTTCCCAGCCGTTCATGCGCGGCATCTCCATGTCGAGCAGGAGCGCATCGAAGCCGCCCTGCGTCGCCGCCTCGACGGCCTCGAAACCATCGGCAACCGCGGTGCATTCCAGGCCAAGCTCGCCGAGCTGGAACAGCAGCAGTTCCCGCAGATCAGGGCTGTCGTCAGCGACAAGTATCCTGCCGGCCAGAGGCCGCCGGTCGCGACGCGTCAGTTGCAGACCTTTCTCCTCCGCCATGATTCGCATTGTAGGTCAGCGATTGTCAGGAAAAGTGGGCAACGGGCATTCGGCCGGTTTCAGCCGCCAGACGGCAGGGACTATGGTCACGGCGCATGCTATTAAGTAACCTGACTACTCATGACGGCAGCCTACAAGATCCTGGTGGTGGACGATAACGAGCCGACGCGCTTGCTTATCGCGCGCATCCTTGCACAGGAACTGCCTGTCGCGGTGACGCTCTCGGGTGGCGCGGAAGACGCCAAACGCCAGATCCGGCAGACGCACTTCGACGTCATCCTGCTTGACCTGCTGATGCCGTACGCGAGCGGCTTCGACGTGCTCGAATGGATGCGCAATGAGCCTTCGCCGAACCAAACCACGCCCGTGATCGTCGTCTCGGTGGTGGGGGACGAGAAGTCGATCGAGCGCTGCCGCAGGCTGGGCGCGAGCGTGCACATCGTGAAACCCATCCTGCGCGATACGCTTGCTGCGGCAGTGCGCGAGCACTTGCCCGTGCAACACCAATCAAACGCCGCCGGCGACAGCCGCAGCACCCCGGATTCGAACTAGCCGGTTATTGCGGCGCTGCCTTAAGGAAACGCGTCCCTGCCTTAAGGCAACGCCTCCCAAATAGCGCGCAGCTGACCCGGCAGGTCCTTCGGCGAGAAGGGCTTCAGGATCGTGCCTGCCGCGCCCAGGGCGCGTAGTTCGTTCTGCTCGCGCTCCGAGGCTTTCGCGGTAATGAACACCACGGGCAGATCCCTGGTCTCCGGCGTGTCCCGCATCTTGCGGAACAGCGTCGGCCCGTCCATCCCCGGCATCATCCAGTCGAGCATCACGAGCTCAGGCTTGAACGAAATCATGCGTTCGATCGCTGTCATCGGGTCGCTGACCACGTCGACGGTCATTTTGCCGATGCGCTCCAGCGACATGCGGACGATCTTCTGGATGTCTTCGTCGTCCTCGACGTAGCAGATGCGGTTGAGCGGCTGTGCGGGCATGAATTCCTTTCAGTCGTGTTTCGGCAGTTCGAACCAGAACGTCGTGCCGCCGCCGGCGCGGTCGGAAAATCCGATCCTGCCGCCCATCATCTCCACCAGGCGCTTGCAGATCGAGAGGCCAAGTCCGGTGCCGCCAATCTGGCGGGTATGCGACATGTCGGCCTGCGCGAAGCGGCCGAAGATCCGGCTGCGGAAATTTTCAGGGATACCCGGACCCGTGTCATGCACACTGATGCGCACGGTCTCGCCGCCGGTATTTTCGACGGTCACTTCCACGGCCGTGCCTTCGGTCGAAAATTTGGCGGCATTCGACAGCAGATTGGTCATCACCTGCAGCGTGCGCTTGCGATCGGCATTCGCACTTACGGAAGACAGCTCGCCTGCCGTGGCGAACCTGACCTTGAAGCGCTCGGCGTACGCGCGGTTCAGTGTCAGCGATTCGGCGACCAGCTCACCGAGCTCCACGGCCTCCAGCATCAAGGTCAGCTTGCCCGATTCGATCTTCTCTACGTCCAGGATGTCGTTGATCAGGTCGAGCAGGCGCTGGCCGTTGCGCTCGGCGATGGTGGTGAGTTCGAGAATGTCTTTTTCGATGTCCCCCATCACCCCCGAATTGATGAGCTGCAGCGAGCCGATGATCGAGGTAAGCGGCGTGCGCAGCTCATGGCTCAAGGTCGAGGTGAACTCCTGCTTGATACGCTCGGCCTCGAGTTGCTGGGTAATGTCGCGTCCCTGGATGATCACCGACACGACCTGATTTTCAGGATTCACCAGCGGGGTCAGGTTCCATTCGCAGATCACTTCCGAGCCATCGCGTCGGGTATTGTTGTAGCGCAGACCGAAAATTGGCTTGCGTTCGTCGACGAACTGGCGCCACCGCGCCTCGATCTCGGCCTTGAACTCGCCAGGGAACATGAACTCGGTGCCGGGGTGGCCGGACATCTCGGCGAAGGTAAATCCGAAGAGGTTCTCCGCGGCCGGGTTGACGCTCAGTACCTTGCCACCGGCGTCCAGTTCGAACACTGCGATGGGCGAGCGCTCGGCGAACAGCGCGAGCTTCCGGCCGGAAGCCTCGACCTGGCGGCGCGCCTCCTCGAGTTCGACCAGTTGCTGCTCGAGCTGCCGGTTCAAAGCGGTGTAGTCTTCGGTCAGCTTGCCGTAGGCGTGCCGCAGCCGATAACCGGCGTTGAAGACCTGGTTGAGGCGCCACGCGACGCCCACGTTCATGGCGTAGAACGCCGGCACCAGCAACGCGATCTCGGCAAACAGCCTGTTGCCGAAGTTGCCGAGTACGTAGGTGAACGGGAACACGATGCCTGCCGCGTACAACGCATAGACCGGCCAGGAAATCGCGTAAATCGGCACGCCGCCGGCCACCATTCCGGCAAGCAGGAACGCGAGGAACACCTGCTGCTCGTCGGCATGCGACGGGAAGAACACGGCGCCGGCAAACCCCCACGTTGCGCCGTTCGCGAGCGCGCTGATCGCCAGCCAGCGCATCCACTGCACTGCCTCCGATGCCTTGGTGGCGGTCTTGCGGTAGCTCCAGTAGAGACCGGTGCTCGCGGCAGCGAGCAGGACCACCAGTCCGGCCCAGAAGATGACGATTTCCACATAACGGCCTTCGCGCAATTCATAGGCCGCGATGATGCTGATGATTAAACTGCCGGCGATGCCGAGCGGCATCTGGCTGTACATCTGCTCGACGCGATCGGCGAGAACGCGGCGTGGATCCGCCGATTGGCTCAGGTTTATCTTTTCCGATCCGCTATTCGGATCCGTCGCGTAATTGGGAGGAGTCATCGGCGCAGGGAAACCAGGCCAGCATTATAGAGGAGGCCCCTGCAGCGGCAGCCGCGGAACCTCCGCGGCGCGTCTTTGTTACAGATTCTTGCCGCTTCGAATCACGCCGACCGCGATGCCTTCGATCGCCAAATCGTCCTCGCGCAGGTCGAGCTCGATCGGTTCGAAATCCGGGTTCTCTGGCAGCAGCTGCACCGCGTGCCCGCGCCGTTTGAAGCGCTTCACGGTCACTTCATTGCCGATGCGCGCCACCACCACCTGGCCGCTCTGCGCTTCCTGGGTGCGGTGCACCGCCAGCAGGTCGCCATCGAGAATCCCGGCATCGCGCATCGACAGGCCGCGCACCCGCAGCAGGTAATCGGCCCGCGGCGTGAACAGGTTCGGATCCATCTGGTAGCGCGCCGTCACGTGGTCCTCGGCAAGTACCGGGCTGCCGGCCGCGACCCGTCCCACCACCGGCAGTTCGAGCAGCCGGCTGAGCTTCGGGCCGCCGCGCTCGCGCAGCTTGATGCCCCGCGAGGAGCCCGCGGTGATGTCCAGCACCCCTTTGCGCTCGAGCGCGCGCAAGTGCTGCTCCGCCGCGTTCACGGAGCGGAATCCCATGCGTTCGGCGATTTCGGCGCGCGTCGGCGGGAAACCCGACACTTCGGTGAGTTCCTTGATGAGGCGCAGGATCTCGGTCTGGCGTTCGGTCAGCGGTTCGCTCATCGATACCTCGTTGAATGCGCCGGGCTACTGTGCCCTTGTTCAGTGCTGGCATTATATCCAGTAGCGGTTTTTCGCGCAAATCAGCCGTTTTCCGGTTCGATCAGCTTGGGGGAGTCATTCCGCGCATTGTTGACCGCGCGGCTGACGCGGCGCACATTGATCGCGGCGTCGGGGCAGGGCCGCAGCGCGACTTTTGCATAGGCGTCACCGGAGAGCCAGGCCGAGTATTCGGCCGGGGATACGATGACCGGCATGCGCTCGTGGACCACCGCCATCTTTTCGTTTGCGTCGGTGGTGATGATGGCGCAGGTATCCAGCGCACCCGTCGGACCGTTCCATGACTCCCAAAGGCCGGCGAATGAAAACAGCGCACCGCCTGAGGGATAGATGTAGTAGGGCTGCTTGCGTCCGCCTTCCAGCTTCCATTCGTAGAAACCGCTGGCCGGGATAAGGCAGCGCCGCTTGCGGTACGCGTCGCGGAACGAGGGTTTCTCGGCAACGGTCTCGGCACGTGCATTGTTCATCTTCGCGCCGATGGATGGATCCTTGGCCCAGTGTGGCACCAGGCCCCAGCGAACCATGGCGCCTTCGTTCCTGCGGATGATCAGGACCTGCGACGCAGGCGCGATGTTATATCGCGGGGCGTAGGCAGGGACTTCGGACAGTCCGAACATCAGCGCGACAACATCGGGATTCGAATGCAATGCATAGCGACCGCACATGAGGGGATTATCGCAGGGCGGGTAAAATCGAACGATGATCATCGATTCGCTGCTCGATACCGACCTGTACAAGTTCACGATGATGCAGGTCGTGCTGCACCACTTTCCGGGTGCGCAGGTCGAGTATGTGTTCAAGTGCCGCACCGGCGGCGTGGACCTTGCGCCGCACGCCGGGGAGATCCGCGCCGGCATCGCCGACCTGTGCAAGATGCGCTTCCGCGACGAGGAGCTCGCGTACCTGCGCGGGTTGCGCTTCATGAAATCCGATTTCGTCGATTTCCTTGGCCTGTTCCAGTTCAACGAGAAATACATCAAGGTCGAGCCCAGCGCGGGGCCGCCGGGACTGGACATCTCGATCCGCGGGCCCTGGCTGCACACCATCCTGTACGAAATCCCGGTGCTGGCGATTGTCTCGGAGGTCTACTTCCGGCGCACGCAGCAGAGGCCCGATCTTGCGGAAGGCCGCCGCCGCCTCGGCGCTAAAATCGCGCTGGTGCGCCGGCTGGAGCCGGAGATGGTGTTCAAGGTTTCCGATTTCGGCACGCGCCGCCGTTTTTCGCGCGACTGGCACGACGAGGTCATCGGCACGCTGAAACGCGACATGCCGGAGCGCTTCGCCGGCACCTCGAACGTCTGGCTCGCCATGAAGCACGGCACGACGCCGCTCGGCACCATGGCGCACGAATACATGCAGGCCTGCCAGGCGCTCGGCCCGCGGCTGCGCGACTCCCAGGTTTTCGCCTTCGACGTGTGGGCCAAGGAGTACCGCGGCGACCTCGGCATCGCGATCGCCGACACCTACGGCACCGACGCCTTTCTGCGCGACTTCGACATGTATTTCTGCAAGCTGTTCGATGGCGCGCGGCACGATTCGGGCGATCCTTTCACATGGGGCGAACGGTTGATCGAGCACTACCGGAAGAATCGCGTCGACCCGCGCACCAAGACGCTGATCTTCTCCGACCAGCTGTCGTTCCCGCTCGCGATCGACATTGCGCGGCGATTTCAGGGCCGGGCGCTCACTTCCTTCGGCGTCGGCACCAACCTCACCAACGACCTCGGCTACGAGCCGATCAATATCGTCATCAAGATGACCGAGTGCAACGGCCAGCCGGTGGCGAAGGTCTCCGATGCTCCCGGCAAGACGGTGAGCAAGGACGCCGGCTACCTGGCCTACCTGCGCCAGGTATTCGGCCTCGAGCCGGCGGAAAAAATCTGACCTCGGCTTCGCGTACCGCGGCCGCGGTACTCGCCTCGTGCTTTGCGCTCAACATGTTCGGCCGCGGGCTGGGCGATACCTACGCCGTGTTCCTGCTTCCCCTCGAGCGCGAGTTCGGCTGGTCGCGCTCCGAGACCACCGGCGTCTACTCGGTCTACCTCCTGGTGAATGGCTTCACGGCGCCGCTCGTCGGCATGGTTTTCGACCGCCTCGGTCCGCGCTGGGTCTACGGCGCCGGGATGACGTGCCTGGGCGTCGCGTTCGTTTTCGCGAGCGGGCTCACGAGCCTGTGGCAGTTCTACCTGCTCGTCGGCGGCTTGGTGGGGATCGGCGTGAGCCTGAACGGCATGGTCCCCGGCTCAGCCTTGCTGTCGCGCTGGTTCCACACGCGCCTGTCCACGGCGATTGGCATCGCTTACTCGGCGTTCGGCGTCGGCACGCTCATTTTCGTGCCGCTCGCCCAATATTTGATCGCCGACTTCAGTTGGCGAGGCGCCTACCGAGCCATGGGAGGCACGCTCCTGGTGATGGCGCCGCTCG
>Ga0315281_10012965_pt1 | contig 11306 bp, 6 predicted proteins | sample YL17G07_0_MG_FD_204540 | JGI IMG/M metagenome (GOLD analysis project Ga0315281, IMG submission 204540) | Sediment microbial communities from Yellowstone Lake, YNP, Wyoming, USA - YL17G07_0 | ecosystem: Environmental > Aquatic > Freshwater > Lake > Sediment | place: USA: Wyoming | collected... | reverse complement strand
CCCTTTTAAGAAGCCCCAAGGGGGCTCTGACCCCAGATACCCACTATTTTGGCACGCACCCATTTTCGCCCTCCGACCGCGCTTTCCCTTGAATGCCCCGCCGTCTCTGGTAAAATCGACGGGTTAAATTGGTCCCCTCGGATGGCGCGCCGGACAGGTCTCGCGACCATTCCCTTTGCCCGTAAAGTCTTGTGATCGGCCGATGTACAAAATCTTCCTGATACTCAGATACCTGTGCAAGAAGACCCTCATCATGCTGTCCATGGGCGGCGTGACGGTCGCCGTTATGGTCTTCATCGTCGTCTTCTCCGTGCTGGACGGTTTCGGCCAGAACATCGAGCGCCGCCTCCGCGGCACCATCTCCGACATAGTCGTCGAGGACACCTCCGGCTGGGGCCTCACCGACTACGAGTCGATTATGCGCGACGCGCAAAACGCCAACGCCCACATCGTCGCCTGCGCCCCTTACATCGAGCGCATTGCCATGTTCCAGAAATACGTCGCCGACAAAAAAGTGCAAGACAACGGGAGAATCACGGACGTCGCGGTGCGCGCCTCCCGCACCGACTACGGCATCGTCCGCGGCATTGACCCAGCCCGCGAGTTGCGGGTCGGAAGGCTGGATGAATTCCTGCGCGCCAAAGACTGCTTCTACGCCCAGAACCCCGGCGTGCCCCTGACCGTCGCGCTCAGGCCGGGCCTGATGAACATCCTCGTGGGCGAGGGCGCGCGCGCCCCAGGCAGCGAATATGCCGCTGACCGCGCTTACACCTTCGAGAACCCCGCCGACGGCTCTCGCTTCGCCGGCGTCGGCCTCACCCTCGAAGAGCGCCTCGCCTCCCTCGAACGCGAGTACGGCACAAGAGACTTCCTCATCACCGAGCGCGGCGTCGCCATATACTCGGCCGTCTCCGGCCGCCCGCAGACCGTCAGCTCCAGCAGGTTCCATGTCGTCGGCACCTTCAAGACGTGGAACTATGAATACGACGCCAGATACGCCTACATGAACATCACGGACGCGCAAAAACTCTTGCAGATGGGCAAGCCCTACGTGGACCGCCCCACCGGCGAAACCGCCTGGAAGCCCTCCGTCACAGGCATCAGCGTCAGACTGGATTCGTACGACAACCTTGCCGGCGCAAAGAAAACCCTCGACGACGTCCTCAAAAAATACGGCGCCACCTCCACCGTCAAAGGCTGGACCGAAATCCAGCACACCATGCTCGACGCCCTTGTCATCGAGAAGGCCGTCGCCGTCACAATACTCACCTGCATCGTCATCGTCATGGGCTTCGGCATCTTCTCCATACTCTCCATCTCCTCCGGCCAGAAGGCCCGCGACATCGGCGTACTGAAGGCAATCGGCGCCACGGACCGCGGCATACTCGCCATATTCCTTGCGACGGGTCTCTCAATCGGCATCGTCGGCTCCGTCGTCGGCTCCGCACTCGGAATACTCGTGGAATTCATCCGCAGCCTGACCGGCTGGGAGTTGTTCCCGAAGGACGTCTTCTACTTCGACAAGATACCAAGCCAGATACACCCGGGCGTGTATGTGGCAATCGCCGGCATCACCCTTGCCGTGTGCCTGGTCGCGTCCATTGTTCCAGCCCTCATGGCGGCGCGGCGCGACCCGACCAAAACTCTGGTCGGCTGACTCCGTTTGGCCTTTTGGCGGAACTGTAATGTTCAAGTATTACCTCGCTTTCAAATACCTGCTCACGCGGCGCATCACGCTTGCCTCCGTCGCCGTCACCACCCTCGGCGTCATGGTCATGCTCATCGTCGTTTCACTCATCACCGGCTACAAAATGAAAGTCGAGGAAGTCCTCCGCGGCAACACCGCCGACCTCATCATCTGGAACATGTACGGCTATCCCATTGCCGACTACCAGGAAAAACTCGCCAGGATAGCCGCCCTCCCAGAAGTCCGCACCGTCGCGCCATACATCGAGAAGGGCGTCCTCGTCACATACGGCAACAGGGAATACAGGTGGTGCATGCTCAAGGGCATCGACCCCGATTACGAAATGCGGATTGGAAAGTTCAGCCAGTACGTGGACAACCCAGCCAATGTTGCCGCGGAATTCGGCTCCGCGCGAAAGGGCGAGCCGCCCCTCATCCTCGGCAAAGCCGTCCTCACAACCACCGGCGTGGAAATTGGCGCTTCCGTCGATATTACCACCTCCCAGATTGCTCCCAGGGATGACGCCCCCCTGCGCACCATGACCTTCCGCGTTATCGGCTTCACCCAGTCCGGCAGGTACGACATAGACAAGAAGGAATGCTACGTCCCCCTCGCCGTCGCACAGGAAATGATCGGCCTGAAGCCCGGCCAGGAGGTAACGCACCTCAAGGTCGAACTGAAAAACCAGCGCGACCTCATCGCCGCCAAATTCGCCGTGGCCGAAGCCCTCACGGGCCTGAAGGTCCCGCGACAGAGCGCCAAACTCGACCAGCAAATGACCGATTTCGAACCGTTCCGCATCTTCACCTGGCGAGACGAAAAGGCCCCCGAACTCTTCGCCATCGACAAGGACCGCAACATCCTCGTCTTCCTCGTCGCCTTCATAATACTCGGCGCGGGCTTTGTAACCATGGCGATTCTCGTTATGATGGTCTTCGAAAAGCGCAAGGACATCGGCATACTGAAGGCCGTCGGCTGCCCCTGGTACGGCGCCGTGGCCGTCTTCCTCCTCATGGGCGGCTTCATCGGCCTCGTCGGAGCGCTCCTCGGATGGGGCGCTGGAACTCTTGCCGTCACTAACATCAACGACATCGCAAAAGTCGTGGAACAAATCTCCGGCAGGCGTGTCTTCGCCACCGAAGTCTACAACCTCGACAAAATCCCCGCCTACACCGACCCACTGGCCGTGCTGCTCATACTCGCGGCCACCGTCGGCGTAAGCGTCATTAGCAGCATGGCCGCGGCCATCAGGGCCGCTTCCGTTGACCCGGTCAAGGCGCTACGTTATGAATGACCCGAAAGGGCCAGACCCGTCCGGCCTGTCCGACAGGTCCGACGAGTCCGACAGGACATGAAACTATGACACAAAAACTACTCAAAGCACAAAGCATCCACAAGGAATACAGAGAGGACGGCGGCGTACTCCACGTCCTCAAGGGCGTTGACATGGAAGTCACACAGGGCGAAATCGTCACCATCCTCGGCGCGTCCGGCGCGGGAAAGAGCACCCTGCTCCACATCCTCGGCCTCCTCGACACCCCAACCTCCGGCCACGTCTTCTTCAAAGACCGCGACCTCCACGCCCTCTCCCCGGCACAGAAAGCCCTCGTACGAAACAGGGACTTCGGCTTCGTCTTCCAGTTCTACCACCTCCTCCCGGAACTCGACGCACTCGAAAACGTCCTCCTCCCCTCCATGGTCACAAACGGCGCCTTCGGCTGGCTCAAAAAAAGAAATGAGTTGAAAGCGCGCGCCGAAAAGATTATAAGAAGCGTTGACCTGTGGGACCGCCGCGCACATAAACCAAAGGCGCTCTCCGGCGGCGAAAAACAGCGCATCGCAATCGCGCGCGCGCTCATGAACGAACCGGAAATCCTTTTCTGCGACGAACCCACCGGAAACCTCGACTCCAAAACCAGCGACGAAATTGTCAAACTCCTCTGGAACATTAACAAGGACTCCGGCGCAACCTTCGTCATCGTGACGCACAACCCGGACCTCGCGCGCAAAAGCCGCCGCGTCCTGCAGATAGTCGATGGAAAACTGACAAAGGTCCCGCAGCAGGAACCGAAATAACCCCGGCCCCCCGCCGGCTGCGCAGGCTAGGGGTCAGACGCCATTTGGACTTTGGACTATGGATATTGGACATTTGTGCTGGATTTCTTGAACCCCGGATTGAACGTTGGAAGCAAAACATCGGTTGTCCATGGTCTATTGTCTATAGTCTATTGTCCAAGTGAGGGGTCTGACCCCGTACAAAGCCCAGCGTCAAAACTCGAACGGAGAAAAACCATGGCAAGATTACGCGTCATCAGCGGAGCAAACACCGGAGCCGTCCACTCACTCGACATGGACGAGCGCGCCGACGCCACCTCCCGCGAAGACTCCCTCATCATCGGCCGCGACGTCGACGCAGGCATCATCGTCGCCGACACGGGCGTCTCGCGCCACCACGCCGAAGTCTTCCGCATCGGCGACAAGTACTTCCTCAAAGACCTCGACAGCAAAAACGGCTCCTTCGTCAACGACGAACAGGCCAGCCTCGAAATGCTCAAACCCGGCGACAAAGTCCGCATCGGCCAGACAGACTTCATCTTCGAGGAATCCCCCGCCGGCGAACAGGCAGGCCCGGTACGCTACTCCAACGAGGCCCTCTCCGCCCCCACAATAGTCATCGACCTGAAAAAACTCCGCGATACACGCCGCCTCGCGGCAAAAGAAAAAGCCGGCGCCAGCGAAAACTTCGGCATCCTCTACCAGGCGGGCAAAATCATCAGCGAGGAACGGAACGAGCGCAAACTCATGACATCCATCCTCGAACTCGCCTCCAACGCCATCAGCGCCGAGGAAGCGCACGTCCTCCTCGTCGGCCCCAAAAACGAATTCGTCGTCAAATCCAGCGTCACCCGCGAAAAACACCCCGCCATCGTCAGCCGCACCATCGTCAAGCGCGTCGCACAGTTCCAGCGCGCCGTCCTCTCGCAGGACGCCGCCCAGGACGACCGCTTCAAAAAAGGCGACAGCATCATCGCCGGCCGCGTCCGCTCCGTCATCTGCGCCCCGCTCGCCTCCGCCGGAAAACTCAGCGGCGTCATGTACCTCGCCGCCGCGAAACCGCAGGAACAAGGCTTCACCGCGGAAAACCTCGAACTCGCCACCGTTCTCGCCACACTCCTCGGCCTCGCGCTCGAAAACATGCGCGCCGCGGAACGACAGAAAGCGCTCTTCTTCAAAACCATCCGCGCACTCGTCACCGCCGTCTCCGTCCGCGAACCCGCCGTACTCGGCCACGCGGAGCGCGTCTCAAACTTCGCAAAGGCCATCTGCGAACAACTCGACCTCTCCGTCGAGGAACGCGGCAGAATCCAGATCGCCGCCCTACTCCACAACATCGGTAAAATCGCCGCCACCGACGACAAACTCAAACAACTCAGCCGCGACGAAAACCAGGCTCGCATCGAACAGATAAAAATCTCCGAAAAAATCATCAAGGAAATCGGCGGCCTCGACTTCGTGCTCCCCGGCATCCGCCACACCTACGAACACTTCGACGGCTCAGGCATCCCCGACGGCCTGAAGGGCGAAAAAATCCCCCTCATGGCGCGCATCATCGCCGTCGCAAACGAATTCGACAAGATGACCGCCATGCCAGGCAACGAACGCGAACCCATGCTCCTCAAGGAAGCGCTCGAAAAACTCCGCAAAATGAGCGGCAACGAACTCGACGGCGACATCATCACCGCCCTCCTCATCTCCTACAAAAAGGGCACCCTCTTCGAAACCACCACCCTCTGACGCCGTTTCAACCACGACGAAAAATGGCACGGCCCCTATGCCGTGCCATTCTGTTGAAACAAAAAGAGGGCGCACATCCGTTGCGCGCCCTATATGTCTTATGCGTCCTATTCGTCCTATACCCTTCTCCGCCTCAAACCTCAGATCCACTCTGGTTTCTTCGCCTCCTGATAATCAAGTACCCGGCAGCACCCGTAATGAGAACTCCGGTGGCAATCAGCGCGTATGCGTACCACGGCCAGCCGGACGATTTTGCATTCGGCGGCGTTGCCGGTCCTGGCATATTAAACCTTACTACGACGTTGGTGGCCTCTTCGGGTTGCACGCTATTGCTTTGAGGCGAAGGCGTGGCGACAATTGCGGTACACGCGCGGCTTTTCCAGAATAATACCCGCGACCGAACCTCGGGCGCAAGTTTGAAATCAGATGGCGGTGTTTCCGTGAAGCATTCTATCAGCGCCACGGGCTCGGTGGCATAGACAAACGGTCCCCCCGGCGGCAAAGGCATCATTGGCTTGTCAGGAACGCTGTCATAGATGGTATCGCCGATTTCTGTTTCAAATGTCACACATGCATTCGCTGCCGATGGAAATAGCGAAGCGTAACAGTATTCCGCGGGATCCATATCGCCATTATTATTCGCATGCCCGGTTATTACTGGCTCTGATTCTACAATCAGGAAAGAAATTCCGTCCGATCCCAAAGATCCAGTGACATTGGTCGCATACACTGTGATCTCCAGCGTCCGTTTACCCGCAGGCGTTTCAAAATCAAGTAGAATATCAAAGTCGGATATGTACGGACCACCGACGGGATTTTCGCTTCTGGGAACACATGCGTAGTCACCATGACCTTGATTGGTGACAACGGTAACTTCCGAAATGGCTTTGAGTATATCCGTGACCGTCCCCGTAATATAAACCTGGCCAGTCTCCGCGTTGTACCCAATCTGCTCGTTGATCGCAACCCTCGCTCTTACGGTTCGCGGAATTGCCCAGTATGTTGGATCAAGTTCACCTGTTATTCTGTCGCGAAAACATAAGCCCCATGGACCCTCTTCTTCTTGCCCCGAGGATGTTGCCACTTCCCTCTCCGCGCCGCCCGCCTTCGAATCCTTAGCCGGTACAGAAGAGGCTTCCGGGGATGCGGCGATTACCATGCCCGCGAGCATGAACGATGACAACAAGAAGCATGCGATGACTAATGTGACGCGATGCATGGCAAGTGCCTCCATTCTGGACACTACCATTTCGATACAAAAGGGTCGAACCCTTTTATATTGAAAACCGGCATGGGAACTTCATGCTTCAACATTTTCCCCGCAACGAATTCTCGTTTCACAAGATATAACCGCCCCGCACGCGAAAGGTTCATTCTAACTAATAGCCGACCTCCTTGTCGCGCTGACCGGGCGCGTTAATCAACGCGCGTATTCTTGCCCTGCGCCCCGCCCGCAGTCCTCGACCGCTCCCGGACCTCGCCCAATCGCGCCCTTTGCGTGCAAATCCGCGCCCACGCGGGAATTCTTCTTTTTTCTCAAGCCTCAAACCTGGTTTCCTCTGCGCCCGGCTGCGGCCCCGCATCGCCACATCTGAGATACCGGATTTTCCCTTCTTCTTCAGCCTCTTCAGCCTTCCGCCTTCATCCTTTTTATGCTTGGATTGTGCCTGTCACCGCTAGAATGTCCGAAGCACATTACGAAGGAAGAAGGAAGGATGAAGGACGGGGAAAACGTCAAAGTAATGCGTGTCTGTACGTGGCAAGAATCTTAGCGCCATGCGCATGGCAAATGGTGCCATAACATAAAGTGAGACTTCGCGTTGCGAAGCCCCCTGGATGCAAATGTGGCAAGCATCGTAAAAATTAAGGCCCCCGTCACGCTACCTGATGGCAGTTACGACAGGAGCCCTAGCTACGGGTCTCGGTTATTCTTCCTAGCAGCCATCATTACCTCCTCAATACTCTAGACACGGCGAGCGTGGTAAAAGTATGCAAAAATCCTGTAAAATTTCGTGGTTTTTTCCTCCGCCAGTGTTAGAATTCGTCACATCCCATTGGCGGACGTGCCCCGGAATAAATTGAGGAGAAGAACCATGAGAAAAAGCGTTTTCCTATTGTGCTGCCTTGTGTTATGTCTTGCGTGCGCGCCGGTTGTTGCGGCCTCCGAACTCACGCCTGCAAGCACCTCGCCCACGATGACCGCCTTCCGCGCAATCGCAATCTGGAACGGCCAGAAAGAGGATCTGTTCATCCAGGCGCGCTTCGCCCACGCAACCGGCAAGATCGCGTTTGTTTTCCCGCTGGCCGATGGCGCTTCCAGTGAAATCGTCGCCGTTGACGCCGCCGCCCTTAATCAACTTGAGCGCTACGTTGTCGCCAGGGGCCGCGCTGCGAGCGTACAGCAATGGCCTGCGGCGAATGCCAATCTGAAGAACGTCGCCCGCCTTGTCCAAAAGGGCGACGAGGCATTCAAGACCTTGAAGGACGCCAATCTATCCGCCCAGGCCCCGGAGATGGATAAAGAGAAAACTTACGCCGTGGCAATCTACGACGTGCCGGAAAATATCGCGGGAACCGCCGATGAACTCGTAACCGAAGTGCTCCACGTCGCCCTCAAGAGTCCGCGGTTGTACCTGCCCGCGGCGTGCAAAGGCGTCGTCTATCTCCTCGGCAGCGCGTCCGTCAATGAATTGCAGGGCGGCTTCACCTTCGCGTACAGGGAAGAGACGCCGTACTTCTGGGGAAGAAGGCTGGACGAGGGCCTGAGCGCCGTGAAAGATTTGTTCGCCCGCGAGGACGCGCAGTTCTGCCTTGGCGCTGTCACAATGCCGGAGACCAAAGCGCCCGAAATGAAACAGTCCGCCACCCTGAAGCCCGCTGACGCCGCGCTTGACGAGACGGCGGCAAAAATCCTCTCCGCCGCCAACGGCGCGGAATTCGAGACGCTGGCCAGGACTCTGCTCGACGAGCCGAAACTGGCGAAACTCGCGGAACTGCTTGAGGCGCGCGCCGCTATCGCGCGCAAGTTGCTCTTCGCGCAGAACCCGCCGTCCAAAGCGGTCAGGGCCTTCTGGGAGATGATAGCAAACGCCGATGCGTTCAACGACAAGACCCAGGCCGAAAAGACCGTTGAAGCCCTGGGCGGCTTCTTCAGCCCCGAGTGCTGGACAAAACAGATGGCTCCGATTCTCAAGCGGATGGGGCCTCTCGACTTCGTGACGGAAGGCAGGAAAAACGCCATGTCATATGACACGGCCGTCATCTCGGAGGTCATTCAACACGACACGGCCAAAGTCATATTCCAACTGCGGCGCAAGCCCGCGGAAGGCCAGCCGCCCGCCGGAAACACAGCCCAGCAGAGATACACCCTGGAATACAAAAACGGCAAATGGCTGATAGTCGGAGTGGAGGATGTGCCGTAAGCCGCCTCATCGCCGCAATGCCGAAGCGCGGCGCATTTCGGCGGGCGGAGGATTCTCGATTACATCGCCGCGGCGCGGGCCGGAGGCAAGACCACATGCAAAAAAGCAGGCCCTGCCCGAATAGGCAAGGCCCGCTCTCTTCTTTCTTGATGCCTGTAAAGGCTCGCCAATCAAGGCGTCGCGGGAGGCGCAGGCGGCACAGGCGGCTTGAACTCACCATTCTCAATCCGCTTCTTTATCTCGTCCTCCGTCGCACCTGAGTCCTTGAGTTCTTTGACCTTCTTTTCGGCGTCCGCCTTGGCCCAGCCCGCCTTCACGAGCATGTCAACCAGCGCCTGAACCGTGGGCTTGGCCGCCGGCGGCGCTCCGCCTCCTTCCTCGACGTCTCCCCCGGTCTCGCCCGCCTGCTCTATCAACTCTCTCAGACGCTTCTGCATTTCGGCGAGTTCCTGCACTTGCTTTATCAACTTCACCATGCCGCCGTACTTGTCAACAATCCTCAGAATCGTGTTGGCCTCCTCGATAAACTTCTGCTGCTTCGGCATCACGATGTCGGATATCTTGGTCACGATGGGTTTCGGATCCCTTACGTCCATGCTCCGCAATTCGTCGGTGAGCACGGTCAACTCCGGAGCGGAGACCTTCTCCAGGGTCTTGAGTATCGGTATCACGCCCCGCGGGATCACGTGCTCGCCCACCTTGGTCTCGGTCGGCCTGATGAAATCGTCAATTGCCTCGTAGCCCTTGAAGCCGTTGTTGTTAAACTCCTCGACGATGTCCTCGGCCATCTTCGTCAGTTCCGGCAGGTCCTTTTCTATCTTCTTCTGGCCCGCCCACGCGCGGACGAACTCACTGTCCGCGCGCTTCTTCATCTCGGCCGCCAATATCTCGGTCTTAATCGAACCGTCCTGGTTAACGAACTTGTCCGAGTCGAACAGGCCGGCTTTCGCCTCGCCGGGGTAAGACATCTTGATCGCATCCTGAAGTTTCTTGGGGTCGCTTCCCTTGTAAGCCGCCAGAGCGTCGGTAAGCGTGTTGTAGCGGTCATATGCGCCCTTGCATTCCTCCACCTCAACCTGGACGATGTTGGTCCCAAACTTGTCGCCGAACTCGAGGATGGCCTTCAGCAGGTCGTCCTGCTTATCCTCCTTGCTGACTATATTGAGTTGCAACTGCTCGCTGTCGGAGAAGTTCGGGCCGACCCACTGCATCAGCAATCCGATGGACTCTTCAAGACGGGAGTAAATGTCGTAACGTATCAGGGCGCCGTTGAGGTCGTCGCGCTCGAGGGTAAGCAGCAGCCCCTTGATTCTCGCCGTGGCCTGTGCCGCGTCGTCCACGACGTCAATCAGATCAGGATCGCCTTCCGCTCCGGCAGCGGGCGGTGTCTGGCCGTTCCCTCCAGCGGGAGGATTCTCCGTGCCGCCTCCGGCGGGCGGGTTCGCTCCGCCGCCAGGCTCGCCCTCCTCCTTTATGTCCGAATCAGGAGAGAGCATCATGCCCCCCGCTCCGGACGGCGCGCCGGCCCCGCCGCCCGCGGGCGCAGGCGGTTCCGGCTTCGGCGGCGTGGCGGGAGCCGTCTCCTCAGCCTTGCTCTCTTCAAGTTCTTCCGGAGTGGCGAAGCCGGGATCAGGTTTGCCTTGCTTCGCGGCGTAGTCGCGTATCCGCTGCTTGAGTATGGAAATCTTTTCGTTCAGGGCGGCGATCTTTTTTTGCTCGACGTCCTGCTTCTTCATGTTCTCTTCAAAGGCCCGCGAATGAACCACGGTATACATCGCCTTGAGGTCAATCGAGTCGAACATCCCAAGGTCGGCCCACGTCTTCGCGAAGTCTTCATTGTTGAGTTCCGTGGTGCGGTATTGCAGCATATCGACGTACTGCAATTTCCGCGCTATTTCCTCCTCCACCTTCGCGTACATTTTGGCGTACAGGAGGAAAAGTTCCCTCGAGTTGTCCGCCGGCGGCGACTGCATCCGTATCTCCTCAAGGTCTTCCAGCGGGCGCTGGTCGCGGAAGGCGTAGCCCTGGGAGGGCATCGTCAGATTCCTGAGGAGTTCGACGTACTTGGCCATGCTCACCACGTCGGCCTTCTTCAGGGCGTTGTAAACCGCCACGCGTTCCGCCTGGAGGGCTTTCGCCCGGGCGTCGAAATCGGCCTGAAGATCGGCGAACTTGCCCTGCGACGCCGCGCTCCCGGCTTCAGTCGCTTTGACTTCCAGCGCGGAGGCATAGTAGTCCGCGGCTTTCTTCAGCAGGCCGCTGTCGATGACCGCCCACGCCTGGTCCCTTGCCGCGAAAATGACATCACCCGCCACCTGCTGCTTGAAGCCGTCTTTGAGAAGTTTGCCGTCCTTATCAAATTTGCCGTTAACCGCCTCATCGAATTCCTGCCAGGCCTTGGC
>Ga0315281_10012964_pt1 | contig 11306 bp, 14 predicted proteins | sample YL17G07_0_MG_FD_204540 | JGI IMG/M metagenome (GOLD analysis project Ga0315281, IMG submission 204540) | Sediment microbial communities from Yellowstone Lake, YNP, Wyoming, USA - YL17G07_0 | ecosystem: Environmental > Aquatic > Freshwater > Lake > Sediment | place: USA: Wyoming | collected... | reverse complement strand
TGCAGGCCTCTTGCTTTTTACGAAATTCATGAAGAACAGCTGGAACCCCAATAGTTCTGCAGCAATGAGCGGGTAGATTATCTTCGGTATTATGGCGCCAGAAAAGGCCGAGATGACCACAAGGAATGTCACGCCCAGGCTAGGCACTATAACCGCCGCCACCATGTATATCATCGTCCAGGGATTGAGCTCCTGGCCGTATCTCCGTATGGCGGTCACCTGCGCCTTTGTCAAGTCCTCTATGATTGCCTGAAGCGCATCGCCCACATCCGCTCCGCTGGTCAGGGCGTTGCTGATCTGCCAGATGGCTCTTCTGAACGCAAAAGATGGGTTCCTCTTGATCAGGCTGTTCAGGGCCTGCACGACCTTGGCGCCCGCGTTTATGTCCGTGATGACGTGCTTGAACTCTTCCGAGACTTCACCATAGCCGCTGGTGATGCCGGCCATTGCGTTGAAGAGCGGAACTCCTGAACGGACCTCGATCAGCAGATGCCTGAGCGCAGGAATCAGGTTCTTCTCCAGTTCCCTCATTCTTCTCCTGATGACAATCTTTGGGCGGTACAGGCTGGAGAAGAAAGCGAATACGGCCATGGCCATCGACAGCAGGATATTGATGGGAAACAGGTCTATTCTGAGCACTATGCCGAGGAAGATGAATAGCAGGCCGAAGAGGATGAAGTAGAAGGCTGCATTAGTTATTGTTATCGCAACGAACTCCCGCACATCAACGTCCATCTTCGCCTGCAGCAGGTCCAACTTCAGCTCGGGCATCGCTTTTATGACTGAGTCTGTAAAAACATATGTGTATCTGGAAAGCCCCCGCGCGATTTTTGGCGGCAGCGGCGAGGATGGTGCCTTCTTTTTCATTTAGAAATCCCCTTCATGAGAGCGGCGTCGAGTATCTCCGATGGTTTCTTGTTCTTTTTTGCGATGTCGACGACCCTTTTCTTGTCGTCGTAATAGTCGGCTATCACTTTTCCCACCGCGTCCACCGAGTTGACGCCGTTCTTCAGCATCCAGTTGAGCACCAGCTCCTTTTCCTTCAGGTCGGTATTTATCTCGCCGGTGGTCATCCCGGTGTGCAGCTGTATCTCGCCGAATATCCTGTCGCTGGCCCAGAGCTTTTCCAATTTGTCGGTCTTCGGCTTCCACCTGTATAGGACATTGACTGCGACGTTCGTCTTGCCGTCAGGGGATGTCGAGGGTATCACTTCAGCGACTTCGAACGTCCTCCTTATGTTCAGCCTCCTATGCCGGTATTGGACAAGCACCAAGTGGATCGATTCGAGCATCGCCTCGGGCAGCTCTATCGGCGGGTTGGTCAGCCTCTGCTTGACTTGGTCTGCGGTATCAGCGTGGATGGTTGAATAGACCGAATGGCCGGTGTGCATCGCCTCGAACAGGACCTCTGCTTCCCGCTGCCTTCTGATCTCTCCAAAGACCACCCTGTCCGGCCTCATCCTAAGAGCGTTCACCATCAGGTCCAGCATCGTGACTTCGCCCTTCCCCTCGGGATTCGGCTCACGGGTAGTCATGGGTATCCAGTGAAGGAAGCTGGGCAGCGTCAGTTCTCTCGTGTCTTCAATGCTGATTATCCTGTGGTTGGGCGGTATGAACGGCAGTATGGCGTTCAGCATGCTCGTCTTTCCAGAAGCAGTGCCGCCAGCCACCACTATGTTCAGCTCGTATTCCATGCACAGCCAGATGAGGGCCGCGACCTCCGGGGTCAGTGTCTTTGTGTCCGGGTCCAGGAAGCTGATTATCGTCCATGGATTTCTTGCGAATTTCCTTATCGTGATGGTGTTGCCGAACGAGGAGATGGGGAAGAGCGTGGCATTAACCCTGTCGCCGGATAGGAGGTGCGCGTCCATCAGGGGCGTTAGGTTGGTTATCTGCCTCCCTATCTTCCTGCCTATTATAGAAGCGTAATTGAAGATCTGCTCTTCTGTCGGGATTGTGACGTTCGTCTTGAGCCAGCCGTGCTTTTTATGATAGACCCATGCAGGCCCTCTCGAACTGTTTATGACTATCTCTTCCAGGTTCGGGTCTGCCAGCACAAGCTCTAATGGACCTAGACCCAACATCTCGTGCACCAGCCTCCCGGTCAATGTCTTCTGCTCATCCCTGGGCAATTCCGGGAACTCCGTGGCGATGAGAGAGTGCGTGCTGTCAGTGAATCTCTTTTTGATGGCCTCTGACTGGTTGGGGTCGAGAATCTCTGAAACATTTACCGTCACCGTCTCTATGAGCTTCTCCCTCAGATACTGCAGGATCGCCTCGGTGGCTTTCTCGACTGTGGGATAGGTTATCTTGTATACTGGAACATACTCCTCGTCGCTCTCGGAGATGTCCACGCTGCATCTGACTTCGTCCGCAACAACAACGTACTGGTCTATATTTCTCATAAAATCACTGCCTAAGTCCTCCTTAAGAATCCGAACAGGCCGTGTCTGTGCACCTTCTTATGGGTGGCCTGCACTTTCGGCGCTATGGCGTCTATTCTATTTTTTAGGTCGTTTATCTGCGCGATGAACTGGTCTTCCGCCTTTTTTGTGTCAAGGGCGTCGCGTTCGCTCTTGGCAAGGAAATCGAAGAACCTGCCGAGCGATTTTATCTTGCCCGCTTCCTGCGCCCTTTTCTCTGTGGCCAGCAAATCCTTTTTGAACTTGTCTATGGTCTTATTCAGCGAGTTCTTCTGCTCGCGAAGCCGCGATAGCTCCCTTTCGAACACCTCTATCTTGGCATGGATATCTTTGAGGTTGTCCAGCATCATGCCTGCGCCTTCTTTTGACTTCTTAGACTCTATCTCCTTCAGCTTTTCCTCATAGCCGTCTTCGAGATCATCCAATCGGTCTTCCAGCGGCAACAGCCATTCTTTCCACTTGAGATACGCTTTTTCCAGCCCTGCTTCCTCTACATTTAACGCATCCTTCCTTTCCTTGAACTCCGCGAGCTTTTTGCTCATTTCAGCCTCCGAGAGCGGGGTGGAATAAAGTATCATGCCGTAGACCGGCGAGTATTTTATGCCCAGCAGCTGGCTCTCCTCTAACGGCTTGGCCCATTCCTCAACCTGGTCGATGGTTATGCCGAGCGCGTCAGCAACGCTTGAACTGTGGACCTCGCCGAGCGTGTACACATATTCTAGCAGCTTGTCTGCCTTCGTCTCTATCGCGCCTCTTGTCATGACCAATCTGTCCTGCTGGTGTTATAATTTACAGCCGATACTTGGAGCTGCGACAAATAATTAGTATAGAAATCAGTTGTATTTAATATAAGTGTCGTTGTGAGATTTATCACCGGGTATCCTGCTTGTATCGATACCCCGCTGCCTGTTCCTGCGCCGGTCAGTTTGCCTATATCCACGAAGAGGTCCTGCTCTGCGCTCGCATTCTTGTAATGCAGCTTCTCAACGCCAGGATACGTCCTGTCGAAGCAGTTGTCCGGCAGATTGAAGTAATGACCCAGGTAGTCGGAGAAGGAAAGATTTAGGTACAGTTTGTCCTTCTGACCGCATAATTTGATTTCCCCAGTGTAGCACGGCGCTGGCCCACTCGGGTTAGCAGGTGTGCAGTACAGATAGGAATCAGTGAGATTGATTGTCATATATATCATGATTATCGCGCTCAGGTTGCCACCCGTCTTGTCTAGGGTTGTTATGAACGCGTCTTTCTTCCACCAGTCGTCATAGCCATATTGAATGTTGAACGGCAGAATCATCAGGGTAGAGGAAATATCGCTCAGATTCATCGGCTGTCCTGAAGGAGAAAGGAACTTTACTGACAAATCAGGGGTCAGGTATTTGGTATCGATGAACAGACCATAGAGGTTGAGCAGGTTGGAAACATTCTGCGCGGACGGCAGCAGGTCGTTCAATGTTATCGAATTGTTTTGCTGGCTTACCCGGAGGTTTGTCGCCCTGTAGATATCGTCGCGGATATCCGACCAAGTGTGCGCCACTTTCTCAGATACTAGAACCTGCGCCATCCTGCCTATGTCTGCTGTCTGTTTCACTGAAAAATTCTGGAAATACAGGAAAAGCACCGCCAAAATGAGCGCGGTTGTGGCAGCAAACAAGAATGCTTTAGTCATAGGAAAGTATCAGCTCCGCTACTCCGAAGTAGTTATTGCTCGCATCGGTGAAGACTCGCTTGATGTGCGTCTCCTGGGAGGGGCTTATCACGTCGTATGCGGCGTGGATTGACTTGTCCAGGACAAATGCGCCATTTTGCCAACGGTAGATATTAACGGTCATGTCGGCGTTGATGTTCTTCGGGACGGTGCTCAGATAGGCGGTCAGCGTTGCCTGCGCCTGCGGGCTGCTTTGCTGGATGAGGCTCGTGAAGACGCCTATCTTGTCGAGCGAGGTCATGAGGTTGTTGCCCATCTCCGGCAGCCAGTAGGTCTCTTTAGGGACGTTCAGTTCTAGCGACACTGCTGCCAAGAACACGGTCAGTATTGATACCGCAAAAAGCGCGTCCAACGTGAACACAATCGCTCTTTTCATTTCCACACCGTCACGTAGATATTCGACAGGGCATTGTTGAAGACGACATAGGACTCCACCACCGCTGAATTCGAACTGTTGCTCGGCGGCAGCCCGGTCGAATTGATGGTCGTGCCGTCTGTCTTTGTCAGATTTATGAGGACGTTGAACTCAGGCGCCCCCAGGACATCGCTGAGCGACGAGTTGCTTATCTTCATCAGCTCATTGAATTTGGCCGGCGAGATAACGTTTAGGTCATCTGTAAGGCCTACGAGCTGCACATTAGATGAGTTCCAGTTCGGCGGATATCCTTTGCCGCCGATTAGATACAAAAGGGATAGTTGGGCTGCTTTCTCGAGCGACGCCCCGGTCTCGTAATTGTCTATATTCTTCAGCATGATGCCCCATTGCATATTGATTATGAAGACGACCGATGTCAGGATGGTCAGTGCGAGTATCAAATCCAACGTGACTATCTGCCCCTTATGCAATTTGAACAACTCCATTTAGGTTCGTTAACACGTGGTCCGTCAGATTGAGCGATGACAGATTTCCGGACGACACATTCTTCGCCCTGAACTGGCAATAGACGATCCCCTTGTCCCAGCTTATTTGGACCAGGGCGGGATAAACGGCGATGCTGTATCCTCTGCCGTATAAGGAGGCGGGAATCGACACCTTTTGGCTGAAGCCGTTGCCGTTATAGGCGACTACATTTATCGCGCTGGCCAGATCTGCGCAAACGGTCTTTGCGGAATAGTACACCTGCGCGGAGTTGGTCTGGTTCAGCCGCGGATAAACCAGGAAATTGTATAACAGCAGGATGAAAATCAGTATCACGCCGATTGAAACCATGGTCTCTATTACCGATTGCCCTTTCGCCATCAAATCACTTAGCAGTCGTGTTGATTAGGACGGAATTATTCGGGATGTTCAGGAATGTCATCACGTGATAGCCGGAATATGGCGGGAGCCTGCCGGTTACGTTGCATTTTGTGAACCCGGCTGCGTCATATGTCACGCCATCTGCTAAAATTATTCTCAAATCTATCGTCCCGTTTGCCAGGTAGGAGGTCTGGTTGTCATAACCTTTTGGGATGTAGACGTTTGCAGTAAGTTTTGAGCCTGGGGACTGGGCATAGACCGCGTTTACCGCCGCAACCATCGTGTTCACCGCGGTCTTGGCTTCGCTTGTGGCTCGAGCTATCTCTATTTGCTGGTTGGCTATATAGAAAAGCGGGACTAAGAAGGCTATAAGAAGCGTCAGGATTGCCATGTATTCCAGGCCGATTTGCGCATTCATGGCCTAAAAGAAGGGATTTTTGCTATATAACCCTTTCTTCCAGTAATACTTTGTAAAAACGTTGAAAAAGTTTGGTTTTCTTACCAAATTGGGGCATTTGGTTCAAAAAGGTTAGTGATAACTATATAAGAATCCGTTACCTATTCAATACTCAACCTTTTCTAATAGAGGGCGAATTCAAAAAGCGATACAAGTGAGGCTCGATGAACACACGTAAGAAAGACGCAACTGATTTGTCTCTTTTTGTCAAAGTTTCGAGCGGGGACGTGGGGCCGTGGGATAGGTCAAGAATCGTCAACGCACTGCTCAGGGAAACCTCAATAACGCCAGAACTTGCTGAAAAGATTAGCATCGAGGCGGAAGAGGTGATTAAGAATTCCAGGGTGAAGTCAGTAACTGCTCCGCTCATAAGAGAAGTTGTGGATACGAAACTGATTGAGCATGGTCTCGAGGACATAAGGAAGCAGCACACTAGATTAGGTCTGCCCATCTATGACGTGGATGAGATAATTGTGCAGAGGAACAAAGAGAATGCCAACATCCCCCACGGCCCTGAAGCCACCAATCTGACTCTCGCTGAGGCGATTAAGAAACAGTACGCTCTCATGAAGGTTTTTTCGCCGAATGTGGCATCGGCTCATGAGAAAGGCGATTTCCACCTGCATGATCTGGGATTCATAGACAGGCCGTATTGCTCGGGCAACCCCCTGGAATACATAAAAAAATACGGTCTGAGCCTGCCGAACGCGCTCTCTATAGCAAAGCCGGCGAAGCATGCTGAAGTTCTGATACTCCATCTCATCAAATTCTCTGCTGCGCTCCAGGGCGTCTTCAACGGCGCAATCGGGTGGGACGCGGTGAATCTCTTCTTCGCCCCGTATCTAAAAGGGCTGGATGACGCCCGGCTGGAGCAGTTGGCCCAGATAATGATATTTGAATTCGCGCAGCAGGCCGTTGCCAGGGGCGGGCAGTCCATATTCTCCGACCTTAACCTTTATTGGGAGGTTCCGAAGCATTTCGAGGACGTTCCTGCAATTGGGCCCGGCGGAATCGATACAGGAAACACCTATGCGGACTACATCGAAGATGCGCAGCGATTTGCCACTGCCCTGATGAAAGTCTATCTCAACGGGGATGCGCATGGAAGACCGTTCTTTTTCCCGAAGCCAGACGTCCATATCACAGAAAAATTCTTTAAAACAGACAGGCATGAGGAATTTCTGCATCTGCTTTCCCAGGTGGCGTCTGAGAAGGGCAATCCTTATTTCATATTCGACCGCGGCGACACTGCGAAAATAAGCGAGTGCTGCCGATTGTCTTTCAAGCTGGACGAATCAGACCTGCAGGACGCAAAGCAGCCGTGGAAAATGAGGTACTCGGCCATGCAGAACGTGACTTTGAATCTTCCGCGCATAGCGTATGAGGCCGGTGCCAGCGATGCCAGGCTGTTCGAGATAATTACCGAACGGCTGGAACTCGCTGCGAAGGCGCACCAGCAGAAAAAGGCATTTATTGAGGGTCTGGTGAAGCTGAAAAACCAGGGTCCGCTCGGTATGCTGGCCATGGAAAGCGACGGCGAGCCGTATTATAGGCTGAAGAGGTCCACTTTCCTGATGGGTATGCTCGGTCTGAATGAGATGGTGCAGTATCATACCGGAGAGCAGCTGCATGAGAGCAATGATGCATTCAAGTTCGGCCTCAAGGTGATTTCATTCATGGAGCAGGAAGCTACTCGGCTTTCAAGGGAGAAAAATATGAGATTTGTGCTTGAGCAAACGCCTGCCGAGTCCACTGCCTATCGCATGGCTAAGTTGGATTTGGAGCATTTCCACGAAAAAGCGGAGAAAACAGTCAAGGGGGATATAGAGAATAATGAAGTATATTACACTAACTCCACTTACCTTAATGTCGGCGTGCCTATAGACCCGGTAGAGCGCGTCAAGAAGGAGGGAAAGTTCCATCCGATGATTCATGCCGGCTCTTTGACGCACATCTGGCTCGGGGAGGCCAGGCCTGATCCAGAGTCTATATCCAATTTCATAATAAAGACATTCAAAAATACGACAAATGACCAAATCGCGTTCAGTCCAGAGTTTACTAACTGCCTGGATTGCGGAAAGACGGTCAGAGGATTGCATTAGGTGGTGTTATGGAAGGAAAATGTCCGTGTTGCGGAAGCAGTAATGTGGAGCATATGACGAGAGTCACCGGCTTCTTCTCGAAAGTCGAGGGGTGGAACAAAGGCAAGATGGCCGAACTAAAGGACAGGCGGATAGCCGTGGAAGAAAATAAGAAAACTTTAGGAGGGGGCTAAATGAAGATAGGATATCAGGCTAGGTTGGTCAAGTTTTTCGGCAAGGAGAACTGCCCGAACTGCGTGCCGATGAAGGAGATAGTCAAGGATCTCCAGAAAAACGGGATAATCGTGCAGCAGTTCGATGTTGACAGCGTCGATGGCCGGGCAGAGGCGATGTTCTATGATGTGATGGGCACGCCGAGTCTGGTGCTGGTCGACCAGAAAGGCAACGAATTGACTTCGTGGAGAAGCAAGGTCCCTGATGCGCAGGAAGTTTTGAAGAATTTTGAGGAATAAAGATGGATATCCGCGGGTTTATCCCCACTTCTCTTGTAGACTGGGATGGAAAGGTTATTTCTACGGTATTTACTCCAAAATGCAATCTTGAGTGCGCTTTCTGCCACAACCACGAACTGGTCAACTCGCCTGAAAAGTTCCCAGCCATTCCAGAAGGCAGGATCATGGAGCACCTGAAGAACAATGCTGATTTCCTGGACGGCGTATGCATAACCGGCGGCGAGCCGACTCTCCAGAAGGATATTTTCGAGTTCTGCGAGAAGGTCAAATCGCTGGGTTTGGCGGTAAAATTGGATACCAACGGCACCAATCCGGTCGTCTTGAAGAAGCTCATACAGAAAAAACTGGTTGATTTTGTAGCCATGGACATAAAGGCCCCGCTTTCTGCGAAGAAGTACGGGGATATCTGCGGGGCGAAAGGCGGCTATTTGATGGACAATGTAAAGGACAGCGTTCAGACCCTGCTGAAATCAGGGATAGACTATGAGTTCAGGACTACCGTCGTGCCTGGCATCCAGAGCGATGAGGATATCAAGGAGATAGCGCGGTCGATAAACGGGTGCAAGAGGTATGTTGTCCAGAAGTTCCAGCCCGAGAATGCATATGATGAAAGATTGCGCGGCCTGAGGAGCCAGACCGATGAGGAAATGGAAAGATTGGTTAAGATTATTAAAAAGTATGTTCCAAACTCCAAGTGGAGAGGAAAATAGGGTGATTCTATGGTGAAACTAGCAGTCGATAAAGAAAAGTGCATAGGCTGTGGCGCATGCGCCGCGCTGTGCCCTGATGCTTTCGAGATGGGCTCTGATGGCAAATCGCATGTGAAGAATGCGAAAGCGTGCGCAAAGTGCGACTGCAAGGCCGCTACTGACGGGTGCCCCGTGGGCGCGATAACCTATTCTAAGTGACGATCTTCCCGTCGTGAATCTTGAAAATCTTGTCTCCCTTTTTCATGTATTCTGTATCATGGGTGACTATGACGAAGGTCTTCTTGAATTTCTTGTTCATCATCCTGAGGTAGTCAAATATCTCGTTGCCTGTCTGTGAGTCCACCTCGCCAGTGGGCTCATCAGCCAATACTATGATCGGGTCGTTGATTAGGGCTCTTGCGATGGCTACTCGTTGTTGTTGGCCACCCGATAGCTGGTTAGGGGTGTGCTGCATCCTGTCCTTCAACCCTAGCATTGCCATCAGCTTGGCTGCTTTTGCCTTTGCAACCTGCTCATTTACGCCTGCCGGTACTAGAGGAATGGTAACGTTGTCTATCGCAGTCAGAGATTGCATCAAGTTGAACGCCTGGAAGATGAAGCCTATCTTCTTTCTTCGGATGATGGACAAGACATCCTCATCCAACTCGGCCAGATTCTTGCCTTCAAATGTTATCCTTCCTTCTGTCGGCACGTCAAGGGCGCCGAGCAGATGCAGCAGAGTCGATTTCCCCGACCCAGATGGCCCTATGATGAAAATGAAATCGCCTTCGTTTATAGTCAGTGAAACTCCCCTGAGCGCGTGAACGAGGGTCTCGCCTAGCTTAAAGTACTTATGGACATCCTTGACTTCGATTATCTTTTTAGCCATAGCGTATTGCCTCGATTGGGTTCAGTCGGCTCGCTTTTCGCGCGGGGTAGAGCCCTCCAATCAGACCTAGAGAGACTGCTAACAGCAACACTGTGGCCGCAAGCGTGATTGAAACTTCCATCGGAAACCCAAGTATCGGCCTAGCTATCTGGACCAGCGTATAGCCGATTATCAGGCCAGCGATTCCGCCGACGACGCCTATCAAGACCGACTCTGAAACAACCAGGGTCATTATGTTCGAATTGCTCCAGCCTATCGCCTTGAGTATCCCGAAGTCCCTGAACCGTTCCATTACTGACATAAGCATAGTATTGATTATTCCCACTCCGCCGACCAGCACCGCTATCAGGGATATCGCCCAGAAGAAAAGATCAAGGCTGCTGAAGACCGAGCTGATATCCTTGGCGTACTCTGTTCCGGATTTTGCATCCACATCGTCTATCCTCAGTTCTATTTTTTTCGCAACCGTGTCGACCTGCTCCGGATTTTTGATGTAGACCGTTAGCATATTTACCTTGTCCGCTGGCATGCTGAAAAGTTTTCTTGCTGCATCGAGGGGGATGAGCATCGACTGGTCGGTTGTCGAGCTACCCGTTGTCCATACACCGACCACCCTGAATTTGACGCCGTTTATCTCTATGGTGCTGCCGACTGACTTCTTCTGGTCGTCAGCCACTTTCTTTCCTATAATTGCAGAATAAGTGTCGCTTGCCTTCAGGAATCTGCCCTGCGTAATCTTGGATGAAAGAAATCCCGTCTTTCCGGGGGTGCCCTCTTTCGCCGGGTCTATGCCTATGACTTCGATGCCATTGCCACTGATTAGAGAAACAGATTTTCCGTCGATGGAGGTCGCCATGCCAAAAATACGCGGCGCAACCGCGTCAACCTCCGGAAACCCCTGGATCTCATTGATTATCTTCGTATCGACTTTCGAGAACATCGGTGAAAGCGAATCCTTCTGGACGACCTGGACGCCCTGCAACTGTCCCAATGACTGGGTTATGGTCGCTCTAATCCCATCGCTAATAGAAATTAGTCCTATGACGCCAACGACCGCTATCACAAGCCCGACCAAAGCCAAAAGAGTTCTGGTTTTCTTGGATAGCAGGTTCCTATACGCTATCCTCCACATGTCAGTCAACTATTCTTTCTATTCTGCGCTTCTTCTTTTGCCTTGATTGCCAGTACCAGGCCGCTGCTATTATGATGACTAAGAGAATTATCCAGGTAAAGTTGAACGGCCGGTTGTATAGGAAAAGAGTTATGCTCACGTCTTTAGTGAAGGTGTTTCCCTCGTCATCGGTGTATGAGAACTCGAGCGGGATTGTGTAGTTCCCTCCCTTGCCGAT
>Ga0315281_10012963_pt1 | contig 11306 bp, 11 predicted proteins | sample YL17G07_0_MG_FD_204540 | JGI IMG/M metagenome (GOLD analysis project Ga0315281, IMG submission 204540) | Sediment microbial communities from Yellowstone Lake, YNP, Wyoming, USA - YL17G07_0 | ecosystem: Environmental > Aquatic > Freshwater > Lake > Sediment | place: USA: Wyoming | collected... | reverse complement strand
AGTCGATCGCGGTGCTGTTCGGCGGCCGCATCGCCGAGGAAATTTTCATGAACCAGATGACGACCGGCGCCTCCAACGATTTTGAGCGCGCGACCGAGATGGCGCGGCGCATGGTGACGCAGTGGGGCATGTCGGATGCGATGGGACCGATGGTCTACGGCGAGGTCGAGGGAGAGGTATTCCTCGGCCGCTCGATCACCACCCACAAGAACGTGTCCGAAGTCACCATGCAAAAAGTCGACCAGGAGATTCGCCGCATCATCGATCAGCAATACGCGCTCGCCAGGCGCCTGATCGAACAGAATCGCGACAAGATCGAGGCGATGACCAAGGCGCTCCTCGATTGGGAAACTATCGACGCGGATCAGATCGACGACATCATGGCGGGCAAGCCGCCGCGGCCGCCCAAGGCCACGCAATCCGGCAGTTCCGCACCTGCCGACAGCGCTTCCGGTGCGGCGCCGACTGCGGCTGCAGCAGCCTAGACCTGTTGCGGGTCGTCCTGGAGGGGTAGGGAATGAAAGGTGCGTGGTTCGCGCGAACCGGCTCCGCACCTGGCTCAGCGGCCCGACCGGACTGCATCGGCAACGCGCAGGCACCCGGGCATTTGCGTGTCCTGCGCTGCGGGCCCTTCAAGCTCGGCCTTTCCAGGCCGCTGATCATGGGCGTGGTGAATGTCACACCCGATTCATTTTCCGATGGCGGGCATTTCGCGGACCCCATCGCCGCAACGGCACACGCAAGGCGGCTGATCGAGGAAGGCGCGGACCTGCTCGACATCGGCGGCGAATCGACCCGCCCGGGCGCGATGCCGGTGACGGCCGAGGTAGAAATGCGCCGCGTGCTGCCGGTCATCGAGGCGCTTTCTGGCCGTGGCGTTCCGCTGTCGGTCGACACCAGCAAGCCGGCCGTCATGCGCGCGGCGATTGCGGCGGGCGCCAGCATGATCAACGACGTCCGCGCGCTCGAAACCGAGGGCGCTCTCGAGGCGGTTGCCGGGTCGGGCTGCGCGGTATGCCTGATGCATAAGCAGGAAAATCCCGCGACCATGCAACTCGCGCCGCACTACGCCGATGTCGTCGCCGAGGTGCGGCAATACCTGATCTCGCGGGCGGCGGCCGCGCGCGAAGCCGGGATACCGGCGGATTGCATCGTGATCGATCCGGGATTCGGCTTCGGCAAGACCGCCGCGCACAACCTTGCGCTGTTTCGCGAACTCCGGCGGTTCGCAGGCATCGGCGCAGCCCTGATGGTCGGGTGGTCGCGCAAGTCGACCATCGGGCAGATCACCGGGCGCGGGGTGATGGACCGCGTGCACGGAAGCGTCGCCGCTGCCCTGCTGGCGGTGCAGCATGGGGCCGATATCGTACGCGTGCATGATGTCGCCGCGACGCGCGATGTGCTGGCGATTCTGCAGGCATTCGGCCGCGAGGCCTGAAGCGTCCGGAAGCAGCAGGTCGACGATGACCAGGAAATATTTCGGAACGGATGGCATTCGCGGCCGGGTCGGCGTGCCGCCGATTACCCCGGAATTCATGATGCGGCTCGGATTCGCCGCGGGCAAGGTGCTGGTGGGGCAGGGCGGCAGGCGCGGCGACCATCCCGCGGTGCTGATCGGCAAGGACACCCGCATTTCCGGCTACATGCTGGAGTCCGCGCTGCAGGCCGGCTTCTCCGCCGCCGGTGTCGATGTCATGCTTGCCGGGCCGATGCCGACGCCTGCAGTCGCGTACCTGACTCGCGCGCTGAGACTTTCGGCGGGCATTGTCATTTCGGCTTCGCACAATCCCTACGACGACAACGGCATCAAGTTTTTTTCGGCGGACGGCAACAAACTCCCCGACTCGGTCGAGCTGCGGATCGAGAGCGCGCTCGAACATCCGCTGGAGTGCCGCCCGTCGGCGGAACTCGGCAAGGCGCAGCGGATTGCGGACGCGCCCGGCCGCTACATCGAATTCTGCAAAAGCACGTTTCCGGGCGAGTTCGACCTGCGCGGCCTGCGGATCGTCGTCGATTGCGCGCACGGTGCCGCATATCACATAGCGAGCCACGTGTTCCATGAACTCGGCGCGGACGTTCACGCGATCGGCACCAGCCCGGACGGCCTCAACATCAATGCGGGTGTCGGTGCCACCAACCCCGAAGCGGTGCGCGCAGCCGTTGCAGAATGCGGCGCCGATCTCGGCATTGCGCTCGACGGCGACGGCGACCGGCTGCTGATGGTGGACGGCGACCGCCGGGTCTACGACGGCGATGCCCTGTTGTACGTCATCGCGCGTTACCGGAGCGACCGGCCCGCCGGCGTGGTCGGCACCGCGATGAGCAACCTCGGCCTGGTCGCCGCGCTCGGCAAGCTGGGAATCGGTTTCGCCCGGGCAAAAGTCGGCGATCGCTACGTGCTCGAGACCATGCTCGCCAACGGCTGGCCGCTCGGCGGCGAAACCTCGGGCCACATCATCTGCCTCGACCACCACACCACGGGTGATGCCATCATTGCCGCCCTTCAGGTCCTGGCCGCGATGCGCCGTGAGCGGGTGACGCTCGCCGGGCTTGTAAGCGACCTCCGGATCTATCCCCAGACCTTGATCAACGTTGCGGTTCCAAGCGGATTCGACTGGCAGGACGACCCGGGAATCCGCGCCGCCTGTGCCATCGCCGAGAGCACTCTCGGCGAGCGCGGCCGGGTGGTGCTGCGCCCGTCGGGAACCGAACCCGTGCTTCGGGTGATGGTCGAGGGAGAGGATGCGGCACAGGTGAAGGCGCTTGCCGAATCCATCGCTGTTGCGGTGCGGGGGTGAGCCGCCGCAGAACCGGGTGTTCGGCCTCGGCGCATCCATCTGGCCAAGGGATAAAACTCCTGTAACGGCCGGGGGCTGAAAATCCGCTTTTTGGTACCCGTCCCGCTGGATGCGGCAGCGCATCATTCGTTGACCCTCCGCAGGTTCAAGGGTAAAATTGGGCGGCTTTTTTGGGCCCCATTGTCAATATTTGAAACTCGGCGCGGATGCGAACCAGACTGGTTGCCGGCAACTGGAAGATGAATGGCAGCTTCGCCGAGAATGCCGCGCTGCTGCAGGGCTTGGTTGGTGGGTTGGCGGGCTTCAACACCGTCCGGTGCGTGGTATGCGTACCGTTTCCCTATCTGGCACAGGTATCCGCGGCGCTTCAAGGCAGCCGCATTGCCTGGGGCGCGCAGAATGTCAGCGAATTCGGCGCCGGGGCCTATACAGGCGAGGTGAGCGGATCGATGCTCCGCGAGTTCGGGTGCGCTTATTCGTTGGTCGGGCATTCGGAACGCCGGGCGATTTTCGGCGAAAGCGATGCGCAGGTGGCTGCCAAGTACGCGGCAGCGTTGAAGGCCGGAATGATCCCGATCCTGTGCCTCGGCGAGACGCTGGGCGAACGCGAAACAGGCGCTACCGAGGCGGTCGTACGGCGCCAGTTCGAAGCGGTGGTGAATGAAGTCGGGATCGAGGGCATCGGGCGTGGCGTGCTGGCTTACGAGCCGGTCTGGGCGATCGGCACCGGCAGGACTGCCAGCCCCGCGCAGGCGCAGGCCGTGCACGCTTTTCTGCGAAGCTGCATCGCGGCGAGTGATGGCAAGGTGGCGGCGGAATTGCCGATTCTCTACGGCGGCAGCGTCAAGTCCCAGAATGCAGACGAACTGTTCGCAATGGCGGATATCGACGGCGGACTGATCGGCGGCGCTTCACTGAAAACGGACGAATTTGTTGCGATCTGTAAAGCTGCGGATCGCTAGGAAAGAACATGGACATATTGCTTTCGGTTGTTATCGTGGTGCATGTCATCGCGGCGCTTGGAATCATCGGCCTGGTGCTGTTGCAACACGGCAAGGGCGCAGACATGGGTGCCGCGTTCGGCAGCGGCGCGTCGGGGAGTCTTTTCGGCGCCAGCGGGTCGGCCAATTTTCTCAGCCGCACCACAGCGGTCCTGGCCTTGGTATTTTTTCTGACGAGTCTCGGCCTTACCTACCTCGCAACGCACAAGCCCAAGTTAGAGGGCGGCGTGATGGACGCCGTGAAAACGGAATCGGTGGTTCCCGCGCCGGCTCCAGCGGCGCCGTCCACGGACGCGGCAGGGTCGAAATCCAGCGAAATACCCAAGTAGCAGGCTGGCCGGACGGCACGGGTCCGCAAAACGCCCGTTTGCTGCTCCGACGCAAGAAGTATGATGTAGGTCAAAATGTGCCTACGCCGACGTGGTGAAATTGGTAGACACGCTGTCTTGAGGGGGCAGTGGCGAAAGCTGTGCGAGTTCGAGTCTCGCCGTCGGCACCAACCATTGAAAAAACAACAACTTGGACACGGGATAGGCAAAGCGGCATGCAACAAGATCTGACCCGACGTATGCGCTTCCCCTGCTGATTCCAGGTCGACGCCGTGCCCCAGAACTACTTTCCTGTCCTGCTTTTCATCTGCGTCGGCTTCCTGGTCGGCGTGGTGCCGATTATTCTCGGTTCGCTGTTGGGGCCGCATCGCCCCGATCCTGAAAAGAATTCGCCCTACGAGTGCGGGTTTGAGGCATTCGAGGATGCGCGCATGAAGTTCGACGTGCGCTATTACCTGATCGCGATCCTGTTCATCCTGTTCGATCTCGAAATCGCCTTCCTGTTTCCCTGGGCCATCGTGCTCGCCGAAATCGGCCTGTTCGGTTACGTCGCCATGATGATTTTCCTTGGAATCCTGGTGATCGGCTTTGTGTACGAATGGAAGAAGGGGGCGCTCGAGTGGGACTGAGGAAGGAGCACTGAAATGGCTATAGAAGGCCTGCTGCAGCAGGGCTTTGTCACGACCTCGCTTGACAGCGTGATCAACTGGACGCGAACCGGTTCGATGTGGCCGGTGACCTTCGGGCTCGCCTGCTGCGCCATCGAGATGATGCAGACCGGGGCGTCGCGCTACGACCTCGATCGCTTCGGCATCGTGTTTCGCCCCAGCCCCCGGCAATCGGACGTGATGGTGGTCGCAGGCACGCTCACCAACAAGATGGCGCCGGCGCTGCGGAAGGTATACGACCAGATGGCGGAGCCGCGCTGGGTGGTGTCGATGGGGACCTGCGCGAACGGCGGCGGCTACTATCACTATTCCTACTCGGTGGTGCGCGGTTGCGACCGCATCATCCCGGTCGATATCTACGTTCCGGGCTGCCCGCCGAGCGCGGAGGCGTTGCTCTACGGCCTGATCCAGTTGCAGAACAAGATCAAGCGCACCAGCACCATCGCACGTTGATCGCATGACGCCAAAACACCAACGCCTGCACGACACCCTCGGGAGCGTACTCGGCGGCCGGATCGCCTCGCTGTCGGAGTCGCGCGACTATCTGACGCTGGTGGCCAAGGCGGGGGACTACCGGTCCGCATGCCAGTCGCTGCGGGACGATCCGGCGCTGCGCTTCGACCAGCTCAGCGATCTGTGCGGCGTGGACTACTCCACCTACGGCGACCGGCCGCAGGAAGGGCGGCGTTTCGCGGCCGTCCTGCACCTTTTGTCGCTGACCCACAACTGGCGGTTGCGGCTGCGCGTCTTCTGCGCAGACGACGACTTCCCGATTCTCGATTCGGTGATCGAGATCTGGCCGAGCGTCAATTGGTACGAGCGCGAAGCCTTCGACCTGTTCGGCATCGTGTTCGATGGACACCCTGATCTGCGCCGCATCCTCACCGACTATGGCTTCATCGGCCACCCGTTCCGCAAGGATTTTCCGATCTCCGGGCACCTCGAGATGCGCTACGACCCGGAGCAGAAGCGCGTGATCTATCAGCCGGTGACCATCGAGCCGCGCGAGATCGTGCCGCGCATCGTACGCGAAGAGCAGTACGGCGAAACGGGGAAGCCATGACCCGAGGGAATCGTCGCCGTGGCTGAGATCCGCAACTACACGCTGAACTTCGGCCCGCAGCATCCCGCGGCGCACGGGGTGTTGCGCCTGGTGCTCGAGATGGACGGCGAGGTGGTGCAGCGCGCCGACCCGCATATCGGCTTGCTGCATCGCGCGACCGAGAAGCTCGCAGAGACCAAGACCTACCTGCAGTCGCTGCCCTACATGGACCGGCTCGATTACATCTCGCTGATGTGCAACGAGCATTCCTACGTGCTGGCGGTCGAGCGGCTGCTCGGCATCGAGGTGCCGGTGCGCGCGCAATACATCCGCGTCATGTTCGACGAAATCACGCGGATCATGAACCACCTGTTCGGGCTTGGCGCCCACGGACTCGACCTCGGCGCGATGACGGTGTTCCTGTACTGCTTCCGCGAGCGCGAGGACCTGCTGGACGCCTACGAGGCGGTCTCCGGCGCGCGCATGCACGCGGCGTACTACCGTCCCGGCGGCGTGTATCGCGACCTGCCGGAGAAGATGCCGCTGTACATCGCACAGAAGTCGCGCAATGCCAGGGCGATGGGCGAAATGAACGCGAACCGCGAGGGATCCCTGCTCGATTTCCTCGAGGATTTCACCAACCGCTTCCCCGGCTACGTCGACGATTACGAAACGCTGCTGACCGACAACCGGATCTGGAAACAGCGCACCGTGGGCATCGGCGTGATCTCGCCGGAACGCGCGATCGCCAAGGGATTCAGCGGCCCCATGCTGCGCGGCTCCGGGGTCGAATGGGACCTTCGGAAGAAGCAGCCCTACGAAGTCTACGACCGGCTCGATTTCGAGATCCCGGTCGGCGTCAACGGCGACTCCTACGACCGTTACCTGGTGCGCGTCGAGGAAATGCGCCAGTCGAACCGGATCATCCGGCAGTGCATCGACTGGCTGCGCAGGAACCCGGGGCCGGTGATCTGCGCCGACCACAAGATTGCGCCGCCCAGCCGGGTCGACATGAAGAGCAACATGGAAGATCTGATCCACCACTTCAAGCTGTTCACCGAGGGCATGCACGTGCCCGAGGGCGAGGCCTACGCGGTGATCGAGGGACCGAAGGGCGAGTTCGGCGTCTATTTCATCTCGGATGGCGCGAACAAGCCCTATCGCATGAAGCTGCGTTCGCCGGCGTATGTTCACCTGTCGGCAATGGACGAGCTTTCGCGCGGGCACATGCTGGCAGATGCCGTGACCGTGATCAGCACGCTGGACATCGTTTTCGGGGACATAGACCGCTGATGTTTTCCGCTGAATCGCAAACCAGGATCGACCGCGAGATCGCGAAATATCCGCCCGACCAGAGGCAGTCGGCGGTGATGGCGGCGCTCGCCATCGTGCAGGACGAGAAGGGATGGCTTGCGAGCGACACCATCGACGAGGTCGCCGGCTATCTCGGCATGGCGCCGATCGCGGTGTACGAAGTCGCGACCTTCTATGCGATGTACAACCTGAAGCCGACCGGGAAGCACAAGATCACGCTTTGCACCAACCTGCCCTGCGCGTTGTCCGGCGCCACGGTCGCGGCGAAGCACCTGAAACACAAACTCGGCGTGGAGTTCAATGAAACCACGGCCGACGGCGCGCTCACGCTGAAGGAAGGCGAGTGCATGGGCGCCTGCGGCGATGCTCCGGTGCTGCTGGTCGACAACAAGCGCATGTGCGGCTGGATGACACCAGAAAAACTGGACCAACTCATCGCGGAGCTGCGCAAATGAGCACCGTTCCATTCGCCCCGGGCATCTACGGCCCCGATGCGATCCTCCTCAAGGGCCTCGACGGCATCAACTGGCGGCTCAGGGACTACGAGGGGCGGGGCGGCTATGCGGCGCTGCGCAGGATTCTCGCCGAGAAAATTCCGCAGGAGCAGGTGATCGCCGAAGTCAGGAAGTCGGCGTTGCGCGGCCGCGGCGGCGCGGGTTTTCCGTGCGGCCTCAAGTGGAGTTTCATGCCGCGCCAGTATTCCGGCGCGAAATACCTGATCTGCAATTCGGACGAAGGCGAGCCCGGCACCTTCAAGGACCGAGACCTCCTCCGCTACAACCCGCACATGGTGATCGAGGGCATGGCGATCGCCGCCTATGCGATGGGAACCGCGGTCGGCTACAACTACATCCACGGCGAGATCTGGGAAATCTACGAGCGCTTCGAGGAGGCGCTCGAGGAAGCGCGCGCTGCAGGCTATCTCGGGAACGCCATTCTCGGTTCCGATTTCAGCTTCCAGCTGCACGCGCACCACGGTTTCGGCGCCTACATCTGCGGCGAGGAAACGGCGCTGCTCGAATCGATCGAAGGCAAGAAGGGCCAGCCGCGTTACAAACCGCCATTTCCCGCGAGCTACGGGCTGTACGGCAAGCCGACCACGATCAACAACACCGAGACCTTCGCCGCGGTGCCGTGGATCATGACGCACGGCGGGGAGGCCTTCCTCAATCTCGGCCGCCCCAACAACGGCGGCACCAAGATATTCTCGGTGTCCGGCGACGTCGAGCGCCCCGGCAACTACGAGGTGAGGCTGGGCACGCCGTTCCAGAAGCTGCTCGAGCTCGCCGGCGGCATGCGCGGCGGCCGCAGGCTCAAGGCCTGCATCCCGGGCGGCTCGTCGATGCCGGTGCTGCCGGGCGAGGTGATGCTCGCCACCGACCTGGATTACGACTCGATCGCCAGGGCGGGCTCGATGCTCGGCTCCGGCGCGGTGATCATCATGGACGAGACGCGCTGCATGGTGAGGTCGTTGCTGCGGCTCTCCTATTTCTACTTCGAGGAATCCTGCGGCCAGTGCACCCCCTGCCGCGAAGGCACCGGCTGGCTGTACCGCATGGTCAAGCGCATCGAGCACGGCGAGGGCCGCCCCGAGGACCTCGATCTGCTGGATTCGGTCGCCGACAACATCCAGGGCCGCACCATTTGCGCACTCGGCGATGCCGCGGCGCTTCCCGTGAAGAGCTTTCTCAAGCACTTCCGCCCGGAATTCGAGTACCACATCGAACACAAGAAGTGCCTGGTAGGACCATACCTTTAGCCTCGCGAACCATGCTCGAACTCGAAATCGACGGAAAGAAAATCGAGGTGCCGGAAGGCAGCACCATCATGGATGCCGCCAACCGCATGGGCACCTATGTTCCGCATTTCTGCTATCACAGGAAGCTGTCGATCGCGGCCAACTGCCGCATGTGCCTGGTCGAGGTCGAGAAGGCGCCCAAGCCTCTGCCCGCGTGCGCCACCCCGGTGACGGCCGGGATGAAGGTGTTCACCCACTCGGATACGGCAGTCAACGCGCAAAAAAGCGTGATGGAATTCCTGCTCATCAATCACCCGCTCGACTGCCCGATCTGCGACCAGGGCGGGGAATGCCAGTTGCAGGACCTGGCGGTCGGTTACGGCGGCGGGGCGTCACGCTACGCCGAGCCAAAGCGCGTGGTATTCAACAAGAACTTGGGCCCGCTGATCTCGACCGACATGACGCGCTGCATCCACTGCACGCGCTGCGTGCGCTTCGGCCAGGAGATCGCCGGCATCATGGAACTCGGCATGGCAGGGCGCGGCGAACACTCGGAGATACTGAGCTTCGTCGGCCGCACCGTCGATTCCGAACTGTCGGGCAACGTGATCGACCTGTGCCCGGTCGGCGCCCTCACCTCGAAACCGTTCCGCTATTCCGCGAGGACCTGGGAACTCTCCCGGCGCAAGTCGGTGAGCCCGCACTGCGGACTCGGCTCGAATCTCATGGTGCAGGTGAAACAGAAGCGCGTAATGCGCGTGCTGCCGCGGGAGAACGAAGAAATCAACGAGTGCTGGCTCTCGGACAAGGACCGCTTCTCCTATGAAGGATTGAATTCCGAGGCGCGCTTGAGCGTGCCCATGGTCAAGCGCGACGGCCGCTGGGCTGAGAGCGACTGGCAATCGGCGCTGGAGTTGGTGGCAAGCGAACTCAAACGGATTGGGGAACAACACGGGGCCTCCGCCATTGGCGCGCTGGCAACGCCGCACTCGACGCTCGAGGAACTTTACCTGCTGCAGAAGCTCACCCGCGGCATCGGCAGCGAGAACGTCGATTTCCGCCTTCGCCGGTCGGATTTCTCCGCGGATGCAAGCGCCAAAGGCGCGCCGTGGCTCGGCATGAAGATCGCCGAGATCGACGGGCTCGACCGGGTCCTCGTCGCGGGGTCATTCCTGCGCAAGGACCACCCGCTGATCGCGCAGCGCCTGCGCCAGGCGACCAAACGCGGGACCGAACTCAACATCGTGCATGCGACCGATGACGACCTCCTGATGAAAGTCGCGAACAAGGCCATCGTTGCGCCGCTCGCGATCGCCGGCACCCTGCTGGCCATCGCCAAGGCCACTGCGGAAATCAAGGGCGTTGCCGTTCCGCCGGCCGCGCAGAGTGCGGCAGTCACCGATGCCGCGCGCAAAATTGCCGCAAGCCTCGCATCGGGCAAGAACGCCGGCATCCTGCTTGGCAATCTCGCGCAGCAGGCCGGCAATGCCTCCGGCCTGCATCAAGCGGCGCAAGCGCTCGCCGCGGTTCTCGGCGCGCGCTTCGGCTTCCTTGGCGAAGCCGCCAACAGCGTCGGCGGCTATATTGCCGGTGCGATTCCCGGGAAGACCGGCGCCAATGCCCGGCGCATGCTGGCGGAACCGCGGAAGGCCTACCTCCTGCTCAATGCCGAAGTCGAACTCGACTGCAACGATCCCGCACTGGCGATCCGCGCGCTGGACCAGGCGGAATTCGTGGTCGCGCTCGGCGCCTACCGCGACCGCGTCGCCGACTATGCCAATGTGATGCTGCCGATCGCGCCGTTCACCGAGACCTCGGGAACCTTCGTCAATTGCGAAGGGCGTACGCAGAGTTTCAACGGCGTGGTGCCGCCGCTGGGCGACACCCGGCCCGGATGGAAAGTGCTGCGCGTGCTCGGCAATCTGCTCGGCGTTTCCGGATTCGATTTCAATTCAAGCGAAGCTGTGCGCGACGCGGCGCTTGCCGGCGATCTTGCGGCGAAGCTCGACAACGGGATCGGCGAACCGGCTTCGGCCGCCGCCGCGCCGGCGGGCCTTGCCCGCATTGCCGACGTGCCGATTTACGCCGCCGACGCCGTGGTGCGCCGCGCCGGATCGCTGCAGGCGTCGAAGGACGCGCAGGCGCCGAAGGCATGGATGGCATCGTCGCTGCTGCGCTCGCTCGGCGTCGACGCGGGCGGCAAGGTGAAACTGATGCAGGATGGCGGTGAAGCGGTGCTGGAAGCGGCAGCCGACGACACCCTCCCGGCGGACTGCGTGCGCGTCGCCGCGGGGCATCCCGCGACCGCCGGGTTAGGCGCGATGTTCGGCGCGATTTCGGTGGAGCGCGCGTGAGGACGGGATGATGGAAACCATTGCCGCCTTCCAGATCCTTCTTACTGCGATTTTCGGATCGC
>Ga0315281_10012962_pt1 | contig 11308 bp, 10 predicted proteins | sample YL17G07_0_MG_FD_204540 | JGI IMG/M metagenome (GOLD analysis project Ga0315281, IMG submission 204540) | Sediment microbial communities from Yellowstone Lake, YNP, Wyoming, USA - YL17G07_0 | ecosystem: Environmental > Aquatic > Freshwater > Lake > Sediment | place: USA: Wyoming | collected... | reverse complement strand
CCAGCAGCGAGCCCTCGCCGGTACTGGAGCGGGAGGCGCCCTCGTTCTTCGGCGACCTGAACCTCGACCAGGTCGTGGCGTCGATCTCCGCCGGCCGCGAGGAGTACGACCTGACACCTTACTTCCACTCCCGCCTGCCGACGCTCGACGCCATCGCCTACCGACACGAGGTATTCCGTGACCTCGAGAGCGAGGCGCTCCTCGCGCACATCAGGTCTTTCGCGCAAGCGATGCGCGAGATGCGCAGGCATCTCACGAACATCGGGAACCTGCACTACGACCACGAGGGGGAGGCGTGGTTCCTGGACGCGGCCCGGCTGTATGGCGAGGCCGTCGAAGGTCTCGCCGAGGCGCTGACCAGCGCCGATATCAGCTCGCGCGCCCTGTGTACCTTCCGAGCCTACCTGTCCGACTACGTGGAGTCCGACACCTTCAAAGCGCTCGTTGCCGAGGGCAACAGGGTGAGAGCCGGCCTGTCAGAAGTGCGCTACCTGCTCACCGTGAAGGGGGGGCGCGTCGAGGTCAGCCGTTACGAGGGTGAGGCTGACTACAGCGCCGAGATCGAGCGGACGTTCGAGAAGTTCAAACGATCGGCCACCAGAGACTACCGCACGCCGTTATCCACCTCGCCGTGGATGGACCACGTCGAGGCCGCCATCCTCGACCTGGTGGCGCGCCTGTATCCCGATGTCTTCCTGGCGCTGGAGGCTTTCTGCCGGCGTCACCGCGACTACCTCGACAAGGCCGTCGCCACCTTCGACCGCGAGGTGCAGTTCTACGTCGCCTATCTCGACTACATCGAGCGCTTCAAGGCGGCCCGGCTGCGCTTCTGCTACCCACGGCTCTGCGACCAGTCTCAGGAAGTCTATGCTCGCGACGCCTTCGATGTCGCTCTGGCCGACACGCTCATTCCGGAACACCCGATCGTGCGCAACGACTTCGAGTTCACCGACCCCGAGCGCGTCATCGTGGTGAGCGGCCCGAACCAGGGGGGCAAGACGACCTTCGCGCGCATGTTCGGCCAGCTCCACTTCCTGGCTTCGATCGGTTGTCTCGTGCCGGGAAGCGACGCGCGTCTGTTCCTGTACGACCGGCTGTTCAGCCATTTCGAGAGGGAGGAAGACCTCAAGACTCTCAGTGGAAAGCTCGAGGACGACCTCCTGCGGATGCACGAGATCCTGTCACAGGCGACGCCCCGGAGTATCGTCATCATGAACGAGAGCCTCACCGCGACGACGCTGCGAGATGCCTCCATGCTCGGCAAGGCGGTGCTCGAGCAGATGATCGCGCGTGGGCTCCTGTGCGTCTACGTCACCTTCGTCGATGAGCTGGCGTCTCTGGGCCCGGCGACCGTGAGCATGGTGAGCACGGTCGCCCCCGAAGACCCGGCGACGCGCACCTACAAGATCGTGAGAAGGCCCGCCGACGGTCTCGCCTACGCGTACGCGATCGCCGAGAAGTACGGCCTCACCTACGCGCGCCTCAAGGAGCGCCTTGCTCCATGAAAGTCCGCCTCATGCAGCGGGACAGTGACCTCGACCTGCCGCCGGCGCTGGCCGGATTCATCGCCGGAAGCGCCGGCGTTCGCGTGCTCGAGGAGCAAGAGACCGTGGTGCGGCGGGCGCTCCCACGCCACGCCCAGGCCCTGACACAGGACCTGGAGTTGGACACGTTGTTCGCGGCCATGGCGGCCGGCGACCGCGTCCTTCTGAATGTGGTCAGGCAGGCGGTCTTCGCGAGCCTCATCGAGCCACAGGAGATCGTCTATCGGCAGCAGGTCTTGGCTGACTGCCTGGAGCATCCCGCCGTCGTCAGGCAGATCTACGACCTGGCCGTGGAGGCGATCGCCGGTGAGCGGCAGAATCTCGGCCTCTCCAAATGGTCTTCGCCGGACATGATCCTGAGGCGGTCGGTGGGGGTGCTCGAGCTCTTCGTCGACGTCCTCAGAAGGCTCAGGCAGCTCGCCGACGAACACGGCGGCGCGTTCCGCTCGGAGGGCTTCACCGAGCTCTTCGCGGAGCTCTCGCGCGAACTCGACGACGACTACCTGCGCACGATCGACGGCCATCTGCGGATTCTTCGCTTCCGCGCGGGCGTGCCGATCAGCGCCGAGCTCGGCAAAGGGAACAGGGGCACCAGGTACGTCCTTCGGCGCTCGCCGCCGCGAAAGCGAGGCCTCAGGGGGCGCTTCTTCCGAGGAGGTCGGCCTTCGTTCACCTATCAGATCGCCGACCGCGACGAGGCTGGGGCCAAGGCGTTGGCGGCGCTGCGGGACAGAGGGATCGATCTCGTCGCCAACGCCCTCGCCCAGTCATGTGACCATGTCCTCAGCTACTTCCGCACGCTGCGCGCCGAGCTGGGCTTCTACGTCGGCTGTGTGAACCTGCACGAGTACCTCGTCGCCAAGGGCGAGCCGACCTGCTTTCCCGTGCCGGAGGTGTCCGGCGAGCCGTCCTTCGCCTGCCGAGGACTCTACGACGTGTGCCTGAGTCTGAGCGTGACCGAGCGAGTCGTCGGCAACGATGTGACCGCCGACGGGAAGTCCGTCGTGATGGTCACGGGGGCGAACCAGGGCGGCAAATCGACGTTCCTGCGCAGCGTCGGCCTGGCGCAGTTGATGCTGCAATGTGGCATGTTCGTCGCGGCTGAGTCCTTCCGTGCCGACGTTCGCACCGGCGTCTTCACGCATTTCAAGCGGGAAGAGGACGCCACGATGAGGAGTGGCAAGTTGGACGAGGAGCTCGGCAGGATGAGCGAGATCGCCGACGACATCCACGTCGGTGCGATCCTGCTGTTCAACGAGTCGTTCGCGTCCACGAACGAGCGGGAGGGATCGGAGATCGCTCGGCAGATCATCGGCGCGCTGCGCGAAACGGGCGCAAAGGTCTTCTTCGTCACGCATATGTTCGAGCTGGCGAACGGCCTGTTCCGCTCCCCGATGAACGACAGCGCCCTGTTCCTGCGCGCTGAACGGCAGGCCGACGGTAGCCGAACGTTTCGACTGGTCGAAGGCGAGCCGTTGTCGACGAGCTACGGCGAGGACCTCTACCGACGCATCTTCGCGGACGACGGCGATGCCCGGGTGGTGTCGGGCTCCGACTGAGGGCCGGCGTCACCAGGGGTGTTGTTCCTCGGGTTCGGTTCTTCTTTCCATTCGCAGGACGAGGAGTCTCGATCGCCTGCCGCCCGCACGAGGTCGCGGGCAGCCGGGTGGAACGGCCCGGCGCAGCGACTCTTGCTTCAGCCCGTCCTCCGGCGCGGGCATACTTGTCTGCGGCTCCCCCAGACTGCCGATGCCACGCGTCCGGGCGCGGTGCTATCGTCGCAGGCAGAAGAGAGCAGCTGTATCGGTGCGGAGACGCAGTCCGAGTGCTCGTGGTCGTGCGGACGCTGAGGAGCCCGGGTGACGGAGAGGTTCGAAGTCGTTGAAGCAGACCTGCGCTGCGCGGAGCATCAGCAAGCCACTGTCGATCTCCTGGATGCCTATTCGCGAGATCCAATGGGTGTGGGTGCGCCGATGCCGGCTGACGTCAGACGGCGGCTGATCCCTGGTCTTCTGGGACACCCCACGACGATCGTGTTCCTGGCGTATCGGTCTGGTCAGCCGGTGGGCCTCGCCGTGTGCTTCGGTGGCTTCTCGACCTTCGCGGCGAAGCCGTTGATCAACATCCACGATCTTGTGGTCCTGCCCGGGCACCGCGGGCACGGGGTAGCGCGTCAACTCCTCGAGGCCATCGCGGCGAGGGGGCGCAGCACGGGGTGCTGCAAGCTGACCATCGAGACGCAGGAGAACAATCGCCGTGCGAGACGGATCTACGAGGCCGCGGGCTTCGCGCAGACGGTGTATGAGCCAGCCGCCGGTGTGGTGTTGTTCATGTCGAAGCCGCTATAGCGGGGGCCGAACGACGAGGCGCTGCACCTGACGAACGCCCGTGGCTCGGATTCGCGCCCCACGTCGCTCCTGGTGATGTCGCGGCTGTACCACGAATCCCGCGATGTCCACGGCCGGAATGGTCTCAACACCGTGTACAATGCGCCAACGGCGATGAGGCTCGCCGTCAACCGCGACATGGGTCGCTGATGGCCTCTATGTGACGTTCGGCAACGCCACAGGAGGCACGAGTGACAGAGCTTTGGACCGCGGTGGGCATCGCCCTCGTCGCCCTCCTCGCCAGCATCGTCTCCGTCGAGTTCGGCATCTCGATCGCCATCGTCGAGATCGTCCTCGGCGTGGCGGCGGCCAACTTCTTTGGCCTCGAGACCGCCCCTTGGGTCGACTTCCTCGCCGCCTTCGGCTCGATCGTGCTCACCTTCCTCGCCGGGGCCGAGGTCGACACCGCCCTGCTGCGCGCCGAGTTCAAGGGCAGCCTGCTGGTCGGCGGCGTGTCCTTCCTTGCGCCTTTCGTCGCCGCGCTGCTCTTCACGCACTACGCCGCAGGCTGGTCGTGGAAGGCGGCCGAGATCGCCGGCGTCGCGCTCTCGACCACGTCGCTGGCCGTCGTCTACGCCGTGCTCGTCGAGACCGGCCTCAACCGTCAGCGCGTCGGCAAGCTGCTCATGTCGGCGACCTTCATCACCGACTTGGGCACCGTGCTGATGCTCAGCGTGCTGTTCATCAAGCCGACCGGCTGGATCCTTCTGTTCGTCGCCGTCAGCGTGCTCATGATCTGGCTGCTGCCCAAGGTCAGCCCGTGGTTCTTCCGCCGCTACGGCGATCGCGTCATCGAGCCCGAGATCAAGCTCGTCTTCTTCCTTCTCTTCCTGCTCATGGCGCTGGGCAAGCTGTCGGCCAGCCACGCTGTCTTGCCCGCCTTCCTGCTCGGGCTCGCCGCCTCACAGCTCTACGCCGAGCACGACCTTGAACGGCAGCGACTGCGCGTGGTCGCCTTCGCCTTCCTCACGCCGTTCTTCTTCATCCGCAGCGGCATGAACGTCTCACTCGCCGCCCTGGGTGCTAATCTCGGCCTGCTGGCGGCGTTGTTCGGCCTTAAGCTTGTGGCCAAGCTCGGCAGCGTGCTGCCCCTCGCGCGCGGCTTCGTCGGCAAGGACTCGGTGTTCTTCACGCTGCTGATGAGCACCGGGCTCACCTTCGGCACCATCTCGTCGCTGTACGGGTATCAGGCAGGCATCATCGACAAGGCGCAGTTCTCGCTGCTCGTCACTGTGGTGGTGGCGAGTGCCGTGATACCCACGCTGATCGCACAGCGGTGGTTCAGGCCAACGGTCGAAGAGGGGGAGGACCGGTGATGTTCGAGAAGATCCTCGTGGCACTCGACGGGTCGGAGGGCAGCCAGAAGGCGCTCGCCGCGGCTGTGGAGCTGGCGCGCACCTTCCGCGCCGAGCTGCACTCGCTGGCCGTGGAGGGCAAGCTGCCGGCCTACGCCGCCACCCTCGGCGAGGTTGACGAAGCGATGGCCGAGAAGGATGCGTTCTTCGAACGCATCGACCGCGAGGCCGTGACGTTCGCCGCCGCGCACGGCGTCGAGTTGCACCCGAAGAAGATGGTCGGCGACCCGGCTGACCGCGTCGTGCACTACGCCGAGGAGGGCGGCTTCGATCTCATCGTGCTGGCCTCTCACGGGCATTCGCTGGCGCATCGCTTCCACCTCACCGGGACGGCCGACAAGATCCTCGACCACGCCCCCTGCTCGACGCTGCTGGTGCGATAGCGGCGGGAAGAGCCACGAAAGGACTGCCGTGGGTCTGCTCGACACCGACAAGCTCCTGCCTGGGCACGCCACCGCCGGCGACCCGCACGGCGTGAAACTGCGCCAAGCGGTGCGCGAGGCGGGCGACGCCCAGTGCGCCTTATGCAGACTGCTCGAAGACGAGGAGCGGGCGCGGCTGCACTGGCTCGCCTACGAGGGTCTGGCGGACACCGGCCTGCGCAAGAAGCTCCTCGCCTCGCGCGGCTTCTGCGTGACGCACACACGCCTGCTCTACACGGTCGTCGTCGAGCAGACGCGCAACCTGTCGGCCATCGCACAGGTGATGCGCGAGCTCAGTGCCGCCGACCTCGAGACGCTCGGGGGCGCCGAGCGCGCCTGGAGTGGGCGTGGCCGGAGTGGCGGTGCGCAGAGCGGCCGCCGGGTCCGGGCGAGCATCGGCCGACTGCTGGCCGCGCTGCAGCCGACTGCGACCTGCCCGGCCTGCGATACGGCCGCCACCGTCCTCTCCCAGAAAGCAGAGACGTTTGCCACGGCCCTCGAGGACGGCGCCTTTCGCGAAGCCTACGTGCATGGTGCGGGGGCGCTGTGCCGGCCGCACTTGCGGCGCGTCCTCGCCGAGGTGACCGGCACGGACCAGGCCGAGGCACTGATCGCCAAGCACGTAGCCGGCCTTCAGCGCGACGTCGAGGAGCTCGACGAGTTCCTGCGCAAGGTCGACTACCGGTTCGCCGGCGAGCCCAAGGGCGACGAGCAGCGCGCGCCGCTCCGCAGCCTGCTCCGCTTCATCGGTACCTGGCCGCGCTGAGGCTGCGGACAACGCTCGAGATCGTCACGGCGGGACGAGCAGCCCTGCCGGTCCTCCGGATCCGGCCTGAGCTTTCGGAGGCTCGATGCCGAGCAGGCGGACCTCCTCTTCGAGCGCGATCCCCGTTTCGTCGCGCACGCGGCGTTTGACCTCGGCGGCGAGGGCGAGGATGTCCGCCGCCGTGGCGGCCTCGAGGGCGACGAGGAAGTTCGCGTGCTTCTCACTGACCTGAGCTCGCCCGACGGTGAGTCCCTTCAGTCCGGCTTCTTCGATGAGGCGCGCGGCCGGCAGCTCACGCGAGGGGTTCTTGAAGTAGCTGCCGCACGACGCGTACTCGAGGGGGTGCTTGCTGCGCCGCAGCTCGGCGTCGCGGGCGATGTCCTCGAGTAGCTCCCGGGGCTCGCCGGGGGCCAGGGCGAAGGTCGCGGCCAGCACGATGAGGTCCGGACGCGACGCGAGGAGGCTGGTGCGGTAGCCGAAGGCCAGCTCAGCGGGCGCCGCGCGCCTCTCGACGCGGCCCTCGAGCAGCTGGACCTCGACGAGCACGTCGCTCACGGCACGACCGTAGGCCCCGGCGTTGCCGACGATCGCGCCCCCGACGGAGCCGGGGATGTTGCCCGCGAACTCGAGGCCGGCGAGTCCCTGCGCGGCCAGGTCGGCGACCAGGCCGCGCAGCTCCGCGCCGGCCTCCACACGCAGGACGTCACCTTCGAGAACGTACCGTTCGTTCCGCGCCAGCAGCACGAGTCCCGGCAGGCCATCATCGCCGACCAGGACGTTGGTCGCCCGGCCGAGGACGGTGAGCGGAACGCCCAGTTCGCGGGCGAGACGCACGGCGTAGGCGAGCCCGTTCGTGTCGCGCGCCGCGTAGAGGAACTCGGCGGGCCCGCCGACGCGGTAGGCGCAGTAGGGCGCGAGAGGCACGGCCTCTTCGAGGCCGGGCAGCTCGCGCCTCAGGATCTCGCGCACGTCGTCCACGGGGGCATCGTAGCATCGGCCGCGTCCGCCGGCGCGCGCGGGGGTATGCTTCGCAGGTCACGCCTACGCATCGGAGCGATCATGACTGACGACAGCCAAGCCGCAGCGCCCGCGCCGCAGGGCTTCGAGACCCTCGCGCTGCACGCCGGACAGGACCCGGACCCTACGACCGGTTCGCGCGCCCTGCCCATCTACCAGACCACCGCCTATGTCTTCGACAGCGCCGACCACGCCGCCCGCCTCTTCGGGCTGCAGGAGTTCGGCAACATCTACACGCGCATCATGAACCCGACGACCGACGTGCTCGAGAAGCGCGTCGCCGCGCTTGAGGGAGGGGTCGCCGCGGTGGCCTTCGCCTCGGGACAGTCGGCGATCACCTTCGCGATCCTCAACATCGCCGGGGCCGGCGACCACATCGTCTCGTCGTCGAGCCTCTACGGCGGCACGCACACGCTGTTCACCCACACGCTGGCCAGGCTCGGCATCTCGGTGACGCTGGTCGAGCCCGGCGACCTCGCCGCCATACGCGCCGCGATGCGTCCCGAGACGAAGCTCGTCTACGTGGAGAGCGTCGGCAACCCGCGCCTCGACACGGCCGACCTCGCGGGCCTGGCTACGGTCGCGCACGACAGCGGCGTGCCCCTGATCGTCGACAACACCATGCCGACCCCATACCTGCTGCGGCCTCTGGACCACGGCGCCGACGTCGTCGTGCATTCGCTGACCAAGTTCCTCGGCGGTCACGGCACCTCGATCGGCGGCGCGGTCGTCGACGGCGGGCGTTTCGACTGGGCGGCGAGTGGCAGGTTCCCCGGCCTCGTCGAGCCCGACCCGACCTACCACGGCCTCAAGTACGTGGAGACCTTCGGCGCCCTCGCCTACGCGCTCAAGCTGCGGGTCACGCTGCTGCGCGACGTGGGTGCCGCCCTGTCGCCCTTCAACGCCTTCCTCTTCACCCAGGGCATTGAGACGTTGCCGCTGCGCATGGAGCGGCACTCCACGAACGCCCGGGCGGTCGCCGAGTACCTCGAGGCGCACGACAAGGTTGGCTGGGTGACATACCCGGGCCTGCGCTCGTGCCCCTGCTACGACCTCGCCGAGAAGTACCATCACCGCGGGCTTTACGGGGCGATGATCGGCTTCGGCATCGAGGGCGGCCGCGACGCCGGGCGGCGCTTCGTCGAGGGCACGAAGCTGCTCTCGCACCTCGCCAACATCGGCGACGCCAAGTCGCTTTGCATCCATCCGGCGACGACCACCCACTCGCAGCTCACGCCCGACGAGCAGGTCGCGGCTGGGGTCACTGACGACTTCGTGCGCCTGTCGATCGGCCTCGAGACGGTCGACGACATCATCGGCGACATCGACCAGGCGCTGGCGAAGGCCTGACACGCCGCCATGGCCGACGAGAAGCACGCGCAGAGGGTCGAGATAGGCGACGTGCCGGCCGGCCTCGGCGACGACGCCGGCTCGGCCGGCATCGTGCGCACGAAGCACGTCACGTTCGACGAGCCGGGCCGGACGCTCAAGCTCGAGGGCGGCGGCGGACTTTGGCCGATCACCCTCGCCTACGAGACGTACGGCACGCTCAGCGCGGCGTGCGACAACGCGATCATGGTCTTTCACGCGTTGTCGGGCGACGCGCACGTCGCCGGCCGGCACAGCGCCAACGACAAGCGCGCCGGCTGGTGGGACGTGCTCATCGGGCCGGGCAAGGCGCTGGACACCGAGAAGTACTACGTCATCTGCGCCAACGTGCTCGGCGGCTGCAGCGGCTCGACCGGTCCGTCGTCGGTCGACCCTGCGACGGGCAAGCCGTACGGCACGCTCTTCCCCATGATCACCATCGCCGACATGGTCGAGGCCCACCTGCTGCTGCTCGACCGCCTCGGCATCGGCAAGCTGCTCGCTGCGGCAGGGGGCTCGATGGGCGGCATGCAGGTGCTCGAGCTCGCGGTCTCTCCCCCCGTGCGGGTGCACCTGGCGGTCGCCATGGCGACCGCCGCCCGTCAGCCGACCCAGGCGATCGCCTTCAACGAGGTCGGCCGGCAGGCGATCATGGCCGACCCTGACTGGCGCGGCGGCCACTACTACGGCGGCAAGCCGCCGTCGAAAGGGCTCGCCGTGGCGCGCATGGTCGGCCACATCACCTACCTCTCCGACGAGGCGATGCAGGAGAAGTTCGGCCGCCGCCTTCAGGACATCCAGGAGTACACGTTCACGTTCAAACCGGACTTCGAGGTCGAGAGCTACCTGCACCACCAGGGCCTCGCGTTCACGAACCGGTTCGACGCCAACACCTATCTGTACATCACGCGTGCGATCGACTACTTCGACCTCTCGCGCCGTCACGGCAGTTTGGTCTCGGCCTTCCGCGACGTGAAGTCGCGCTTCCTCGTGATGTCCTTCTCGAGCGACTGGCTGCACCCGCCCTACCAGCTCAAGGAGATCGTCAGCGCCCTGCGCGCGACGCACAAGCACGTCAGCTACTACGAGGTCACGAGCCACTACGGCCACGACGCCTTCCTGCTCGAGCGCGAGAAGATGGAGGGCGTCATCGGCGCCTTCCTCGCCAGCGGGGCGCGCTCGTTCGCGCCGCCCGCCTGACGGGCGGCGCGACGCCCCGCGCCACCCGCGACGTAAGATAGCCCCCGTGCGGCGCATCGACTACAAGCTGATCGAGGACCTCGTACCCGAAGGGGCGACGGTACTAGACCTCGCCTGCGGCGACGGCGAGCTGCTCGCCGAGCTGATCCGCGAGAAACATGTGCGCGGCAGCGGCGTCGACGTCTCCCAGGCGGCGGTCGAGGCCTGTGTCGGCAAGGGTCTGTCGGTCTTTCACGGCGATCTCGACGAGGGCCTCGCCGACTTCGAGGACGGGTCCCACGACGTCGTGATCCTGAGCCTCAGCCTGCAGCAGTTGCGTCGGCCGCGGATGATCGTGCGCGAGATGGTGCGCGTCGGCCGTCTGGCGATCGTCAGCTTCCCCAACTTCGCTCACTGGGGCGTGCGGGCGCAGCTGTTCTTCCTCGGCCGCATGCCCGTCTCGAAGGAGATCCCCTACCAGTGGTGGGACACGCCCAACATCCACCTCTGTACCATCCGCGACTTCCGCAAACTGTGTCGCGAGGAAGGCCTCTGCATCGAGCACGAGCTCTACCTGCGGTCCGTCGACGCGCCGCCGCCCTCCCGCCCCATCGCGCCCGACCTCATGGCGCGTATCGCGATCTTCGCCGTCACGCGCTGCTGACGGCGCGGGGTCGCGCACTTGGCCGGGCGCGGGTATAACAGTCCGTACAACACAAGGGGAGCGTCGTCCCTGGCCCGAGCGCCGTCGAGGACCCGCTTCACAGAACACCAGGAGGAAGCAGTGCCTCAAGGCAAAGTCAAATGGTTCTCGACCGATAAGGCCTACGGGTTCATCGCTCAGGACGACGACACCGACATCTTCGTCCACGTCACCGGTCTCGCCGAGGGCGTGACGTCACTCGAGACCGACCAGGTGGTCGAGTTCGAGGTCACCCAGGGCCGCAAGGGCAACCAGGCGGTCAACGTGCGGCCGGCGTCCGCCGCGGCCGCGCCGGCCGCAGCGGCCCCCGAGGCTGACGAGGCCGAAGCGGCTCCGGAGGCTGACGAGGCCGAAGCGGTCCCCGAGGCTGAAGAGGCCGAAGCGGCCCCCGAGGCTGAAGAGGCTGAAGCGGCCCCCGAGGCTGAAGAGGCGCCCGAGAGCGACGACTCCCCCGAGAGCGCCGAGTAACACCGCACGCAGACGAAGCACCCGGCGGGGGGGGGGCCGGGGCCCGGGGGGGGGGGGGCGGGGGCCCGCCCCCCCGGGGGGGGAGGGAAGGGGGGGGCG
>Ga0315281_10012961_pt1 | contig 11308 bp, 9 predicted proteins | sample YL17G07_0_MG_FD_204540 | JGI IMG/M metagenome (GOLD analysis project Ga0315281, IMG submission 204540) | Sediment microbial communities from Yellowstone Lake, YNP, Wyoming, USA - YL17G07_0 | ecosystem: Environmental > Aquatic > Freshwater > Lake > Sediment | place: USA: Wyoming | collected... | reverse complement strand
AGGATTATAGGATATCCATGATTAGATGCGTGATGGTTGAGGTTGTATCCAATCAAGGTAATCCTTCAATCAGGAAAATTATGGTTAAGACATTTTAGCCAGCGTGATTGTGATTCACAGAATCCCGATTGAAGAGCGTCACGATAAACTTCTGATACAAAAAATTCTTGAAAGTCCATGACCGCCAACGCCATGCAAGGCGCAACCATCCACGAATTTTTCACGAATAATCGAATGATGGCGGGCGCTTCGGGTATTCGTGGTTTTTATTCGTGGGTGGTTTTGCTGGCGGCAAAGCGCGTCAATCCGTAGGCGGATTAGCAAGCCGATACAGGTTAAGGAATTGCAGTCCGCGTTGGAACGGGCGGCGAAGCGTAAATAAAGTCGTTATTTTGTTAGAAAACCGAAATGTTTTTTTTGTTTTTTTCTGATACCATTTGCTTCCGTCAAAAGCGCCAGCGCGTGGCTCAAAACCATGCGCCCTACATAAATTGGGCGGGTAGGACAAGTCTATAGACTTGCCCTACCCAAAAACATTTTAAGGAGAATCCGCTATGCCTGACGTTCTGCCCGCTAATTTAAAAAAAGTCGCCGACGTTCCGCACCACGAGTTGTTCGTCCCCGAAACGGCGGATGATATTCTCATCGTCATCCCCGAAAAAGGATTCAAAGATACCGCCGAAGTCTCGCGCGTGACGGCGACGGCGTTGCAAGATTACGCCCGCAAGTTGGGAAAGAAATGCGGCTTGGTCATCATCGCAAATAATTTGCTCGCGCAAGAACCCGAGTCGCGCCGCGTCTACGCCGAGAAAGTCACCACCGATTTGTTCTTTGGAATTACAATGGTCGTGACGAGTCCGCTGGCGCGCGCTATTGGCAACGTGGCGCTACACATGCGGGCAATGCAAGTTCCGCTGACGTTAGTGGAAAATGTCGCGGCGGGAGTTGCTTGGCTTGAATCCAAGCGCAACGCTTAAGATGTACAATAATATGCGCGAAAATAGAATCAACTGGTTGCGAACAATTCGCCCAGAATCATCATAAGGTTGATAGGAGCATAAAATGACCGACTTTTCTCAGTACGAAAGCATTGGCACGGACGGAACTTCCGACTACTACATTGCCGATCCCGATATTCTTGTAATTTCTCCCAAAGAGGGTATGAAAGATACTCCGCAAACGGCGCGTATGGCGGTGGATTACCAAACCGCATACGCCCGCAAATTAGGGAAAAAATGTAGCACTCTGATTGTCATGAATGCGTTAGCCTCGCAAGACGCGGAAACGCGCCGCATTTATGGCGAAATGACGACCAGCGGATTTTTCTTTGGCACGGCGTTGGTTGTAAATAGTTTCTTATCACGCGCCATCGCTAGTTTTGCAATCGGGCTTTCCAAGCCGCAAATGCCGATTAAAGTATTTGACGCGGTAGAAAAAGGCGTCGAGTGGTTGCGGACAATTCGCCCGCAATAATTTTTTTAGGAGAATAAAAATGTCGATAGATGTAAAAAACTGGACAAAAATCGGGCAAACCGTCAACGCCGATTTTTATCAAATTGACGAGAATACGTTGGCGGTTGTCCCTTATGCGGGTTGCACGGATGATGAAAGCACAGCCAAAGCCAGCGTGCAAACGCAGCTGGATTATCTGCGCTCCAAAAAACAAAAGGCGGCGATTGTTATCTTTATGGATAACATCGTCCAACAGACTTCGGGAGCGCGCAACGTCTACCGTGATATGCCCGACCCCGCGCATCAAGTTTGCTTTGCGCTAGTTGGCGGAACGCCGTTCGGGCGCATGGTGGGTTCGTTTTTTCTGGGCTTATCCAAGCCGCGCGTGCCAACGCAAATGTTCGCAACGCTAGAACAAGCTCAGGCTTGGAATCAGACGCAAATAAAAAAATAATCGAGCAAGTAAATGCCTTCTCTTGAATTGATTGACGCCTTTCAACGATTGGCGGCGGGCGAGTTTTCTCTGCGCCTGCCGCGCAACTTTGCGCGTGACGAAGAAGACATGCTGGCTTTTTCGTTTAACTCGATGGCGGATGAATTAGAGCGCGTCATCGGCGAAATGCAAGCCAACGAGCAACGCCTAAACAGCGTGGCGGACGCCATCTCCGTCGCGCTGATGCAAGTCGGCGAGGGGAATTTGGACGTCTCTATCGAGCGCGACTACAAAGGCGATCAACTCGACGTGCTGGCTTTTCTTGTGGATACGACCATCGGCGAATTGCGCGTTCAAATCAATGAGAACTTGCGCCGTAGCGAAGAAACGCAAGCGCGACTGGAAGCGCAAGTCGCGGAGCGCACCAAAGAATTAAGCGTGGCGCTGGATTCCGCCGAAGCCGCCAATCGCGCCAAGAGCGTTTTTCTCGCCAGCATGAGCCACGAAATTCGCACGCCGATGAACGCCATTATCGGCATGAGCGGACTCTTGCTCGATATGCAACTTCAAGACGAACCGCGCGAGTTTGTCGAAATCATTCGCAACAGCGGCGACGCGTTGCTGACCATCATCAACGACATTCTTGATTTCTCCAAAATCGAAGCGGGCAAAATGGAGATGGAAAACCAGCCCTTTGACTTGCGCGAATGTATCGAAAGCGCGGTGGATTTACTCGCCTTCCGCGCCACCGAAAAAGGCTTGGAACTCGGCGCGTTACTTCATCCATCCGCGCCGCCCGCCATTCTCGGCGACGTCACGCGCCTGCGTCAAATCATCGTCAACCTGTTGAGCAACGCGGTCAAGTTTACCGAACGCGGCGAAATCATCGTCGAAGTCGAAGCGCAACCTTCAACCTTCAACTTTCAACCTTCAACCCAACTTCACTTCTCCGTCCGCGACACAGGCATCGGCATTCCCGCCGATAGAATGCACCGCGTCTTCGCGTCTTTCTCGCAAGTGGACGCCTCCACCACGCGCAAGTATGGCGGCACGGGCTTGGGGCTTGCCGTTAGCAAGAGGCTTGCCGAATTAATGAACGGCGAGATGTGGGTCGAGAGCGAAGAAGGCGTCGGCTCGACGTTTCACTTCACCATCCAAACGCAACCGACGACCTTGCCCAAAGCGGACAAAAGCGCCGACGCGCCGCAACTTGCCGAGAAGCGTTTGCTCATCGTGGACGACAACGAAACCAATCGCCGCATTTTGACTCTGCAAGCGGAAGGTTGGACATTGCGCCCTGTCGCCTTTGGCAATCCGCTTGAGGCGTTGGAAGCGCTCAAACGCGGCGAGACGTTTGATATCGCCGTCCTCGATATGCACATGCCCGAAATGGACGGCGCGACTCTCGCGCAAGAAATTCGCAAACTCGAGGCGGGCAGAGCCATCCCGATTATTATGCTCACCTCGCTCGGCTGGCGCGACGAAGCGATTGATATGTCCATCTTCTCGGCGTTTTTGACAAAGCCCGTCAAGCAGTCGAGTTTATACAACTCGATAATCAACGCCCTCACGCAGACAGAAGCCAAACGCGCGCGTCCCGTTGCCGAGCAACAATTTGACGCGACATTGGCGGAGCGCAATCCGTTGCGCATTTTGCTCGCGGAAGATAACGCCGTCAATCAAAAACTCGCGCTCAAAATGCTAGAGCGCTTCGGCTATCGCGCCGACGTGGCGGGCAACGGCATTGAAGCGCTGGAAGCCTTAGAACGCCAACCCTACGACCTAATTTTCATGGACGTTCAAATGCCCGAAATGGACGGTCTCGAAGCGACGCGAAAAATCCGCGCGAAAGGTTTGGGAGTTCACATTATCGCCATGACCGCCAACGCCATGCAAGGCGACCGCGAGATGTGTTTGGAAGCGGGGATGAATGATTACGTCAGCAAGCCGATTCATGTGAAGGAATTAGCGTCGGCGCTGGAACGGGCGGCGGGAAAATAACGACAGCCCATCCAACTTTTTTCACACCAATCAATATTCCTATGCTATACTCCCAAACGGGCAGAGATACTTCTTAACAACCATTAACTATTTAGGAGAAAAATACTATGGCTAAGAAAATCCAAGCGTGGGCTGCTTATGCGCCCAAGATTACCCTCGGCGCTCCGATGACAAAAGACGAATTGATCGAGAATATCATCGCCGCCACCAACCAGAGCAAAGGTTCTGTGCTGGCTGTTTTAGCGGAACTCGACGTGCAAATTGAGGCGGGTTTGAAGTCGGGGCGCATTGTGCAAATGCCCAACGGTACGCACTTTGAACCCATCGGCAAGAAGGACGGCTCGATCAATATCGGTGTGCGCGTCAACCCCGACCTCGATAAGAAAGTTAACGCGGGTTTTCGCGGCAAATGGGTGAATTCGGAGAATATCGGCAAGGAAGAAGCCGAGATCGTGGCGCTTTGGAACGCCGCCAACCCCGAAGACCCGATTGTCTAACCACTTTCCTCCTGCCCGATTGAGCAATAAATTAGACGGTTTAACTCCAGTTAAGCCGTCTTTTTTTCAAAGTTTGTTGGCTTAACTCAAAAGTTTCTTGGCTTAATTTGAAAGTTTGTTGGCTTAATTTCAAGGTTTGTTGGCTTAACTTTGGGGCTGCCATAAAAGAATGACTGTTATCTTTTGTTTGGAAAATCCTTTGTTAGTGAAGAGTGTGTCGGGTATACTTGACGGACAAGCCCGCGAGGTTTGAACATATACTATTTGAACATATACTATACGATAGAAGCGCGTAGCGGATAGGGTGATAACAGCACATTACCTACCGCCTGCGCGAATCAATTGCGTGGGCGGTTTTATTTTGAACAAGCAAGCAACTTGGAGTGTGTATGGCATTCGCAAACAAACCAATTCGTAATCTAGAAAAAGAGGATATTGAAGATCTATTTGCCTCCAAAGAGCCTGAAGGGAAAAACATTGAATACAAGTCTTCTATTGCATATATAACCGATGATAAGCGAGAGTTTCTTGCTGATGTGTCATCCTTTGCAAACACTGCGGGCGGACACATTGTTTTTGGAATAAAGGAAGAAAAAGGGGTTCCTGTTGAATTATCTGGTGTCGAAATAGCAAACGCAGACGTAGAAAAAATAAGAATTGCCGACATTGTTCGAGAAGGAATAACGCCAAGAGTTCAAGGTCTATCTGTAGAGCCTGTTGACCTAAAAAATGGAAAGTCTGCATTAGTTATCTATATTCCCAAAAGTTACTCCGCCCCCCACATGGTTTCATATCAGGGAGGCTCGCGATTTTACGCTAGACATTCAGTGGGTAAAAAATATCAATTGGATGTTCACGAACTGCGTCAGGCTTTTCTTCTTTCCGAGACTGTATCAGAAAAAATAAGAGACTTTAGACTTAGCAGGGTGGCGCAAATTACCGCTGACGAAACGCCAATCGCTTTATATGGAAAACAAAGAATAATTGCTCACATCATTCCATTGGCGTCATTTGCAACCTATCAAAGTATAGATATACGGAATATCGGCGAAGACGCGCAAAAAAAGTTTAACCCGTCTTATTACCATCACAGACATAATATTGATGGGCATGTTTCTTGTAATTCAAGTACACACGGGAACGCTGGTAGTTATTATCAGATTTTTCGTGCGGGACAAATTGAGCATGTAGAAAGCGACTTGACAAGAGAAGATAAACACAAAGGAGTTTTATACTTTCCTAGTCTTGTGCTCAAACAACATCTCATCACCGCTTGCGATGAAGCGTTACGGTTGCAAAAACATTACGGCATTGAGCAGCCAATCTTTGTCTTTTTCTCATTAACAAACGTCAAGAGCATAAGGCTTGCGGTACACGACAGACTAGATGAGGATACGCCTGCGTTTGATAGAGATATTATTTTGACCAGAGAAGTCATGCTGGAAAATTACCCTGCCGACGAAAAGCAACTCAGGTTATTGATAAAGCCAGCGCTTGATGAAATTTGGAATGCTGCTGGATACGCAGAATGTCCCTACAGCCGAGAGGATTTACAATGAAACTCACCGATAACGAAAAACGTGACATCCTCAAACTGCTCGAAGCGGACAAACCCCTTCCTGATAAATATCGCTTTCTGCTTTTCGATGACAAGCGTGAAGTGGAATTGATCTGGAACGGCAAGAGCAATGAAGTGACCAATATCGTTTTGCCTTTTCAAGTTATCGAGCAGGTGGATGAACCCCGTGCCGAGAAATTAGAAGACTCTGCTTTGCAGATGTCTATGTTTGACACACGCGGACGACAACAAAAAGGCTGGACGAATAAATTGATCTGGGGCGATAACAAATTAATTCTTTCTTCTTTGAAGAACGGCGCCATGCGCGAAGAGATCGAGAAGAACGGCGGAATTAAACTGATTTACATTGACCCGCCCTTTGACGTTGGCGCAGACTTTTCAATGGACATTGAAATCGGAGATGATACTTTTACCAAACGTCCCAACGTATTGGAAGAACTCGCCTACCGTGATACTTGGGGCAAAGGCGCAGATAGTTTTATTGCTATGATTTATGAACGCCTGATAATCATGCGAGATTTGCTGGCAGAGGATGGCAGTATTTATGTACATTGCGATTGGCGAGTAAATTCTTTTATTAGACTTATCCTCAATGAAATATTCGGAGCAGATAATTACGTAAGTGAAATAGTTTGGAAAAGTGGCGTTATTAAAGGCGCAAGAGGAAAGTCAAAAAAGTTTGGGAAGTTGGTAGACTATCTATTTCTATATTCAAAAACTGAAGGCTTTATTTTCAATAACGTATTCAAACCATATGACTTAGATAGCAAGAACAACAAATTTGTTCATACTGATAAAGACGGAAGAATATATAGCAGGGACACACCTCTTGGAGATTATAGCGAAGAAAGCATAAAAGAATTTGAAAGGCAGGGAAGAATATATGTCACTAGCAATGGGGGCAAACAATTAATTAGATACTTAGACGAACTCCCTGGTCTTACCGTTGGAGAATTATGGGATGATATCAATCCTATAAATCAAGTGGCTAATGAAAGACTTGACTATCCAACACAAAAGCCCGAATCCTTGCTTGAACGTATTATCAACGCTTCATCCAACGAAGGCGATATTGTTGCTGATTTCTTTGCTGGCTCTGGCACAACGCTAGCCGTTGCCGAAAAACTCAACCGCAAATGGATCGGTTCGGATCTAGGTAAATTTGCCATTCACACCACGCGCAAGCGTCTGATTGGCGTGCAACGTGAAATGAAAGCAGAAGGCAAAGATTTTAGAGCCTTTGAGATACTCAATCTCGGCAAGTACGAGCGGGCGCATTACATCGGCGTCAATCTTAACTTGCGCGAGGAAGATCAAAAGAAACAACTCGAACAACGCGAGCAGGATTTTATTGCGCTCATCCTACGCGCCTACAAAGCCGAAGTTGTTGAGAACTTCCGCAGTTTTCACGGCAAGAAATCAGGGCGCATGGTGGCAGTCGGTCCCGTCAACTTGCCTGTCACCCGTTTGTTCATAGAAGAGATCATTCTGGAGTGCCGTGAGAAGCGCATTTCCCGCGTGGATGTGCTTGCCTTTGAGTTTGAAATGGGCCTGTTCCCCAATATTCAGGAAGAAGCCAAATCCAAAGGCATTGACCTTGCGCTCAAATATATTCCGCGTGAAGTCTTCGATAAACGCGCCATCGAAAAGAATCAGGTCGTCTTTCACGATGTCTCATATATCGAAGTGAAGCCCATTGTCAAAAAGAACAGCGTGGCGATGGAACTAACCGATTTCTCGGTCTTCTATTCGCAAGACTCTACCGAAGGCGCAGCAACCGCTTTGAAAGACGGCGCGAATAAGATCGTGGTGGAAAACGGTCAGATCATCAAAGTCTCGAAGGACAAGGCGGGCATTGTCACCAAAGAAGCGCTGACCAAGAAATGGACGGATTGGATTGATTATTGGGCAGTCGATTTTAACTTCGAGAGCAAGCGCGAGATCGTGCGCGTGAAGAGCCAGACCTCCGAGGTCTTAAAGACCTCGGAGGTCTCGGAGGGCTGGGAAGAAAAATGGACGGGAGATTTTATCTTCGAGAATGAGTGGCAATCCTTCCGCACCAAGAAAGACCGCTCACTCGAACTGAAAACACCCTTCCACGAAGTCCCCGCCGGGCGATACAAGATTGCCGTCAAGGTAGTGGATATTTTCGGCAATGACACGATGAAGATTTTAGACGTGACGGTTGGTAAATAATGGCAATTCACCCCTCTTTTCCTACTTCGCCTTATGAAATCCTAAACCCTGAACATCGCTGGTTTCCTGCCGATGAAGATTTGCGTGAATCAGCCTACGACAAACTTGTGCCGCCGCTGGTCAATAAAATCCGCAGGGAAGTGAGCGCATGGCGCGATAATCATTACGAAGGCGCAAGCGGGACAAGCAAAGCCCTGTTGAATTGGTGGTTCAAGCGCCAGCATATCAACGATAATCTGGTTGAGTTTCAGTATTACTTTGCCCAACGTGAAGCCGTCGAGACGGTCATCTATTTGTATGAAGTCGCGCAGGTCAAAGACAAATACGACCTCATGCGTTACGACGCTTCGGGCTATGTCTCTGCCAGTCTCTTCGATGAAGAATGGCTCAGGCTGGTGGTCAAAATGGCAACGGGCAGCGGGAAAACAAAGGTGATGAGTCTTTTCATTACGTGGTGCTACTTCCACAAACGCTATGAAGAAGATTCGCAACTCGCCACCAACTTTCTGCTGATCGCTCCCAACATCATCGTGTTGGATCGTCTGCGGACTGACTTCGACGGTTTGAAGATTTTCTTCGCCGATCCTTTACTACCCGATAACGGTTACGAAGGTCAGAACTGGCAGGATGATTTCCAAATGACCCTGCACATTCAAGATGATGTGTCCATCGTTCGCAAAACGGGCAACCTGTTCCTGACCAACATCCATCGAGTCTACGCTGGCAGTGATACCGAACCAACCGCCGATGATGACAATACCGAAGATTATTTTCTCGGCACACGTCCCACAGGCAAGACCAACGCCTCCAAAGTGGATTTAGGCGTCATCATCCGCGAGATTGACGAACTGGTTGTCATCAACGATGAAGCCCATCACATCCACGATAACCGTCTGGCATGGTTCAAGTCCATTCAGGATATTCATAACCGCCTGAAACAAAAAGACCATTTCCTTTCTATTCAATTGGACGTGACCGCCACGCCCAAACATAACAACGGCGCAATCTTTGTTCAAACCGTTTGCGATTATCCGCTGGTTGAAGCCATTATTCAAAACGTAGTCAAACATCCCGTCCTGCCTGATTTTGCCAGCCGCGCCAAATTGGTTGAGCATGACAGCGTAAAGTTCACCGAGCAATATTCCGATTACATCAACTTGGGCGTTGAAGAATGGCGCAAGGTTTACCTCGACCATGAAAAACTCGGCAAAAAAGCCGTGCTGTTCGTGATGACCGACGACACCAAGAACTGCGATGACGTCGGAGAATATTTGGAAAACACCTATCCCGAATTCAAAGACGCCGTGCTGGTCATTCATACCAACAACAACGGCGAGATTTCAGAATCGGACGCAAAGAAAAGCAAGGAAGAACTGGATAAACTTCGCAAACAATCGAATTTAATTGATACTTGGGACAGCCCCTATAAAGCCATTGTTTCCGTGTTAATGCTCAAAGAAGGTTGGGACGTTCGCAATGTGACCACCATCGTTGGGCTTCGCGCTTACGTTTCCAAAAGCAACATCCTCCCCGAACAAACGCTTGGGCGCGGTTTGCGTCGCATGTATCCGGGAACGGATATTACCGAATATGTCAGCGTGGTTGGGACAATTCCCTTTATGGAATTTGTCGAATCCATCAAAAGCGAAGGCGTTGAACTTGAACGCAAACCGATGGGAAAAGGCACAAAACCAAACGGTCCCATGGTTATTGAAGTGGATAACGAGAACGCCAAGAAGGACGTCGAGAATCTCGATATTGAAATCCCCGTTCTCACGCCGCGCATTTACCGCGAATACAAACGCCTCGAAGACCTTGCGATTGATTCCTTTGGCAATAAAAAAGTTGAATACAAACAGTTTTCCGATGAACAAAAACGGGAAATCATCTTCAATGACATTACCACCAATGAATTCAATCACAAAATCGAATTGGACACGGGCGCTGTCTCTGATTACCGTAGCGTAATCGGCTACTTCGCGCAGGTCATTATGAAAGACTTGCGCCTTGTCAGCGGTTACGACGTCCTATATGGCAAGGTCAAAGAATTTATTTCCCAACATCTCTTTACTTCTGCTGTGGATATGGAAGACCTCAATACCATTCGCAACCTTTCGGAACTCGAAGCCAGCAAGACGATTATCGAAACCTTCAAAAAGAATATCAACGACCTGACCATTCAAGACAAGGGCAGCGCCGAGATACGCGACCACATCAAACTTAGAAATACCCGTCCGTTCGTAGTCAAAGATCAAGGCTTTCTTGTGGCGCAAAAAAGCATCTTCAATAAGATTGTCGGCGACAGTCGTTTAGAACTGCTCTTTGCCTCCTTCCTCGAAAAATGCGACGACATTGTTTCTTATGCCAAAAACTACTTTGCCGTCAATCTCAAAATTGATTACGTCAACGCGGACGGCAATATCTCAAACTACTATCCCGACTTCATCGTAAAAGTCAATTCAAAGGAAGTGTATATCATCGAAACCAAAGGACTCGAAGACCTTGACGTCCCTCTCAAAATGGAACGCCTGAAAGCATGGTGCAAAGACCTCAACGCCGCGCAAAATAAAATCCGCGTGGATTATGTCTTTGTGGAAGAAGAAGAGTTTGGACGCTATGCGCCAAAGTCATTTGGAGAATTGGCGAAGAATTTCAGGAAGTATAAATAAGACCTGACAGGTTTCCGTAGAAGTCCGAATCAACCAAGGCGTCTTAACCATGATTTATAGGATTATAGGACGTCCATGATTAGATGCGTGATGGTTGAGGTTGTATCCAATCAAGGTAATCCTTCAATCAGGAAAATCATGGTTAAGACATTTTAGCCAGCGTGATTGTGATTCACAGAATCCCGATTGAAAAGCGTCACGATATACTTCCGATACAGAAAATTCTTGAAACCATGACCGCCAACGCCATGCAAGGCGACCGCGAGGAATGCCTTGCGGCGGGGATGAACGATTACGTCAGCAAGCCGATTCAAGTGAAGGAATTGCAAAACGCGCTAATTCTGGCGGGCGAGTCTTTGGGGAAACGACGCGAGGCGGATGCGTAAAAAAAACAACGCCCTTCCCCTGTGGGGGAAGGGCTGGGGATGAGGGAGAATTCAGCGTAAGGTGAGTTGTCTATACTCAGTACATGCCCCAGTCT
>Ga0315281_10012959_pt1 | contig 11308 bp, 9 predicted proteins | sample YL17G07_0_MG_FD_204540 | JGI IMG/M metagenome (GOLD analysis project Ga0315281, IMG submission 204540) | Sediment microbial communities from Yellowstone Lake, YNP, Wyoming, USA - YL17G07_0 | ecosystem: Environmental > Aquatic > Freshwater > Lake > Sediment | place: USA: Wyoming | collected... | reverse complement strand
CCTTTTGCCGGAGAAGGGTATGGTCTCGCCCGGTGACATCATCGCGGGCGCGGACTCGCACACTTGCACCCACGGCTTCCTCGGCGCGTTTGGCACGGGTATCGGCTCCACGGATGCGGCGGCGGCGATGGCCCTCGGCGAAATCTGGCTCAGAGTGCCGGAGAGCGTCAAGCTCATCTATCACGGTCAACCGCCCAAATGGGTCGGCGGCAAAGATTTGATTCTCGAAACGATCCGTGTCCTCGGCGTGGATGGGGCGCGGTATCAGGCCATGGAGTTCACGGGGGAGGCCCTCGACCACCTCGGCCTCGCCGACCGCTTTACGATGGCGAATATGGCGATTGAGGCGGGCGCGAAGACCGGCCTCTTCGCCGCCGACGAAAAGGCGCGCGCGTTCTGCGAAAAGGCCGGGGCGCGCGTCGGCGCGTATCATCGCAGTGACCCCGACGCGGAGTACGCCGCCACCTATGAATTTGACGTGACGCAGTTCGAGCCGTTTGTCGCCCTGCCCTTCCTGCCGGAGAACGTCAAGCCCGTGTCGGAGATGGCGGGACTGGAGATTGATCAAGTCGTCATCGGGATGTGCACCAACGGCAACATTGAAGACTTGCGCGCCGCCGCCGAGATTTTGCGCGGGCGCAAGATTCATCCGCGCGTGCGCGCCGTCATCATCCCCGGCAGTCAGAAAGTTTATCTGGACGCCTTGCACGAAGGGCTGATTGATATTTTCGTGGAGGCCGATTGTTCGGTCAGCACGCCTACTTGCGGGCCGTGCCTCGGGGGCCACATGGGCGTGCTGGCCGCTGGGGAACGCTGTGTCTCGACCAGCAACCGCAACTTCAAAGGCCGCATGGGCCACGCCACCAGCGAACTGTATCTCGTCAATCCTTACGTCGCGGCGGCCTCGGCTATAGCGGGGCATTTGGTTTCGCCGAGTGAAGTGCTGAAATAGAAGAAACCGCCGATTTCGCCTATGGTGAGGCGCACAAAGTCCGCGCCATCCGCGCTATCGGCGTAATCTGCGGTTGCATTCCTGCAAAGGTCAACGGTTTATGAGCCTCGAAGAGTCAGTCCACTTCACCTCCATTGGTCACCTGCTTACCATGCAGGCTATTCGCTACACCGCCCACATCTTTTTGCGGCAGGGCCTGGCGCGCTGGACGTACGCCGCCGCCGAGCAACAAGCAACGGCGATTGCCTCCGGCTTGCTCGCACTCGGCCTGCAACCCGGTGACCGCTTAGGCATTATTCTGCCCAACACGCCGGAATTTGTGCTGACCGTCTTCGCCGCCGCCAAAGCCGGATTGATTCTGGTCCCCATCAGTACCCGGCGCAGTCAGGCCGAAGTGTTCGCCCGCTTCTCGAAGACTCAGCCCAGCGCGGTCATCGCCGACGCCCATCACTTGCCGCTCCTGCGCGAACTGCGCGCCGAGTTGCCGGGGCTGAAACACATTATCACCATGGATGGCGAAGCTAACGGCGCAACCGCGTGGAATCAACTGCTTTATCTCGCGCCCAAACCCTTGCCGGAGGTGAAGCCCGACGACCCGGCGGCCATCATCCACACCCTCGGCAACACCGGCCAGCCGCGCGGCGTGATTCTTACGCATGGCGCGTTACTAAAAAACGCGGCGGCGATGGCGGCGCAACTGGCTTGCACGCCCGACGATGTGTTCCTCGGCGCGGTGCCGTTCTCGAACGTCTTCGGCCTCGCGCCCACCATCCTCGCTTGCGCGGTCGCGGGCGCGCAACTCGCGCCATTGCCTGCCTATCATCCGCGCGAGGCTCTCCAACTCATCGAGTCCGCGAAAGTCACCGTGCATCACGGCGTCCCGACCATGTTCGCGCTTGAACTCAATCATCCCGGTTTCCGCCCGGAGCGCTACGCGAGTCTCCGCACCGGGATCATGGCCGGAGCGCCCTGTCCGCCCGAACTCGTCACGCGCGTGCGCGAGCAGATGCACTGCAACATCGTCCTCGCCTACGGTCTTACCGAAGCCTCGCCCGCCGTCACGATGACGCACCTCGACGATGGCCCGATCACTGCCACGCAGACGGTGGGCCGCGCGCTCAAAGATGTCGCGCTCAAAGTCATTGACGCCGAGGGCCAGGCCTTGCCCGACGGCGTGGAAGGCGAACTGTGCGTGCGCGGCTACAACGTCATGCGCGGTTACTGGAATGACCCGGAGACCACCGCGCAAGTCCTCGACGCCGACGGCTGGTTGCGCACCGGCGACCTCGCGGTGATTGACCCCGACGGGCCGGTGCGCCTCATCGGGCGCAAAGGCGACATCATCAACCGGGGCGGCTACAAAATTTATCCCGGCGCGATTGAGATGGTCTTGCGCTCGTACCCCGGCGTGAAAGAAGCCGCCGTCGTCGGCGTGCCCGATGCGATTTTCGGAGAATTGGCCTGCGCGTGCGTGGTGCGCGCGCCCGAGGCGGACTTTACCCTCGAGCAGTTGCGCGCGTACGCCGCCGAGCGCCTCGCGGACTCGCTGACCCTCGACCGGATCGTGTTCCTCGAAGCGTTGCCCCGCCAAGACCACGGCCCGGTGCGGAAAGACGTTCTACGCGAGCGCGTGCGCATTCGCGGCCACGTGTGGAAGTTCGGCAAGAACATTGACACCGACGCCATCATCCCCGCCCGCCACTGCAACACCGCCGACCCGCGCGAGCTGGCCCAACACTGCATGGAAGACGCCGACCCGACCTTCATCCGCAAGATGCATCGCGGCGACGTGATTGTGGCCGACACGAACTTCGGGTGCGGGTCGTCGCGCGAGGTCGCGCCGATCAGCCTTAAGGCCGCCGGAGTCTCGGTGGTCATCGCCAAATCGTTCGCGCGCATCTTCTTCCGCAACTCCATCAACATCGGCCTGCCCATCCTCGAATGTCCCACGGCGGTCGAGGCCATCGCCGAAGGCGACGAGATTGAAGTCGAACCCGCCACCGGGACGATCCGCAACCTCACGCGCGGCGAAACCTATCGGGCCGAGCCATTCCCCGAATTTCTGCAACGCATCATTGACCGGGGCGGTTTGCTGGCTTATGTCGAAGAAAGGTTGGCGGAGAGAAATTAAAGGAACTTATGCATCCCATCGAACACTTGTTGGAAGACCACAAACTCATCATGGCCCAAGTTGCCGACTTGCGCCAAGTCGTCGCCGATTTAGCGGCGCGGGGAGAGGCCGCCTTGCCCGAGGCTTTGCCGGTGATGAAACGCATCGGGCGCATGATGGAGACGCAGTTGGCTTTGCACGCTAAGAAAGAAGACGAGGCGTTGTTCCCGGCGCTGGAGGCTATGTTCGGCGCAGAGGACGGCCCCACGGCGCAAATGCGCGTCGAGCATAAAGACATTCATGCGCAAGGTGAACTCATGCGGCGGACGCTTCACGAACTCAACGTGATTGAGCATCCGCAAATCGAGGCCGGGGGCGCGAAACTGCGCGAGTTGGCAACCACCGGCGGGAGCGCCGAATCCCTGCGGGCCAACGCCGAAGAAATCATCCGCCTGCTGGATCTGCACTTCGGCAAGGAAGAGCAGATTCTTTTTCCGATGGCGGAGAATGTGCTGGACGAGCAGGCGCTGGCGGAAGTCGGCAGTAAAATGGAAGCGCTAAAGGAGAGGCTTCCATGATTGACTTCACCCTCACCGACGAACAACGCGAATTCCGCGAACTGGCTCACCGCTTTGCCGAAAAAGAGATGCGCCCGGTGGCGGCCGACTACGACGAGCGCGAAGAGATGGCGTGGGACGTGCTCAAGAAAGCGGCGCAGGTCGGCCTGCTAAGTTACGCCATTCCCGAAGAGTACGGCGGCGGCGGGGCCGATAGCGTGCTTATGCGGTGCATCGTGGACGAGGAATTGTTCTGGGGGTGTGCCGGGATTGCCACCGCGATGGGCGGCTCAATGCTCGCCGCGATGCCGATTTTGCTCGCGGGGTCACCCGACCAAAAGGCGCAATACCTCCCCCGTTTCTGCGACCCCGCACAAGTGCGCCTCGGCGCGTTCGCGCTTACCGAACCGGGCGCGGGGTCCGACCCCGGCGCGCTCGCTACCCTTGCGACCCGTGACGGGGACGATTACCTCCTCAACGGCCAAAAGTGTTTCATCACCAACGGCGGCATCGCCGATTTGTACGTGGTGTTCGCCACGCTCGACCGGACCCGCGGCGTGGACGGTGTGACGACGTTCCTTGTCGAGAGCCACGCGGCGGGCGTGAGCGGCGGCAAGAAAGAAAAGAAGATGGGCATCCGCTCATCGCACACGGCCATCGTCAATTTTGAGAACGTGCGCGTGCCAGCAAGTCAACGTCTGGGCGCGGAGGGCGAGGGGTTCAAGATCGCCATGCGGACTTTTGACCGCACGCGGACGCACATCGCGGCGGGGGCGGTGGGCATCGCGCGGGCGGCGTACGAGTTCGCGTTGGGATATTCGCAAGAGCGCAAGCAATTCGGCAAGCCCATTGGGTCGTTTCAAGCGATAAGTTTTATGCTCGCCGAAATGGCGATGGAACTCGATGCCGCGCGTTTGCTGGCGTGGCGCTCGGCATGGCTGGCCGACACGGGGCAAACCTGCACCGCCGAGGCCAGCATGGCCAAAGCCTTCGCCGCCGACGTGGCGATGAAGACGACGACCAACGCGGTGCAGATTCTGGGCGGTTACGGCTATAGCCGCGAGTATCCGGTGGAGAAGTGGATGCGCGACGCGAAGATCATGCAGATTTACGAAGGCACGGCGCAGATCCAGCGGTTGATTATTTCGCGGCGGCTGGGCGAGAGCAAAAGATGAAAACCTACAACATCGGCGTTATCCGCGGCGACGGCATCGGGCCGGAGGTAATCGAAGAAGGGTTGAAAGTGCTGCGCGCGGTAAAAGACGGGTTCGATTTCAATCTCGTCGAATATCCCTACAGCGGCGCGCACTATCTCAAGACCAAAGAACTTGCGCCAGAGCGAGTTATTGACGAATGGCGCGCACTGGACGCAGTGTATCTCGGCGCGATCGGGCATCCGGGCGTGGAGCCGGGGCTGGTGGAACGCTCGGTCATCATGGGCCTCCGCCTGGGCCTGGATTTGTACGTGAACCTGAGGCCCGTGAAGTTATTCGCCGAGCATCTATGTCCGCTCAAAGGCAAGGGGCCGCGCGAGGTGGATTTTGTCGTCATCCGCGAAAACACCGAGGACGCCTACGGCGGAATGGGGGGCATCTTCCGCAAAGGCACGCCGGACGAGGTCGCCATCGCCGAGATGGTCTTCACTCGCAAAGGCACGGAGCGAATCATTCGGTATGCGTTTGAGTTGGCGCGGGAGCGGGGTCAAGCGTATCCGGGGCGAAGACCCAAGCTCACGATGGTGGATAAAGCTAACGCCATCCGGGCGCAGGATTTGTGGACGCGGACGTTTGCCGAAGTTGGCAAAGAATATCCCGACGTGGAGCAGAACCACTTGTACGTGGATGCGTGTTGTATGCTGATGATAAAAAGCCCCGAAGCCTTTGACGTGGTCGTGACCACCAATCTGTTCGGGGACATCATCACCGACATTGGCGCGATGTTGCAAGGGGGAATGGGCACGGCGGCTTCGGGCAACATTCATCCGGGGCAAAACGGGATGTTCGAGCCAATTCACGGTTCCGCGCCGGACATCGCCGGGCGGGGACTCGCCAATCCCATCGGGGCGATTCTCTCGGTGGGGATGATGCTCGACTTCCTCGGCGAAAAGGCCGCCGCGAACTGCGTCGAGTCCGTCGTCGCCGAATTGCTCACCTCGCGCCGCATTCCCTCGGTAGACGCGCAAAGCGGCCTCAGCACCATCCAAATTGGCGATCTGGTAACAGAGGCCGTGACCGCCAAGCCTGTTCCGGCCTGACTTTTCCTCCCATCTTTCGTGAACTGCATCACCATATTGACAAACCCGTTTTTCATGCTAGACTGAATATGTCTCATTTTTCTGACGGCATGAATTAAAAATGACATATGCCAAAACGCCCGCATCTTCGCACGCAATTCATCATCCTCGTCCTGTTCGGTGATGTCCTCGCCCCGCGCGGCGGGCGGGTATGGACGGCCAGCCTGCTCAAGATGCTCGACGTGCTGGGCGTAAGCGAGCGGGCCGCGCGCTCCACTCTCTCGCGGATGCGGCAAAAGGGCTGGTTCAAGCCGGAGCGCGAGGGCCGCCACAGCCTATATACCGTGACCCCGCGCGGGCGGAGAATCCTCGACGAGGGCGGTCAGCGCATCTTCGAGCCGCGCAAAGTTGAATGGGACGGGCAGTGGCACATGGTCGTGTACTCCCTGCCGGAGAGCAAGCGCAAACTGCGGAACGACTTGCGCAAACGGCTGGCGTGGCTGGGCTTCGGGCGGCTCGCACCGGGGACGTGGATTTCGGCGAACAACCGGCAGGCCGAGGTGGAAACACTCCTCGACGATTTGGACGCCTGCCGCTACGCGCAGTTGTTTTCCGGCCTGGAGTTGACCCACGGCGACAACCGTGACATCGTGGCGCAATGTTGGGATTTGAAAGGGCTAAACCAGCAATACGCGCGCTTCATCACCCGTTGGGAGCCGGAGTACGACAAATGCACGCAGACCCTCGTGCGCGGCGATGGTCTCTCGGCGGCGCAGTGTTTCGCGCAAAGATTTTGGATCACCCACGAATATAGCCCTTTCCCGCGCCTCGACCCGAACTTGCCAGCCACCCTGTTGCCGGAAGGCTGGCTCGGCAACCAAGCGGCAGAGCTTTTCAAAGGCTACCGGAGTTTGCTGAATGAGCGCTCCACCGAATTTATTGAGGACACGTTGAAAAGCCCCAACGGGCGGAAGTGAGTCGGCAGAATGTGCAAGTCGTACGGCCAAGAGACAACGCGTTGCGCGGAAGGTGAAGAGCCAGCCTAAATGAGGCTGGCTCTTTTATTTACGAGTAAGTCTGTCGGAATTATCGGGTTAGTTTTGGAGATGTGTGATGAATGATTTCCTCCGCGATGGGATGTTCCCGCTGGAAGAAGCGCCCTGCCCGGTTGAGACTCCAGCCCCGCGCTTGCCGGAGTTCGAGCGGCCCGGCGATCCCACGTTACTGGCCGCGGGCTGGCAACGCCGCTTCATGGCCGACTTCACGCGGCTCGCCGAGCACGTCGAACTCTACACTTCGCTCGGCTACGAAGTCCACACCGAGAAAGTCCCGCCGGAAGAAATCGGCCCGGAATGCACGGATTGCCGCCTCATCATTTGCCGCCAGTTCGTCACGGTTTATACCCGCAAGCATGAGGAGTTCTAAGCCATGAAACTCGACGCCGCCAACATCTGCCTGCGCTTTGTCTCTCTCTGTGATTTGCTCTTGCATGAAGAGGACGACCCCTATCGCACCAAACGCCTCATGCTCTTACTGAAGCACGACGGCAAACTCCGCAACCCGCCGCTCGTAGCCGAACACGCGGGGCGTTACATTGTCCTCGACGGCGCGACGCGGACGACGGCGTTGCGCGCGCTGGGCTACCGCGACGCGCTCGTGCAAATCGTGGACTACCCCGGCGAGGCCGTGCAAGTCGGCGCGTGGCATCACGTCCTCGCGGGCGCCTCCCACAACCGCTTGCTCGCCACCCTCGCCGATGTGGAAGGCGTCACCCTGCAATCCGTGGAGGCCGAAGCCGCCTGCCGCTTGCTCGGCACGCACGACATCCTCGCCACGGTCGCCATGCGCAACGGCCAATGGTTCGCCGTGCTGTGCGATGACAATCCGCATCCCGACATCCAGTGCCGCGCCGATTTGCTCTGCCGCTTCGTCGCTGAATATCGCGGCAAGTTGGAAGTGCATCGCACAACGGAGATTGACCTGCCCGCGCTCATGCGCGAGTACGCCGACCTCACCGCCGTCGTCATCTTCTCCGCCTTCGCGCCCGCCGAAATTACGCAAGTCGCGCTCGACGGCGCGAAACTGCCGATGGGCATCACGCGCCACGTCGTCGCCGGGCGCGCGCTGGGCGTGGACGTGCCGCTCGATCTGCTCACTGACGCGCAATCGCTCGAAGCCAAGAACGCCTGGCTGAACGACCTCATCCTCCAGCGCCTCAAAGCCAACAAAGTCCGCCTCTATCAAGAACCGGTGTTCGTCTTCGACGAGTGAGCCATGAGCCTTCAACTTCTTCTCGGCAATGACGCGATTGCGCTGGGCCTCGTGCAGAGCGGGTGCGGCGTCGCCACCGCTTACCCCGGCACGCCGAGTTCCGAAATCCTCGCGGGCGTCGTCAAATTCAAAAAGAAATTGGGGCGCGACATCTATACCGAGTGGAGCGCGAGCGAGAAAGTGGCGTTTGAAATTGCCCTCGCCGCCAGTTGGAGCGGCCTGCGCGCGGCGACGGCTATGAAACAAGTCGGTCTCAACGTGGCCGCCGACCCGCTGTTCAGCGCGGCCTACATGGGCGTGGTCGGCGGGTTTGTGATTATCCCGTGCGATGACCCCGGCCCGCTCTCTTCGCAGACCGAACAAGACTCGCGTTTGCTCGCGCTCGCGGCGAAGATTCCCGTGCTCGACCCCTCCACCCCCGCCGAGGCGTTGGCCATGACCCGCGCGGCCTTTGAATTATCCGAGCGTTATCGCCTCCCGGTGATGCTCCGCCCCACCACCCGCGTCTGCCATGCCGTGCAAAGCGTCGAAGTCAACAACGTCGCCCCGTATCTCGCGCATCCTGCCGGATTCAAGAAAGACCCGCAACGCTTCGCCGCCACGCCCGTCTTCCGGCTCAAACTCCATCGCGAACTCAACGACAAACTCCAAGCCATTGAGACCGACTTCATCTCATCGCCTTTCAATTACCAATTGCCAAGTGCCCAGGAAGCAATTAGTCATTCGAAATTAGGCATCATCGCCAGTGGCGTTGCCTGTACCACGACGCAAGAAGTTCTCGCCGACCTCGGCGTTTCACTGCCGCTTCTCAAAATCGGGACGCCCTATCCCCTCCCGCGCAAACTGATAATGGACTTCGTCGCCCAGTGTGAGCGCGTGATCGTCATCGAAGAACCGGACGCCTGCATCGAGTTGCAGATTCCCGACCGGACGTGCGTCAGTGGCCGACTGGATGGCACCATTCCCAACGCGGGCGAACTGACCCCCGAAGTTCTCACCGCGCTCCTCGCGGAAGCGTTAACCCAAGCCGGAGTCGCCGTCCCGCCGCCGCCCGACGACAGCGCCCTCGCGGGCCTCGTCCAAGCCCTCAAGATTCCGCCGCGCCCGCCGCGCCTGTGCCCGGGTTGTTCGCACCGCTCGGCGATGTACACGATGAAGCACACCTTCGGGCCGCAAGCCATTTACCCCGGCGATATCGGGTGCTACTCGCTCGGCACGAACATCCGCGCGATTGACACCTTTGTGGACATGGGCGCGGCGGTGACGATGGCGAGCGGGTTCTATCAGTCCTCCAAAATCACCGGGGATAAGCGACCCATCGTGGCGCTGATCGGCGATTCGACTTTTCTGCATTCGGGCATCGTGCCGCTCGCCAACGCCGTGCATACCGGCGCGCGTTTTGTTTTGCTCATCCTCGACAACCACACGACTGCGATGACCGGCGCGCAACCCACGCCCGCCAATGACTACACCGCCGACGGCGGCCTCGCCACCCGCGTCTCCATTCCCGACATGGTGCGCGCCTGCGGCGTGAGTTTTGTGCGCGTGGCCGACCCGTACGCCCACGCGCCATTTGAACAACTGCTTAAAGAAGCGCAGACTTACGCGCACTCGCCCGCGGGCGGCGTGGCCGTCATCATCGCCGACCGCCCGTGCGTGCTGTACGACCGCTCGCCCATTACCGCCAATCCCATTCCCGTCGTCGTCACCGAAGAGTGCGATGGCTGTCGCTATTGTGTCGAAGCCTTCGAATGCCCCGCCCTGGTCCTCAGTCCCGATCGCTCGCGCGTGGACATTGACTATCGCATTTGCGTGGACTGTGGGCAGTGCATTGATGCGTGCTACAAGGGCTTTATTGTACCGAAAGAAATAGCCATTGGCTGATAGCGGATAGCAGATTGCTATTCACCATCGGCCATCGGCTATCAGCCATATACTATGAAAATCATCCTCGCGGGCATCGGCGGTCAAGGCGTAGTCTTCGCCACCAAAATTATTTCACACGCGGCTATGGCGCGCGGCGAGAGCGTGCTGGCTTCGGAGAATCACGGCATGAGCCAGCGCGGCGGCAGTGTACAAGCCCACATCAAACTCGGCGGCAGCGTATCGCCCCTCATCCGGCGCGGCACCGCCGACGCGCTCATTGCCTTCGACCACACGGAAGCCATTCGCAACCTGCCCTTCATCCGCGCGGGCGGCGGGGTGTACGTGAACAGCCTCAACGGCCTCGACCCGGCGGTGATGGGGCGATTGCAAGAACTCGGCGTGAGCGTCTTCACTCTCAACGCCGATGCGTGCGCCAAAGAACTCGGCTCACCCGCCGTGACCAACCTCGTCGTGCTGGGTTTCGCGGCCTCGCATGGCGGCCTCGGCTTGAGCGTGGACGAACTCAAAGAATCCGCGCGCGCCCTCGGCCCGGCCAAAGCGGTGGAGTTGAATTGGAAGGCGCTAGAGATAGGGGCGAGCCAGTAAACCGTGATACGTAGTCACCAGTAAAAAGTAATCCGCCATCGGCCATCTGCGATATGAAACCTTTTGAGTATTTCGCCCCGACCACCCTTGCTGAAGCCTGCGCCCTCCTCGCCCGTCACAACGGTTCGGCACGTATGGTCGCCGGCGGCACTGACCTCCTGCTCAAAATGAAAGCCGGTCGCCTCGCGCCCAAAGTCATCGTCAACATCAAGCGTCTCCCGGATCTGCGCGGCCTCACCCAATTGCCAGTTACCAATTACCTGTCTATCGGCTCCCTCACCACCCTCGAGCAACTCCGCCTCGCGCCCCTCGTCCGCGAACATTATCCCGCCCTCGCCTCAGCCGCTTCTACGATGGCCTCCGTGCAAATCCGCAACCTCGCCACCGTCGGCGGCAATCTCTGCAACGCCGCGCCCTCCGCCGACCTCGCGCCGATTTTAATGGCGCTCAACGCGACCGCTCGGATTGTCGGCCCCGGTGGAGAGCGGCGTGTCGTGCTTGATGATTTTTTCATCGGCCCCGGCGCGACGGTGCTGACCCCGGGTGAACTACTGGTCTCAGTGGAAGTTCCCCCGCCAACCGGGTTTGCCGTTTATCTCAAACATTCACCCCGCGTGTGCATGGACATTGCCGTCGTGGGCGTCGGGTTGTCATTGCAGTTGAACGCAGACCAATGCCAATCAGCGCGTATCGTGTTGGGTGCAGTCGCCCCC
>Ga0315281_10012958_pt1 | contig 11309 bp, 10 predicted proteins | sample YL17G07_0_MG_FD_204540 | JGI IMG/M metagenome (GOLD analysis project Ga0315281, IMG submission 204540) | Sediment microbial communities from Yellowstone Lake, YNP, Wyoming, USA - YL17G07_0 | ecosystem: Environmental > Aquatic > Freshwater > Lake > Sediment | place: USA: Wyoming | collected... | reverse complement strand
GGTTCTCGTCCTTGCGGCAGATCTTGTCGACCTCGTCGATGTAGATGATCCCCTGCTGGCACTTCTCGATGTCGCCGCCCGCGGCCTGCAGCAGCTTGAGGATGATGTTCTCGACGTCCTCGCCCACATAGCCCGCTTCCGTGAGCGTCGTCGCGTCGACGATGGTGAAGGGGACCGAGAGGAGTTTGGCGAGCGTCTGGGCCAGCAGCGTCTTGCCCGTGCCGGTCGGGCCGATGAGAAGGATGTTGCTCTTCGTCAGCTCGATGTCGTTGCGGCTGCGCGGCTGCTTCTGGATTTCGATGCGCTTGTAGTGGTTGTAGACCGCGACGGCCAGCTTCTTCTTCGTGCGCTCCTGGCCGATGACGTATTCGTCGAGGAACTTCTTGATTTCCTGCGGGGTGGGGAGCGATGAGCGGGTGCCGCGGTTCTCGAACCGGTTGTCGTCGGCGATGATGTCGTTGCAGACCTCGACGCATTCGTCGCAGATGAACACCGTCGGGCCCGCGATGAGCTTCCGGACGTCGTTCTGGTCCTTGTTGCAGAAGGAGCATCGCAGAACTTCGGTTTCGCCGGCCTTTTTCACCATCGTCAAGCCCTAAGCCCTTCGCCCCAAGCCCCTTGAGCTGTTACGCCCGTTTGCGGATGACATCGTCAATAATACCGTATTCCTTGCCTTGGTCTGCCGTCATGATGTAGTCGCGTTCGGTGTCGTCCTGGATGCGCTTGACGAGCTGCCCGGTGTGCAGCACCAGGATCTCGTTGAGCCGCTCACGCATACGCAGGATCTCGCGGGCCGCAATATCAATATCGGTCGCTTGGCCGCCCAATCCAGACATCAGGGGCTGGTGGATGACAATCCGCGAATTCGGGAGCGAAAACCGCTTGCCCTTCGCGCCCGCCGCCAGCAGGACCGCCGCCATCGACGCCGCCTGGCCGATGCAGTACGTCTGCACGTCCGGCTTGATGAACTGTATCGTGTCGTAAATGGCCATCCCGGCAGTAATCGACCCACCGGGGCTGTTGATGTAGAGCAGGATGTCCTTGTCGGGGTCTTCGGCCTCGAGAAAGAGCATCTGGGCGATCACCAGGTTGGCGATCTGGTCGTCAATCGGCGTGCCGATGAAGATGATGCTGTCCTTGAGCAGGCGCGAGAAGATGTCGTACGCGCGCTCGCCACGGTTGGTCTGTTCGACCACCATGGGCACCAGCTGGTTCCGGGCTTCAAGCGGATATCGCATAGAGATGTACTGCTGTGATTGGTCGGGGAATTCGTGAGGGGGTGTCTTACGAGTCTCCTGTAATTGTAGCACGCGCCATGACGAAGTCAATGGACTTTTCCCGCCGTAACCCCCCGTAGATACGGGACAAGCCGCCTTCTTTCTCGAGCGCCGCGCGCACGGCGGCCGGCGTCCGGCCCGTCCGCTCAGCGTATTTCACCACCTCGGCTTCGACCTCACCCTCGCTGACGTCGATCGTCTCGCGGCGTGTGATTTCATCCAGCACCAGCGCCGCCGCCACGGCCTCGCGCGACACCTCTCGCTGGCTCTCGCGGAAGGCGGTCCAGTCGATGCCGGCCTGGCGAGGGTCGACGTTCTGGTCGACCAGCCGCCGCGCGAAGTCCTCGAGACGGCGATCCACCTCGCGGTTGATCATCGAGGCCGGGACGTCGAACGGCACCCGCGCCGCGAGCTGTTTCATGAGCGCCGATCGGTCTTCGCGCTCGGCCGCATGCTTGGCCTCGTGCTCGAGATCCTCGCGAACCCGCGCCTTGAGTGCGTCGAGCGTGTCGAACTCACCCAGATCCTTTGCGAACTCGTCGTCCAGCTCGGGTAGCACACGGCGCTTCAGCCCCTTCACCGTGACTGTATACGAGACGTCGGTATTGGCGAGCTCCACAATCGGGTAGTCCGCCGGGTAATGGAGCACAAATGCCTTCCCAGCGCCGACCTCGAGCCCGAGGAGCTGCTCGTCGAAGCCGGGCGGGTTCGCTTTGGCGCCGAGCTCGATGCTGACATCGTTGTGCACGTCAGGCGACGCCCGACCTCCTTCCCCATCGCGCCGTTCGAGATCGAGCGTGACGGTGTCGCCGTGGTCCACGCCGCGTCCTTCGACCGGCTCGTGCCGCGCGCCGCGATCCCGCAGGCGCTGGAGGGCCAGTGCGACCGCTTCGTCGTTGATCCCGCTCGACGCGCGCGCGAAGGCGATCGTCGTGAGGTCGCCCGGATCGAACGGCGGCACCGTGTCGAACGACGCCGTGAACGTCAGCGGCTGGCCTTCTTCAATCGTCACGTCCCGCACGTCCGGCGTGTCGACGGCTTCCAGGCCCCGCTCCCGAAGGGCGTCGTCGACCGCGCGCGGGATGAGGTCCTGCACGACGTCGTGCAGAATCTGCTCCTTGTAGCGCTGCTTGATCACGCGGGCGGGCGCTTTGCCCGGCCGAAAGCCGGGGACGCGCGCCTTGCGGGAGTAATCGGCCGCGATGCGGTCAATCTTGACCGCGACTACGTCGCTGGGAATTTCGACGCGCACGGTCTTGCGCGTGTCGTTGACGTCCTCGAATTCGGTTTTCATCGATGTGATCGGCCTGCTCGGGAGCGAAGGCTGGTGCGAAAGGGGGGACTCGAACCCCCATAGCCTTTCGGCTACCGGATCCTAAGTCCGGCGCGTCTGCCAATTGCGCCACTTTCGCGGTACGGACAATCTCAGAGTAACACGGCGGGGAGCGAACGACATTGCGGATTGTGGATTGTGGATTGCGGATTGCGGATTGCCGATGGCGGACTCCGGATTGGGGGATTCGGGGATTGGGGATTGTGCCCGGTACGGTCGACCCGCGGTTTCCCTAATCCGCATTCCAATCCGCATTCCGCGTTCCGCAATCCGCAATGACGGGGCTCACAGCGCAGCGTCCTTTTCCGCCCACCACCAGATACCGAGCGCGCCGGCGAGCAGCGCCATCGCGCCCGCGTAGAGCGGCACCGAAGGCGCCACGCGTCTGGCGAGCGAGACGAAGCCGCTGCCGAGGATGTTGACCGCGTCGCCGCCGACCGCCGCGAGGCCGGAGCGATGCAGCAGCATCCACACGCCGCCGCCGACGGCCAACACAAAGGCGCCGATGGCCACGTTGAAGCCGACGTCCAGGAACTGATCGGTGCGCCACCGCGCGCGCCGGACGCGTGCGAGCGTCCGCGACGTGAACTGCGCCGGCGCCGAGGGCGCCTCGCGCCCCCGCAGCGACGCCTCGATCTGCCGTGCGCGATCGAGCGCCCGCGCACAGTTCGGGCACGTCGCCAGATGTGACGCCACGCGGCCGTCCGGCATCACGTCGCCGGCGGCGATCGCCTCAACGGTGTCGAGAGCTTCGTCGCAGAACATACACAGAACCTGGTTCAGGGTTCAGCGGTTCAGGGTTCAGCGTTCGTTCGAACGAACGCTGCACGCTGAACCCTGCACCCCGAACCCGACACGTCATTTGAGATCCGTCTCCAACATCCGCCTGAGCTGCTGCTTGGCCCGATACAGCTGGGTCTTCACCGTGCCCAGCGGCAGCTGAAGCGCCTCGGCCAGCCCTTCGTACTGCACGCCCTGCAAATAGTGCGCGGCGATCAGCAGCCGATAGTTCGCCGGCAGGCGCGCAATCGCTTTCTCGAGGCGATCGCGCAGCTCGAGATCGCCGAACTGCCGATCGTGCGCCGACGGCATCGCCAGCTCGCCCGTCCGCCCGTCGTCGAGCGACACGACGTCGCGCCACCGTCCGGGCTCCTGCGCACACACGTTGGCGACGATGCGGTAGATCCAGGTGGAGAGTCGCGCTTCTCCGCGAAAATACGGAAGCCCGCGATGGACGCGAAGGAAGACGTCCTGCGCGAGGTCCTCGGCGCGCGATCGATCCTGGACCGTGCGGGCGATCAAGGCGAAGACCAGATCCTTGTACCGATCGACCAGTTCCTGGAAGGCGTGCTCGTTTCCAGAACGGCAGCGTTCGACGAGCTCGCGCTCGTGGACATCTTCCATCCGCCATCGTATTAGAGCACGCGGTCAGGCAAATTGTTTCGGGAACCGGGTGAAACAATTGAGGATCCGTTCCAGTCTAATCAGTTCACGCGAGTACCCTGGAGGCGCAATGGACGATTTTCGCTTTGCCTGGCCGTTCCTGATTCCGATCGTCTCGATCGTCGGCGCGTTTACCTACGCCATCGTTCACGCCCTGGCCCGGGCCCGCGTGCGGGAGCTCGAGGTGCGCGAGCGGATCGCCATGATCGAGCGCGGCCTGGTGCCGCCCCCCGAGGTGGATCCCCGCGGATTCGATCGGGTGATGGATCGCTACGAGCGGCACCGCTACCGCGCACCCGGGAGATATCGTCGCGCCGGCGTCATTATCATGAGCGTCGGGTTTGGCCTGATGCTGCTGATTGGCGTCGCGGGTGGCGCGGTGAACGAAGGCATTGGCGTTGGCGGATTCCTCGTGATCATGGGTCTGGCGTTTTTCATCAACAGCCTGTTCGATCAGCCGCGCGACGACTATCCGCCCGCTCCGTCGCGACCCGCGGCAGCCCCCGGCCCGGTCACGCCAGAGCCTCCGCGCCAAGACTAAAGCCGTTTCAGAAAGTAACGGCCTTGGCCAGCCGAGTTTCCCGCCAGATACACACCAGACATCCGTAACGATACACACCGGCGGCACCGATACGTGGGGTGACGAGCTTCACGGCTCGCCGCCCGTAAAGCTCTGCCGGAAAAAGGCTTAAAACAAACTACGGCGTCTGTTTCACTGTCCGGCTGTATCTGCCACGATCGATGGTAGTATCGTTGTTGACACTGACAGTCGTTAATGTCATATTAAGTCTGTTGTTGTCATCGATGGAGCTTCCTCTATCGGGACATCCTTCGTCACTTTCATGTAAGTGACGGGGCGAAGCTGTATCCCTTCAGATTCAAAACGGGTCCAAGCTATGGCAGATCCACTTATGTTGACCGACGCGAGAGCCATGCGGTTCGTCCGGCCCGGTGACGGCGCCGTGGAACTCATCGGACGATCACCGGCGATCACGCGCGTGCAGGAGTTGATCCGGCGCGGCGCATCGCTCGACGGGGGCGCGCTGATCACCGCGGAGGCGGGGTCTGGCGTTGAAGCGGTCGCGCGCGAGATGCATCTGCGCGGGCGCGCCGTGAACGCGCCGTACGTGACCGTGCAGTGCGACGCTGGCGACCCGGCCAGCGTCGACCGCCTGCTCTTCGGCCAGCCGCCGTCCGGGGCACCGACCGATCTCGAACCGGTCGGCGCCGACAGCGGCATCGCCGCCGCGCGGGGCGGGACGTTGTATCTGCGCAACGTCACCGAGCTTCGCGCGTCGGCCCAGGCTCAGCTGGCGCGGATCGCGCGTGACGGCGAAGTACGTCTCGAAGGCGCGCCGGTCGCCACAGGGCTCCGCTTCGTTGCCAGCGCGCCGCCGGGCATCGACGCCGACGTCCACGCGCATCGCTTCCGCGAAGATCTCTATCGCCGGCTGTCGGTGGTGCGCATCGATCTGCCGCCGCTGCGCGATCGGCCAGACGATGTGCCGGCGCTGGCCGCGCGGCTGCTGGAGGACACGTGCGCCGCCGAGGGGTGTCCTTCCCGCACGTTCACGCAGGCCGCGCTCGCGCTGTTCGGCGCGTTGACGTGGCCCGGGAATCTGGCGGAACTGCGCACCGCGATCGAGCGCGTGGTCGCCGACGCGGTGGAGGACGTGATTCAGATCGAACACATCCTCCCGGCGTTGCAGTTACACCGCGCGCACACCCCGTTCGTGCAGGCCGGCAACCTCCGCGAGGCCCGTCTCCGGTTCGAGCGCGACTACATCGCCTCCGTGCTCCAGCATCACGACTGGCGGATGGCCGCCGCCGCCCAAGCGTTGGGTATTCAACGTCCAAATCTGTACAGGAAGGCTCGACAGCTTGGTATCCCGCTCGGGCGGGCCTCCGAGTAGCCACGGAACGACATCATGAGCAAGCACACACGATTCACCGCACTCGCCCTCATGTTGATCTCCGGTGGCGCGCTTTCCGCGCAGTCATCGCAGGTCCAGCCGCCACCGGCGCAGCAGCCGGTGCAAACGCCACCGCCCAAGACGCAGCCGCCCGGGCCTGGCACGCCGTACAAGCCCAACTTCGAGATCCCGAAACCCGAGGGGCCCGGCGGCCAGCAGAAGGCCGACCCGTCGACGCCGGGCGCACCCGTCGAAGGGTACATGATCGGCCCACAGGACCAACTGTCGATCATCGTCATGGACGAGACCGATCTGACCGGCAAGTATCGCGTCGACTCGGACGGCACGATCTCGATGCCGTACCTCAGCCGCGTGCCGCTCGCCGGGCTCTCTCTCGCCGAAGCGCAGGAGAAGATCACCGCGCTGCTCAAGAAGGATTTCATCAAGAATCCGCAAGTGCGCATCGAGGTCGATCAGTTCAAGGCGCGTAGCGTGATGGTGATGGGCGAAGTGCGCAATCCGGGAAAAGTCACGCTGCCGGGCACGAGCATGTCGCTGCTCGAAGCGCTGGCGCTGGCCGGGTCGCCGACCCAGAACGCGAGCAACGAGGTGCTCGTCATGCACCCGCCGAAACCGGGCGAAAAGTCGCCGGATCCGATCACGGTCAACCGCAAGGATCTGGAACTCGGGAAGGTCGGCCGCGACATCACGTTGCAGGACGGCGACATCGTCAACATCCCGATCGCGAAGCGGTTCTACATCTCCGGCTTCGTGAAGAATCCGGGGTCGCTCGTCCTCGATTCGGGCATGACGGTGGGGCAGGCGATCATCCTCGCTGGCGGGCTGGCCGATCGCGGGTCCGACCGGCGCATCAGGATCCTCCGCGTCAAGGACGGCAAGACCGTCGAGATCGACGCGAAGTTGGAGGACAGAGTCCTGCCAAGCGACGAGATCAAGATTCGGTCACGGTTCTTCTGATGTGCGGCATAGCCGGCGTGGTGCGCCAGGGTGGGGCGATCGCGCCGGACCCGTCGGCGGCGCTGTGCACCGCGCTCGCGCACCGGGGCCCCGACGGCCGTGGCGCCTGGCGCTCGCCGGCGCAGGATGTCGTGCTCGTCCATACCCGGCTCGCGATCATCGACCCTGGGCCGACCGGCGCCCAGCCGATGGCGACGCCGGACGGCCGTCATCACATCGTGTTCAACGGCGAGGTCTACAACTATCGCGAGCTGCGCGGGTCGCTCGAGGCGCGCGGCGAGCGGTTCACGACCGGCAGCGACACGGAAGTGCTGCTGCGCCTGCTCGCGTGCGACGGTCCGGCCGCACTCGCGCAGGTCCGCGGCATGTTCGCGCTCGGGTGGTGGGACACCGAAGCCCGCGCGCTGGTGCTCGCGCGCGACCGCTTCGGCATCAAACCGCTGTATGTCGCGGCGACCAATGGCTCGATCGCGTTCGCATCCGAGATTCACGCGCTCGTCTCGTCCGGTCTCGTCGACCGCACGATCGATCCGGCCGGCGTGCTGGGGTTTCTGGCGTGGGGCACGGTGCCGCCGTCGCTGACGTGCGTGGCCGGGGTGGAGAGCCTGTCACCTGGATCGTGGATGCGCTGGTCCCTGGACGGCGGCCGCGCGCAGCAGCGCTTCGCTGATGTCGCCGGCGTCTACGCGCGCCCGTCCTCAGGTTGCACGGCATCCCAACTGCGCGCACGTGTTGGCGCCGCGGTTCAGCAGAGCGTGGCCGCGCATCTGGTCGCCGACGTACCCGTCGGCGTGTTTCTCTCGGGAGGCATCGACTCGTCGGCCATTCTGTCGGCGGCCGTCGATGCGGGCGTCTCGGGTCTCAACACCTACACCGTTCGGTTCGACGAAGGTTCGTCGGAGCACGAGTACGCGAAGCTCGTCGCGTCCAGCTTCGGCGCGACGCATCACGAGATCATCCTCGATCCCTCGCGCATCGTCAGCGATCTGCCGCGTATTCTCGCGCGTTTCGATCAGCCCACGCTCGACGCCATCAATGCCTACTACGTGTCGGCGGCCGTGGCGGAGACCGGCATCAAGGCGGTGCTCTCCGGCTCCGGCGGTGACGAACTGTTCGGCGGTTATCCATCGTTCCGCCGGCTGCCCGCGGCGATGCGGTGGAAGCGGCGGATGGCGCCCTGTGTTCCCGTGGTGACGCCGCTCGTCTCGGCGGTGCTGCCGGAGCGGCTGACCCAGCGTTGGCAGCATTTCATGTCGGGGAACGGCCGCATCGATGCCGCGTATCGGACCCAGCGCGGTCTGTACATGCCGGCTGAGATCGAGAGGCTCGCGGGGCCGGCGCTGCGCGATCGCTGGGCGGCCACGGCCGCGCGCCTCGCGACGGCGGAGACCGAGCTGTTCGATGGGGTTGCGACGTCGCTCGAAGGCGACGTCGCGCGGCTCGAGACGCGCGTGTATCTCGGCTCGCAATTGCTGCGCGATCTCGACGTGATGTCGATGGCGCACGGGCTTGAAGTCCGCGTGCCGTTCGTCGATCACGTTCTACTCGACGCCGTCTGGCCGGATCTCGGCGACTACCCGTTGTTGATGCGCAACAAACGACTGTTGCACGAAACCCTGGCGCGGCCCCTGCCGCGCGAGGCGGTGGATCGGCCGAAGCAGGGGTTCACGCTGCCGTTCGCGACATGGATGGGCGGGGACCTGCAGCCGTTCGTCCGGTCGGGCATGGCCCACCTCGCTGACGCGGGATGGATCGCGCGGGACGTGCCGGACGCGACCTGGAGCGCGTGGCGACGCGGCGCCGCGCACTGGAGCCGCCCCTGGGCGCTCGGCGTGCTCGGGGAATTCCTGAGGCAGATGTGACCACCGCGGACTCCGCCCTGCCGCCGGCGCTCGCCACCCGCCGCCTTCAGCCCTCAAAGAGCTGGAGCACGCGCACGTTTGCCGACGTCTGGGCCTATCGCGAGCTGCTGTATTTCTTCATCTGGCGCGACGTCAAGGTCCGTTACAAACAGACGGCGCTCGGCGCCGGCTGGGCCATCATCCAGCCCCTGATGACGATGGTGGTGTTCACGGTGTTCTTCGGACACCTGGCGCGCATGCCGTCCGACGGCCTGCCGTATCCCGTCTTCTCGCTCGCCGCGCTCGTGCCGTGGACGTACTTCGCGGCCGCGCTCGGCAACGGCAGCGCGGCGCTCAACGGCCAGCAGCACATCATTTCGAAGGTGTACTTTCCGCGCCTGATCATCCCGCTCGCCGCGGTCATGGCGCCGCTCATCGACTTTGCCATCGCCTTCGTGATCCTGATTCTGCTCATGGCGTGGTACCACATCGTGCCGGGCGCGGCGATTGTGTGGCTGCCGCTGCTGATGCTGCTCGCGGTCGCGACCGCTGCCGCGGTCAGCGTCTGGTTGTCGGCGCTCAGTGTGCGCTACCGCGACGTCCGGTACGTCGTGCCGTTCGGCGTCCAGATCTGGTTGTTCGCAACGCCGGTCGCGTATCCCGCCTCGCTCGTCCCGGCGCGGTGGCGCGCGGCGTACGGCCTGAACCCGATGGCCGGCGTCATCGAGGGTTTTCGCTGGGCGCTGGTCGGCGGGCCGTCGCCGGGGCTGATGACGCTCGTCTCGGCCGCGGCCGTGGTCGTCCTGTTTGTCGCCGGCAGCGTCTACTTCCGGAAGTGCGAAGGCACGTTCGCCGACATCATCTGATGGCCCCGCCCGTCATTCACGCCGAGCGTCTCGGCAAGCGCTACATCATCGGTCATCGGCGGCGGGCGTCGACGGCCCGGGACGCGCTGGCGGGCGCGGCGTCGCGCATGGTCCTGGCGATTCGTCGCGGCGGCTTCGAACCGCGGACGACCGACGAACTATGGGCGGTGAAGGACCTGTCGTTCGACATCGCCGCCGGCGAGATCGTCGGGCTGATCGGCCGCAACGGCGCCGGCAAATCGACGCTCCTGAAGATCCTGTCGCAGATCACCGAGCCGACTGCAGGCTACGTCGACGTGACCGGGCGGATCGGTTCCCTCCTCGAGGTCGGCACCGGGTTTCACGAAGATCTGACGGGCCGCGAAAACACCTACCTGAACGGCGCGATCCTCGGCATGGGCAAAGCCGAGATCGATCGGAAGTTCGACGAGATCGTCGCGTTCGCGGAGGTCGAACGGTTCATCGACACGCCGGTGAAACACTATTCGAGCGGCATGTACATGCGGCTGGCCTTCGCCGTGGCCGCTCACCTCGAAACCGAAATCCTCGTCGTCGACGAAGTCCTGGCGGTCGGCGACGCCCAATTTCAGAAGAAGTGTCTCGGCAAGATCGACGATGTCGCGCGCGGCGGGCGGACGGTGCTGTTCGTCACGCACAACATGGCGATCGTGCAGCGGCTGGCGACCACCGCCATCCTGCTCGACCAGGGCCGGCTCGTGAACGCGGGTCCGGTGCGCGCGATCGTCGCGGAGTACCTCGCGGGCGCCGCGGGTGCGCGATACGAGGCTGCGACGCGGACCGGCCTCCCGCAGTTTCTCCTGGCGGAACTCGTCGACGCCGACGGGTCGCGGATCGCCGCGCCGCTCAGCACCGATGCGTTTGGCTTCCGGATGCGCTACGTCATTCCGCAACATCACCCTGGCCTGAAAGTCGGCATTGGACTCCTGGCGGCGGACGGGACGACCGTGTTCACGACCAACACGGCCGATGTGTCGTTGCAACTGCCCGCGGCCGCGCAGGAGTACGACGCGACGGTCATCGTGCCGCCGGACACACTGCTGGCCGGCGACTACCACATCGCGCTCTGCATCTGGGACGCGGGCGACATCTACGATCTGAAGGAGCCGGCCCTGTCGTTCGCGGTCGAGCCAGGGCCGAGCGTGATCTACGGCGGTCACGACCGAAAGGGCTTCGTCCACGTGGCGTGCTCCTGGACGGTCGGTACCTCGTCTGCGGTCCCGGTGTGACCTCCCGTCCGTGAGAATCGCGCACATCGGACCTCCACGCGCCCGCCGGGGCGGGCCGGCGGGGTACCTGTGGCAGCTCGCGGCCGCCGCCGCGGCGTCCCGGCATGAGTCGGTGCACGACGTCACGTTCCCGGTCGAAGAGCTGCCAGTCCTGCAACCTCGACTGGCGCCCGCTGCGCGAGTCCGCGGCACGCTGTCGCGCCTCAAGCGCACGGTGGTCGGTGCGCCGGTGCAGTACAGGCCGTCAACGGATGACATGCGCCAGGAAGGCGGCGTGGTCGATCGGCTGGTGCGCGACGCAATCGCCTCCACGCAGGCGGCGGCCGCCGCCAGCGTGTGCGCCGCGATGGACGCCGACGTGCTGTTCACGCACGAAGCCGCCGTCGCCGAGCACATGCTCTCGACGCGGCG
>Ga0315281_10012957_pt1 | contig 11310 bp, 9 predicted proteins | sample YL17G07_0_MG_FD_204540 | JGI IMG/M metagenome (GOLD analysis project Ga0315281, IMG submission 204540) | Sediment microbial communities from Yellowstone Lake, YNP, Wyoming, USA - YL17G07_0 | ecosystem: Environmental > Aquatic > Freshwater > Lake > Sediment | place: USA: Wyoming | collected... | reverse complement strand
TTTATGCACTTGCATACCCAGTTCAACCGCGACATCCCCTGGTCGAGCATCGACATGGATTTCATGAACCTCAACCAGTCTGCCCACGGCGACCGGGAGTTCGGCTTCATCGGCAGCCGCATGCGCCTCAACCGCAAAGTGGTGGTCGGCTACTGGCAGGATGACGACGTACAGGCCGATATCGGCGTGTGGGTGCGGGCGGCCTGCGCCTGGCGTGACGCACAGGGAGCCAAAGTCGCCCGTTTTGGCGACAACATGCGCGAGGTGGCGGTGACCGAAGGCGACAAGGTCGAAGCGCAGATCCGCCTGGGCTATTCGGTCAACGGCTATGCTCTGGGCGACCTGGCCCAATACGTGCAGGCAGCCAGCGACACCGCCATCGATAAACTGGTGGCCGAATACGAAGACACTTACACGCTCGCCAAAGAGCTGCAGCGCGGCGGAGGCAAGCTCCCGGCCCTGCGCGAGGCAGCGCGCATCGAGCTGGGCATGCGCGCCTTCCTCGAAAACGGCGGCTTCAAAGGCTTTACTACCGATTTCGAAAACCTGTACGGCCTCGACCAACTGCCAGGCCTGGCGTGCCAGCGCCTGATGGCAGATGGGTATGGTTTCGGCGCTGAAGGCGACTGGAAAACCGCCGCCCTGGTGCGCGCCATGAAGGTGATGGGCGCCGGCTTGCCGGGCGGGACCTCCTTCATGGAAGACTATACCTACCACCTCAACAAAGACGGCATGAAGGTGCTCGGCGCGCACATGCTCGAGGTATGTTCCTCCATTGCAGAGGGAAAACCTGCCCTGGAAATCCACCCGCTGTCCATCGGCGGCAAAGCCGACCCGGCCCGCTTGGTGTTCACTGCCCGCAGCGGCCCGGCGGTCAACGCTACCATCATCGACCTGGGTAATCGCTTCCGCATGGTGGTCAACGAAGTAGACGTGGTTTCACCTGACGCCCCAATGCCCAAACTTCCCGTGGCGCGCGCCATGTGGGTCCCCCGGCCTGACCTGAAGGTTGCTGCGGCAGCCTGGATTTATGCCGGCGGCGCCCATCATGCCGGTTACAGCCAGCCGGTCACAGCGGCCCACCTGGACGATTTTGCCTCCATGGCTAACATGGAATTTCTACTGATTGGCAAAAACACTCGCCTGGATGATTTCCGCAAAGAGCTCAGGTGGAACGAGGTCTATTACCTGCTTGCAAAAAGTCTGTAAAGGGAGCTGATCATGAATAAAGCGGACCTGCTGTCAGCGATGCGAGCCGGGCATGCCCGGCTCGAAAAAATGGTCGATAACCTCAGCGAAGAGCAGATGCTGGTGCCCCGCCTGCACGGCGGCTGGTCGTGCAAAGACTTGCTGGCCCATTTTGGTTTTTGGGAGCAAAAGATGGCTGAAACCTGCCAGCTTCTGCGCGCCGGTAAAACGCCCAAAGAAACGGTCGGCGAGTATGACGTCGACGCCATGAACGCGGCTGCCTTCGCCGATCACCGCGATCAGAGCCTCGACGAGGTACGCCGCTTCGAACGCCAGTCTTTCCAGCTGCTGTTCGATGAGGTCGAAAAAGCCTCCGAAGAAGAGCTGGTCGATCCGCACCGTTTCGCCTGGCTGAAAGGCGCCACACTGGGCGCCTGGATCGAGGGTAATTCGTACGGCCATTACGAAGAACACCAGGCTGACCTGGCCATTTTTGAATAAGATTAACCACACCCTCTTCAGTGCCCGAAGGGGTTGAGGCGCAAAGGTCCCGAAGAAAAGGATAGTGATTCTCATTTTCTTCCCTTAATCCTTTCTTCTTTGATCCCTTTATCTTTCTTCTCTTTGTGCCTGATCTGAAAATAGATTTTCATCATTTATGGTGAACGGAGTTCATGTCAACTTTGTGGTAAATTCCTCTCTTCTATGTGGTGATCCTCCCATAACTTTGATCCTGGTTCAGTGTTAGCTTAAAAAATGACGCGTTACAAAATAATCGCCAACCCGGTCGCAGGACACGGGAATGGTCTGCAGGCTATTCCTAAAATCGAGCGCGCCCTGGCGAAGCTCGGCCTGGCCTACGAACTGGTCCGCACCGAACGACCCTGGCAAGCCGTGGAGATTGCGAAACAGAGCGCCGCCGATGGCTTCGATGTGATTGTCGCAGCCGGTGGGGATGGCACGGTCAACGAGGTAATCAACGGGCTGATGCTCTTCCGCCAGGCGTCGGGCCGCGCCCCGGCCCTGGGCGTACTATGCGCCGGGCGCGGCAACGACTTCGCCGCCAGCGTGGGCATCCCCGAAGACCTGGACCAGGCCTGCCGGGTGCTGGCAGCCGGCCAGCGTCGCCTGATCGATATCGGGCAGGTCTACGGCGGAAGCTACCCCCACGGCCGCTTCTTTGGCAACTGCGTCGGGGTGGGCTTCGACGCTATGACAACCATCGAGGTAGCCAAACTGCCGCGCTGGGGCGGCTTTTTTAGCTTTCTGCTCGGGGTGCTCAAGACTGCTTTTATCTACAATAAAGCTCCTCTTGCGACCATTGAGTATGGCGAGAATACCCTCACTCAGCGCTCTCTGATGATTTCAATGATGAACGGGCGGCAGTTGGGCGACGGGTTTATCATGGCCCCCGATTCCAGGCCCGACGATGGCCTGCTCGACCTGTGCATCGCAGAACAGGTCAGCCCATTGCGCATTTTCGAGCTGGTACCCCATTTTATGCGCGGTGACCAGGCCACCCAGCCCGAGATCAAGACCGGCCGCGCGGCGCACATCCGCATCACTGCTCAGGATGGCCCGCTTCCTGCCCAGACCGACGGCGAAATCATCTGTACGGATGGATCGCGCCTGGAGATCGAGCTGCTGCCGCTCCAGCTTGAAATTATCTCCCGCAATAAGCCTGGGGGTAATAATGAGCTTCTCACATAAATTCCTGATGGCGGTTGGCCGCGGTCTTACCGGCCTGATCTGCCGCATCGACGACAGCCAGCTCCAGCGTGTGCCGATGACCGGCCCGCTGATCATCGTCACCAACCACGTCAATATCCTAGAAATCCCCATCATCTACACCCGCCTGCAACCGCGCGAAATGCATGGGTTGGTCCTTGCCGCGCGCTGGAAAAACCCGCTTCTGCGCTGGATCTTCGCCGTTACTGAGACCATCCCGCTTGCCCGAGGCGAGCCAAACCCTCAGGCCGTCCGCCGGGCGCTCGATTACCTGAGGGCCGGCAAGATTGTGATCATTTCCCCCGAGGGCACGCGCAGCGGGGATGGTCGCCTGCAGCAGGCCCACTCGGGCGCCGTCCTGTTAGCTCAACGCAGCCAGGCGCCCATCCTGCCGGTTGCTTACTACGGGTCAGAAGATTATAAGAAAAACCTGCTCAGGTTGAAGCGCTCCGATTTTCATCTGGCCGTAGGGCAGACGTTTTACCTCGACAGCCGCGGCATTTCGCTCGACCGCCAGGTGCGCCAGCAAATGACGGACGAGATCATGTACCAGCTTGCCGCCCTCTTGCCCCCCGCCTACCGCGGTCACTACGCCGACCTGTCCAAAGCCACCCAGGACTACATCAAAAATGAAAAATATGTTCTATGATAGATAGAATAAGAATTGGCGAAAGCGAACATCCCCGTTCTGACCGGCAAGAACAATCATATTCTATACTTTCTAGCAGCATTCAGTCGAATAGCAATCAGAAGGACAATGGGTATCGTAACAATTAATACAAGCCCAAGAAGATACACCTTCGGATTCTTAGGTTGTATCTCGTTAGTTCCTGCTAATCCGTTTGGCGCAGAAACGGAATTTTTTTCAACTATTTTGGTCGATTGTGTGATAAGGGTGATGAGGCGTGTTGGTGTCAGAGAAGGTACCGGTGTGGTTGTGTTAGTGGCAGTTACTGTTGCGGTAATTGTATCCAGAGGAGTGATTGTTGCACTTGGAGTAATCGTGGCAGTCGGCGTATTAGCCGGTGTGAGGGTTGGGGGAAAGTCAAAATCAAAATTCCCAAAACTTGCTTGAAGTTGTTGCAGAAGATCAAGTGCTTCTTTATTGTATGGGTCTAATTGAAGGGCCCTCTCCAGAAAGGGGATAACGGTGTCCTTTGGAAAAATTTGAACGAGCTTACCATCTTTGTCGGGGCCCATATTATAGCCATAATTCCAGTAATATTTGGCAACGCCTGTATATAACTCTGAACTGTTCGGATTTATTGTGATTGCCTGTCTGTAGGTATCAAAAACCTTTTGTTCGTATACTTTACTTCGAATACCCCCTACGTCATGGCGGGCAATTCCTCCATATATATCTGCTAGTTGCCTCCATGCCTTAATATCTGAAGGAGTCCTTTTAATCCTCTCCCTACTGTCCGTGATTGTTTTCCACGTCATTGGCTCAATATAAGAAATAAATATATTGTTATCAGAAGTGGGTTCAAGATTCCCAAATGACCAGAATAACTCGTTGTACGTCTTTACATACCCGGAGGTTGTCCCAGGGAGAATATTATCTTCGACAATATAAGGAAAACGTAAAATAATATATCCTTTGGTGATAGGTCCTTTCCAACCTGCTCCTGTTTCCAAAATATATTCCAGATTCTCAATATAATCTGGCTCACCCCCACCATAAGCCATGAGATAAGAAACCCGCACCAAAACATCTCGATTTGCTGGGAACGATACATCAAAAGCAGCCCAATGCAGATAATCACAGACTCCTTCAGTTTTGTGTGGATGATCGGTAGTAACATCAGTAACTTCTGCCGGGATGCCGCCTATATTCACTTTGAATGAGTCCCTTAAAATACTTAACCGTGTGTAGCTGGGGATAATTTTCAGGTTGGGATTTGTTGAGCAATTATTAAAATCATCCAATGGAAATACGACCTGCATCTTCTCATCTGCATTACTTTGGTTATGCATAACATACCAGGCATTAACTGCAACCGGAATGGATTTTCGAAAACCGTTCTCGTCCGTCCCTTCTGGAATATCAAGAATTTCCATCTCAACCCGCTCAAAAGTCATTTGAACATTCGTGGCTTGGATTTTAAAGGTGCTCAACCCGCCTATCCCCGGTTCAGGCGGCGGTGACATATCTGCATGAACAGGAGCTGGTGAGATAGCAAATGATACTGCAAGGGTCAAGATTACGAAAAGCAAATGACTTTTGTTCATAGGTAGCAATTTTGATTGGGAGTGTTCTGGGAAAAGTAGATATATTATTATTATAAGGCAAACGAAGTAAAATAATGTGAGATTCCCACGCTAAAGGCCGCCAGAAAACTGCTCTTCCTGGCCACCGTTAATTCTCCTTTAGTCTTCTCTGCGTTCTCTGTGTCCCCACCCCTTCGGGCACTCGGCAGTGTACCCGAAGGGGCATACGCTGAAGAGCGCGCGGCGAGCTACCTTTTTTATCTTAGCCAGTAAAACAAGCCACGCAGCAGGATGGCGTATACACGGTAAGGCTTCGGGCCTACCGTGGCTTCCCCGTTGATAAACACGGTCGGTGTGCCGTAGAACTTGGTCTTGGTGATCTCCGCCATCTGCTTCTTGGCTGTATCTTCAGTTTGCGGGTCGGCCACACACTGGTTGAGCTTCACCGTATCGAAACCCAGCCCGGCCAGCGTGGTCTGCATCCAGGATGTGTCGTCCAGGTTAGCCTTATCCGTGGAGAAGAACGTGTCGTTCATCTTCCAATATTTGGCCTGGTCCTGCTGGTAAGCGCACATCCCCAGGCGAGTCATATAATCCGTCGGTTCCTTCACCGGATAATGCAGGAAAGTAAAGCTCACCTTGTACTTGTTCACCAACTGGCGCACTAATGGATAGGTCTTGCGTGTAAAATCACAGTGATAGCAGCCGATAAAAACGATCTTATCTGCTGCATCCGCATTCAACACCGGGAACCCGCTCAAGTCTACACCCTTCAGCGTCAGATCTGCCTGCGTAGGCGGGTTGACCTTACAGGTTTGCAGCACCCCGGACACCTGGTTGCTGCTGCCCTTCGGGTCGAAGACACAGAAGCCGGCCTGGTTCAGGCCGTTGCAGCTCCCCGTAGTATAAAAAAGATACAGCCCGCGCACCGACCAGATACTGCTCGCCATCAATAATACAAAAAATACCCACGAGAGCGGCTCGAAAAACCTGTTCAAAAGACGCGCCCCGCCTTCGGACCGCACGATCACGAAGCCCAGGATTTTGGCCTTCATTTTCTCATCGAAACCGGTATTGCACGGTCTCAAGGTGACCCTTCGCAGCACACAATCGAGCGATTCTCCGGCCAGCTGCCGGTTCGAAGCGCTGAAAATGCCTAAAATACCCAGGACGACGAAAGAGACGATGCAGAACATTTTTACAGCACCTTTCCGATTTTTTTCAAACTGCTGGTAAACAGCGCCGCTTCTTCGAGGGTATTGTAGAAATACAGTGAAGCTCGCACCGAGCCCTTGATTTGACGAGCATTAAACCACGAATGCACGCAGTGCTGCCCCGAACGCACCATGATCGTGGCCATCTGGTCCAACATCAGGGCGATGCGGTGCACATCGACTCCTTCAATAGTAAATGAGAAAATCCCACCCCTCAGGCGAGGATCGGCCGGGCCGAGCAGTTTCAACCGGGAGAAATCCTTGAGTTCCGCCGTGATGGCCTCGTTGAGTAGCAGCTCCTGCTTTTCGATAGCGTCGAAGCCAACATCCATCAGGTATTTCACCGCCGCCCCCATCCCCATGATCCCGGCGTAATCCTGCAACCCGGCCTCGAACTTCTCCGGCGGGGGCAGAAACTCGCACGATTCGTAGGTGGATGACAGCACCGTGTCACCGCCGACTAGAAACGGATCGATCTTTTCTAACAGTTGATATTTACCGTACAGCACCCCCATCCCTGAGGGCCCCAGCATTTTGTGCCCCGAGAAAGCCACAAAGTCAACGTCCAGCGCTTTCACATTCATCTTGTGATGCGGGGCAGTTTGAGCGGCGTCGAGCAGCACCAGAGACCCGTTCTGGTGCGCCTTCTTGATCACCTCGGCCGCCGGGATCGTCACCCCGTCCAGGTTGGAAGTCCATCCAAACGATACCAGCTTTACCTGCCCCTGTTGGGCAAGCATCTTCGCAAAAGCGTCCATGTCGAAAGTGTTATCCTCGCGGGAGGGCACGATCTTTACCACAATGCCCTGCCTTTTGGCCATGGTTTGCCAGGGGATCAGGTTAGAGTTATGCTCCTTGTCGGTAATCAGCACCACGTCCCCTTTCTGCAGGCCGATGGAATTGGCTACCAGGTTGATCCCCTCGGTGGTGTTGCGGGTGAAAACCACCTCGTCCTTCCTGGCCGCGTTGAGGAATTTGGCAACCGCAGTGCGCGCCTGATCGCATTCGCGGGTCACTTCGGCTGCTAAGGAGTGCATGCTGCGCCCGCTGCACGCCGATGACTTTAAATAATACTGGTTGATCGCTTCCAGGACCTGTTTGGGGCGCAGCGTCTGGCAGGCGTTATCGAAGTAAGTGATCTTCTTACGGCCCGCGCCTTCTTGAAGCATAGGAAAATCCTGGCGAATTTTATTTATATCCATGTCTGTTGTTCCACACCTGAGGCTAATTGCCTGAAAAATTTCAAATCATTGCCGCAAATATCACTAACGTCCGGCGCAAAGGTTTTTCTCTTCCATTTTATCCACCCCTCTGTGATCACACTGCCCAGGTGGGCTGTCCAGGGTCTGCGTCCATCTGTGGCTATATTCTTCTCTTCATCTTTGAGGAAAAGCCCGGATTAGTTGCACGCCAATTATAACTTCAAACTCCCTGTTTCCGATCCGGCTGCCAGCCCGAGTCCAGCATAACTCGCCGAACTCTAACCTTCTTTTAATTCCTTACTCTGTCCCTTTCAATTCCATCCTCTTCCCCGAAACTCTCGCCCCGGTAGAATTCAGCGAATGGAACCTGGTGGCGAAGAAATAGTCCTGCCACAGCGATGAGCGATCTCTACAGATGGCATGGTTTTACTGCCTGCTCAGAGATTGCTTTGGCTAAGGTGCCTTCACAATGTCAATCAAAGAATGGGGTCGCCACGCTCGCTGGTCAGCCATTACGCCCTAAGGATTGGCGTTTGGATCCCAGTAGTCGCATTCTTTGACCACACTGATCAACGGGTCGCCAAAGGTTTCGTTGCCGCAGTAGAATGTGCCGGATAAGACTCTCGTGACAAAAACCTCATTTTTCCCGTAGCGGACGTTTTTAGTGCCGGGAACGGTGCAGTCCTCGTATTCGTTGGAGCAGAAAATCCACGCTCCAACTGGGGGTGGAGGCGGGACCACCTGGGGTGTCTCGCCGCTGAGGGTGATAGTGACATTACTAAAAATATGGCCTATCGACGGGCCAAGCAGGCTGAGCACCACCAGCACGACCATACCAACCAAAGATAAAATGAGAGCATATTCGACAAGTCCCTGGCCAGAAAATCGATTGCGTTTCATTTTGAAGTCTTTTTCTCTATAATTTCCTTCTCAGGTAGCAGGATCTGGGCCATCCCAACCTCTTCCTTTTACGCCCTGGTTGGTCGGAACCAGGAATAGAACTTTTACAAAACTCCTCGATAATTAATATAATATGATAATTCCATGAAAAATGATATAACTTGTCGTTTACAATTTTGAAAGGTGGAAAACTTTAAAACAAAAGGTAACCGCTAAGCCGTCGCAGGCAAGTTTTACCTTACACATTGAGTAGTTACTTCAAAAGATACTATAATCACTCCGTACACAAATTTCATCATCGAGGATACTATGGACAAATTACGCGTCGGGGTGATCGGCTACGGCTTCATGGGCAAAATGCACGCCAACATCTTCAACGGCCTGCCACAGGTAGAGCTTGCTGCGGTCTCTGACCTGGACAGCTCGCGCTTCGAAAACGCCAGCCTGCCCGGCGTGGATTTCTACCCGGATTTCAAGGACCTCTTAAATCGTAAGGACATCGATGCCGTCAGCATCTGCGTCAGCGACAAAAACCATTACGAGCCGGCCATGCTGGCCGCCCGGGCTGGCAAGACTATTTTCCTCGAGAAACCTATCGCCCTCGATCTTGGCGAAGCTCGCCAGATCGTGCAGGCCGCAAACCAGGCCAAAGTAACCCTGATGATCGGTTTCCTGCTGCGCTTCGACCCGCGCTATGCTGGCGTCAAAGACCTGCTCGACCAGGGCCAGTTGGGCGAACCGGTCTACATTCACGCCCGCCGCAACAGCCCCAAGAGCGAAGGCCCCGCCCGCTACCGCGGCAGCACGCCCCTGCTTTTCCACGTTACCATCCATGACCTCGACCTGATCTTCTGGTACCTTAACAAAAAGGTCAAGAGCGTTTACGCCCAATCTAACAGCAAGGTCCTCAAAGCCTACAACATGGAAGACAGCCTGTTTGCCGTACTGCGCTTCGAGGATGACACCCTGGTCAACCTTGAAAGCACCTGGGCCTTACCTGAAGGCAACGCCTCTCACCTGGACGCATACATGGAGATCCTCGGCACTCAGGGCATGGCCAAGGTCGAATGTGACTACAGCGGCCTGTGGTTCAGCAATGCCGCCGGCACCCTTTTTCCCGACACCATGCACTGGCCGCAGGTCGGCGACCGCGTGGCCGGCGACCTGAAAGAAGAGCTCACCCACTTCGTCAACTGCGCCCTTGCTGGCGTAGTCCCCCTGGTCACCGGCGAGGACGGCCTGCGCTCCCTTGAATTGGCCTGGGCCATCCAGAAGTCGATGGACACGGGTGAAGTGATCAGGTTTTAGCTAGAAGCTGACAGCTATTCGCTCTCAGCTATTAAGAGAGGAAAAAATGACCCACCACCATTTTCAACCCAATACCTATTGGAACAGCTTTGGCTCGCACCCGCCTGTCCTGCACATCCGCCACGACGATACCGTCATCACCTCCACCGTCGACGCCTCGGGGCTGGACCAGGCCGGGCAGAAGGTCGCGCCGGGCCCTAACCCTGAGACCGGCCCATTTTACGTAGAAGACGCCGCGCCGGGCGACACCCTGGTAGTGCATCTCGACGCCCTGGCCCCCAACCGCCCCACCGGTTGGTCGCGCGACGTCATCGCCCCACACATCCTGGATGCTGAATCGGTACGCGGTCTGCCCGAAAGCGCCAGAATTCAATGGGACATCGCTCCCGACCGCCGCACCGCCCGCCTCTCCAATCCTCCCGACCGCCTTGAACAGGTCGCCTTCCCCCTCCGGCCCATGCTCGGCTGCCTGGGCGTAGCTCCCGAAGACGGCCAGGCCATCTCCAGCAGCACCTCCGGCCCGTATGGCGGCAACATGGATTATCGCGGCACCATTGCCGGAGTCACCTTCTACTTCCCCGTCCTCGTCCCCGGGGCGTTGTTACACCTGGGCGACGGGCACGCCATGCAGGGTGACGGCGAGATCGTCGGCACCGGTATCGAGACCTCCTTCAACGTCCAGTTCACCGTCGGGCTGCTCAAGAATCATCCCATTCACTGGCCCCGCGGCGAAAACGCCGATTATCTCTTCACCCTTGGCAATGCGCGCCCCATGGAGCAGGCCCTCCAGTATGCCACCACCGAAATGCTGGCCTGGCTGCAATCGGACTACGACCTGGATGTACGGGCTGCCAGCCTGCTGCTGGGCATGTGCGTGGAGTACGAGGTTGGCAACGTCTACGATCCGGCCTACACCATGGTCTGCAAGCTGCCCAAGCGGATATTGAGCGAGGTGAGAAGGAAGTAAGACCTGTAGTTCAAACCCTGAAAGTTTCTCCCAACCTTCAGGGTTTTTTATCTTTTGAAATCCTTCTCCAGGGTCTTTTGGAATCCCTGTGGTTAACTTCCACGGCAAATCCCCATGAGCCTCTCTTCGGGTTCTCTGGGATTTGGCGTGGTAGGTCCCCGGATTTAGGGGTGTGAGCGGGCGCAGGCCCGCTCACACCCCTAAATCCGGGAGGTCACCACGGCAACTCCCAAAGAACCTCTCTTCGCGCGTATTGAATTTAATCCCGGTCGTGCTATGATTAAATTATCACCTGGTTGAAACATGGTTATATATTTTGCGCGCCAGTCTCTTTTTCTCGAGGGAGGTTGTGTATGGGCAAGGTGTTTGGGGTACACGAAATCGAGCTTCATCCAGGGGTGAGTGAGGAAAGTTTTGTCAAGTTTTTCAACCAGGAATTTGCCAAAGCATATGATTCAGAGTCGGGCTGGAAACTCATGCTTCTCAAAGGCGATCGAGGGCAACGTAAAGGGAAATATGCCGTATTGTTCGAGATCGAGAGCCGCGAGGCTAGAGACCGGTTTACGCCAGCTCACAACGTGGAGTCGGAGGA
>Ga0315281_10012956_pt1 | contig 11310 bp, 10 predicted proteins | sample YL17G07_0_MG_FD_204540 | JGI IMG/M metagenome (GOLD analysis project Ga0315281, IMG submission 204540) | Sediment microbial communities from Yellowstone Lake, YNP, Wyoming, USA - YL17G07_0 | ecosystem: Environmental > Aquatic > Freshwater > Lake > Sediment | place: USA: Wyoming | collected... | reverse complement strand
TCAAAATCACCACTTCAGGGGTGGATCACGCCGGAATCGTCTTCAAGGTCTGCCGCCTTTTAGCTGACCGTAAGGTCAACATCATCGATATGGAAACCCATCGTGTGCTCTCTGCAGAGAGCGGGACGCCGCTTTTTGAGATGGATATGGAGGTGGAAGTACCCAAATCAATATCTGAACAGGGACTGAGAGAAGATCTCCATCGCCTGGCCAATGAATTGGTGATCGATTTAGTGTTGAGGAAAATGTAATCCTTCAATCCAATCGAGCAATTCCTCTTTGTTCATAACCGTAAATTCCAGTGCCTTTAAGTTGCGGCAAGTAGCTCTGCAGCCCTGCCCCAAGATTTATAGCCAGGCGTATTCCAACGTTCTCTTATTCACCCCACACCTCTTCGAAGACCCTCAGGAAATTTCCACCCAAGATCTTCAAGGTATCTTCTTCACTGTAACCTCTCTGAAGCAATCCCCGGGTCAGATTCTTTAATTTTCTTCTGGGGGTGAGAGCCTCGAGATAGCGAAATTTAGGCGCCTTGCCGAGTCCCTTGGCCTTGGAGTGAAGTATTTTGACCTCCAGTTCAGACCGACCCTCTCCGGCATCGAGTCCAAATCCTACATGATCGATTCCTATTAAATTAACCATGTAGTCGATTTGGTCGATGAACTGATCGAGGGTGGCTCCAGTCTCCCCTCCATTGGGAATGATCACAGGGTTGTAAGCCGAGGCGCCCACCACACCCCCTCTGTCTGCCAAGGCCTTGAGCAGCTCATCCGAACAATTCCTCGGGGCATTGCAAAGGGCCTTCGCATTGCTATGGGAAAAGACGACGGGATCTTTTGATTCCAGCACTGTGTCCATAGCAGTTTGAGGACCTGCGTGGGAAAGATCGATAACGATATGAGTCTTGTTAAAGGCATGGACAAGCCCCACCCCAAATTTACTTAAACCACTATCTGCCTTCTCATCGCACCCATCTCCCGCAGGATTCTTTGACTGATAAACCACTTGAGAGCACCGCAAGCCCAACATACGAGCCATGGGAACTAAACTCACATCCTCTTCAAAGCAATCGGAGTTCTGTGTCGTTAATACAAAAGCAGTCTTTCCTTCCTGTTTTGCCTTTCGGATATTTTTTGCCGATAAGGCGATACACAGGTCATTACTCCGCTCAGAAACACGGGTATACCAGGTTGCAAAACTTCGTGCCATATCTGAAAATCGATCATAAAGCCAGGCAGCATCCACCAGAATGGCTGTCAATCCTCCTTCTTTTATGGATGCATAATAGTCTGGTTTTTCTTCTCTTGTGAAGATGAACATCAGATGCGTGGGATCTCTTCCATCAATGATGATCGCTTCTTGGTGGACCTCATCAACTTTAGCCTCATCTACTTTCACCATAAATTTTCTCCTTTTTCATATTTGATTCGTCAAAATTTAATCATCACAACGATTTTGTCTTGATTTTCTTAATTACCTCTGAAAAGGGCCTGACTAATTCCACATACCCTTTTATCTTTTCAAAAACGGACCGTTCCATCGTAAACTCCAGAGGAACCACCGTGGCCGGAGTCGGAACCCAGGTAAAACTGTCTGGAGGCATCTTACTCACATCCACAAAAAAGGTAATTCCCCCTCCAGGCAGGATATAAGTGGGGGTACCACCCGCAGTGAGGATGACCTGACCCTCTGCCACGGCTCGATTCAAATTGATTGGATACCTGGTAACTGACCATCGGACACCCCCTCCGATTCCTCCCACATAAATGGCCGATACTAAGGAGTCCTCACAACCCTCTTTAATAAATTGAATAGCTTTCTGAACGGCGTCGGTAAGAGGAATTTCTTTCAGGGTGCCTTCCGATGTGATTTCAAACATGGCCATTCGTTCACAACTGGGCTCCAAAACCAATAGTTTAGAACCAGGGCGAGCAATATTCATATCGATGCTCGCTACCGCATCCCGAGGGTTTTTTATTTTTGTTCCTCCCCAACCATCTCCTTTTTCCCCAAAGTAACGGCCTGACGTACTGGGTGTTCCCACCGGGATGATTCCGGAGAATATAAATCCTGCTTCTTTTCCCCCAGGGTGAAGGCTCATCAGCCCGGTGACATTGGCATCGGGAATAATGACTTCATCCACGATTCCCTTGAAAAGGGGGGCAATCCCTCCCACGCCGCCTCCACAGGTGGGTCTCATCTTCTCCGCTACAATCCCCTCTATGGAAGGTGGTTTCCCTACCTGGATCTTAATTTTTTTCCCTTTTTCTATATCCAATTCTACCGGTTTTTTGTTAGCAATCTCTACAATGGTTCTGGCCACCTCAAATCCATGTTGACTTGTCATGAGGTTCGATCCTCCAATGGAAAGCATGACAGAACCATATTCTTCCGTAGTAACATGACCCACAATGTGGCCATTCCTTTTGATCAAGGCCCTCTCTTCACCAACGAAGTTATCGGTATCGATCTTAACCTTGATTCCACTGAATGTTAAAGGCGCTTCGGTCACTGCAGTGACGACATCCACGCCTTCCACCTGATCCGAAACAATGTAGGGCGCAGGGCTGGGGTTTGGGTACAGGGTTCCTGCTCCTACCCCTGTCAGCAGAGGGCGGCTTAAAGCCACCGTCCTCCGCTTTTCTTCAAAGTTCGCGGGATTGGGTACAAGGATGGGCCTTCTCCGGATCAATTCCCCGTTGATGTTGACATATCGTTGACAAGCTCCGATCTTCCCTAAGTTCACCTTACAATTAATGACACAATGATTACAAACAACCTCTTTTTTTCTGTCCAGTGGGATTGTATATACGGCATCCACTGGGCAAATCCGTGTGCAGACGTTGCAATCTACACAAACTTCTTCCTCAATGAGAGGGGGCTTCTTCTTGCCCTTACCCGTGATGGCGGAAAGAGGACAGTTCTTGACACAGATACCACAGGCAATGCACTTTTCTTTATCAACTCGGTGCATGGATCTTCTCCTCCCAATTGGCTCAGCTTAGTAACAGAATGCTGAAAAGATATCTCGTATTGTTCCGGCGAGAATATCGGGATAAGGCTTTCCCATTCATTTTTTCTGATCTTTTAAATATTTGGGCGGTTCCTCATAGTCTGATACGAGTTTTCCTCCCTTTGACCAGTGAGTGGTTGGGACGTCCACAAAAAGCACCCGGACAATGTCTTTAGGTACATTGGTTGCCTTTGAAATAACATCCGTAATTCCTTCAGCAACCTTCTGTCGCATTTCGTGTGTCCTTTCAGGAAACCAGTAAACCGTCACGATGGGCATGATTCATTTCCTCCTTTTTATTTCGTTTTGAATATATCTTTGATGAATTTATGCCTAGGACCAGCCTGAGCAGAGAAGCCATCTCTGAACTACTCCTCTAATTCTGCGATCACCTCTCTTCGCCTCTTCAGGTGAGGCAGGAAAGAAGAAAGCAACAGAAGCAAGGCAACGACGAGGGCCACCGCTGCAATTGGTCGATTGAGAAATATGGAGAAACTTCCTTCCGAGATGATCAAGGATTGCCGAAGCGCATTTTCAAGCATGGGCGTAAGAATGAAGGCCAAAACTAAAGGGGCAGGTTCATACTTGAATTTCCTGAACAGATATCCAATCAGGCCGAACACAAGCATCACACAGACATCGAACACACTATTGTGCTCACTGTACGCGCCAAGGATGCAGAAGAAAAAGATAAAGGGGAAGAGGATGCGCGGCGGGATTTTCAACACCTTCACCCAGAGCCCTATCAACGGGAGGTTTAAGACCAGAAGCATGGCATTTCCAATGTACATGCTGACGACAGCCCCCCAGAAAACTTCGGGATGCTGTCTCAGCAGCATGGGACCCGGTTGCAGCCCGTGAATCATCAAAGCGCCCAAGAGGAGGGCCATGACAGCATTGGAAGGAATCCCCAGAGTAAAGAGCGGGATGAATGCTCCTGCTGTTGCGGAATTATTCGCGGACTCCGGAGCCGCTACTCCTTCAATCACACCCGTGCCAAATTTCTCCGGATGTTTCGAAATCCTCTTCTCAACGCCATAGGACAAAAAGGAAGAGAGGACCGCGCCCCCTCCGGGCAGAATGCCTAAGAAGAAACCCAAGAAAGTTCCTCGCAGAATTGCTCCGATGGAATCTCTCCAATCTTTCCAGTTTGGAAGAAGTCCCTTGATCTTGGTTTTGAGAATATCCACATCTCCGGACTCTTCCATGCTCGTCAATACTTCTCCGATACCGAAAAGCCCCATTACCAAGGGAACTAATCTAATCCCATCCTCCAATTCCATGACCCCCAAGGTAAATCTCAGATGACCCGTGATAAGGTCTGTTCCAATTTGGCTTAAGGCGATTCCAAAGAGGGCCATGATAATCGCTTTTATCATCGACCCATGGGCAAGATAGGTCACAATGGTCAGCCCGAGAACCATTAATGCTACGTACTCGGGAGGACCAAATCGCAGGGCCACGGTAGATAATGGAGTAGCTAATAACATCAAAAAGATAACGCCCAAAGTTCCTGCGATAAAAGACCCAAAGGCGGATATCCCCAAAGCCGGGCCTGCCCGACCCTGTCTGGCCATTTGGTAACCATCCAAACACGTAACCACAGAGCACGATTCTCCAGGAATATTGACCAGGATGGATGTCGTTGATCCCCCATAGGAAGCTCCATAGTAGATCCCCGCCAGCATGATGATCGCTGAAACCGGGCTGATTCCAAAAGATACGGGGAGGAGAAGGGCAATCGCTCCTGGAGGCCCGATTCCTGGAAGAACGCCGATAAGGGTTCCCATGAATACCCCTATAAAGCAGTAAATCAGATTATTCACATTAGAAGCAACATTCCAGCCCAGGGCGAGACAATCCCAGAACCCCACTTAAATATCCCCCGCTATCTAATCCTCAATATTCCTTTTGGGAAGTCAATTCGAAGCCAGACGTCAAAAATGAAATAGCTTAGAGCAACCGTAAGAAATGAAATCAGAATCGGAGTGAACCACTTCCGGGTCCCCATGATTTTCAGAAGGGAAAAGATCAACAGAAACGTGGCGACGATAAATCCTAAAGGATCAAGAAAGAAAGCATATAAAAAAGAGATGGCCAGGGAATAAACCCCCTTTCCCCAGAATTGTCTGAGTGAGACCTTTTTGCCTCCTTTTTCCTCTGAACGTTTTCGGGTGTTCAGAAATGCCAGAAGCAAGCCCAGCGATCCCAGTAAAACTCCTGTCAAAAAAGGCATAAAGCCAGGTCCAGGTTTGTGAAGAGATCCCAGTCCTAATCTTAGGGATCCAATTCCTAAGGCGATCCCCAAGACCATCCATATCACACCGCCTACCCGGTCATATTGAATTTTTATCATCCCCTCGATCTTATTGCTGGATAGCTTCTATAAGGTATCTTATAAAAACTCCAACTTAGTATCCCACGTTTTATTCCTTATCATTCATCATTTTGATTCCAATTTTTGAAAAAATTCCTTATAGACCTTTTCTCTTTCTTTAAGATATTGCATCGTTTCTTTTTCATCCAAATAAGCTGAATACTGATCGACTTTTGGCAATTTTTCATCGATCTCTCGTGCATATTTAACGCGGGCCTTATTATGAGCTTCGATAAGCTTCGATGCTATCTTGTCTGGTGTCTCACTGGGTCCCGCTATTCCCATATATTGAGTTGTAAATCTGATACCATAGCCAAGTTCTTTTAAAGTCGGGACATTAGGATAATCGGAAACTCTTTTGTCGTCTGATATCACCAAAGGACGAATCAACCCTGAACCACCCAATCCCGATAAAGCAAACGTCACCGCCAGATCTGTATTTCCCCCTGCAACAGCGGCCAAACTGTCAGGACTTGATTTAAATGGCACAAATGTCAATTTAATTCCAGCGACTTCACATACCATCTCCATGACCATGTTCGATGAGCTGTTGGGTCCCCATGTGGCATATTTTAACTTGCCAGGGTTCTTTTTTGCCTCGTTTACAAAATCACCAAATGTTTTCCATCTCGAGTCAGACTTGACACTTAAAAACGCGGTAATCTTACTATGGGCCCAAAGATAACGGAAGCTATCCAAATTATATCCGGTATCCTTCCTCAGCAGCGGTGCAGTAATGAGGGTACTCTCGTTTAATGCCAGAAGGGTGTACCCATCCGGTTTCGCACGGGCAACATATTTACCACCTATGGCTCCACTTGCCCCTCCTTTATTGCCAACGATCACGGGCTGTCCTAAAAATTCCGCCCATTTATCAACAAAGAAACGTATTCCAAGGTCGGCTGGTCCCCCAGGCTCAAAAGGGACAACTACTTCTATGGGTCTATTTGGATATCCATCTTGGGCGAAAGCTTCAAACCGAGCAAATAAAACTATAGATACTACCATCGCTATTAGAATTATTACAAAATTCCTTATGAATACCATTTTAAACTTCCTCCTTTCATAAAAAATTTCATTTTAAACTAACCTGCCTTAAATTTTCTTTTATGTCTTACCTCGTAACAAAATCAAAAGTAAATGTCAAACGGTCCTCTCCAAAAGTAATCTCTCTCTGCTATATCGTCTACTTCGGTGCGCCCTTGCCACCCAACCCTATCCCAGAAATCGTGGGTTCCTCTTTTTCATAACTTTTGATCAAATTTAAGAATGATGGTCCCATAAAAAGTCGGAGTAATGGAGGTTGTCATTCTGAGCAAAGCGAAGGATCTCATCAAATCAATAAGTCACAAATCCTTCACGGAATTTATCCTGAGCCAAAGATCGAGACCCTTCGTTTCACTCAGGGTGACGGGGCGAAGGGTCCTGGATGACAAATAGGGGCTTTTTACGAATCCATCAAGAATTATCAACACTATATTTTTGAATTTTCTCTAAGGCCGCCTGTATTTTTTCGGGTGTTAATGGAACTTCTCGAATCCTTATTCCTGTAGCGTCAAACAGGGCATTTGCAATCGCAGCCGCTGTGGGAGCGGTTGCAGGCTCTGCCAACCCCTTGGCCCCGTAAGGACCTTCCGGATGAGGTTCCTCCACAAAGAAGATGCTGACATCTTGTGGAAGGTCATAGACTGTAGGAATCTTATAGGATTCCAAGGAAGGGTTCATGATCTGGCCCTCTTCGATATCCACTTTTTCGAACAGGGCAAATCCGATTCCCATGGCCAGGGCTCCCTCCATCTGCTGTTCACAGCTAAGAGGATTGATGATTTTTCCCACATCGTGGGCAGTGCAGAATCTCAGGATTTTAACTTTCCCGGTATCGGGATCCACTTCGATTTCGACGGCCTGGGCCCCATACATCCAGAAGGCAGCCGGTCTCTTTCCACGGCCCGTCTCCGCGTCCAGACCCGTACCGGATTTCGTATGAAAGGTGGCTCTTCCAACCAGGTCTCCCCCTCCTCCCCTTGCTCCATCATAGTAGCGATTGATCAGCTCGATGACGGAGATCTCATGGCCCTTTGTGGAAACGACCTTACCCTCCTTGAACTTCAGTTCCTTCTTGGGGAGATTTAAGAACTCCGAGACCATTGAAATCGCCTGTTTCTTGATATCCCGGCACGCCAAAATAACTGCATTTCCCATATGGTAGGTACTTCTTGAACCGGTTGTGGAAGCGTCAAAAGGAGTATAGTCTGTATCCGCTGAAGAGACCCGTATCTTTTCTACAGGGACGTTCAACTCCTCAGAAGCAAACTGGGAGAGGACGGTCATGACCCCTTGCCCGACTTCCATGGATGAAGTTAGGATGGCAAGGCTTCCATCATGATTGTATTTGACGATGGCGCTGGTCACACCTTGCAGCGTTGTGGTAAACTTTTGCATGCAGGCGATCCCTTTGCCACGATTTCTGTCCTTCGTGGGTTCGCCCCATTTGAGCCCTCCGGCGGCTTTTCTCAAGCATTCTTTAAGGCCGATGGAGACGATTCTCTCACCCCACGCCGTCTCGTCATTCTTATCGAGGGCATTTTTCAATCTCAATTCCAGTGGGTCGATCTTCAATTCGTGAGCGATCTCATCCATCTGAGATTCGTAGGCGAAGGCGACTTGGGGCACTCCAAACCCGCGCATCGGGCCTGAAATCGGATTGTTCGTATAAATGCAATACCCGTCGATCCAGACATTGGGGATATTATATGGCCCCGATGCTGACATGGAGGCATTCCGGCAGACCCAGGGGCCCTTTTCACCATAGGCACCCGTATTCCAGAAGAGTTCAATCTTTTTAGCCACAATCTTCCCATCTTTCATAACCCCGACCTTCGAACGGATCGAAACAGGATGACGGAGTAACGTGGACGTGAATACCTCTTCACGGGTGTAGACGACCTTTACCGGACGATTTTTGACCTTCGAAGCTAAGGCAATGGCAATGGCTTCTGCCCTCAAGCCGCCTTTTGAACCAAACCCTCCGCCCTGAAAGGCTGAAATGATCCTGACATTCGAAAAGGGTATCGACATGGAGAGGGCAATTTCCCGCAGGCAACGATGAGGGCCATCGTTTCCTGTCCAGACCGTGATCTTCCCGGATGGGTCAAAAAGGGCAATCGCCGCATGCGGTTCGAGGGCACAGTGTTGATTAAATGAAGTCGCATAAGTGTTTTCAAGAAGGCAGTCCGCCTCTTTGAAGGCCCTTTCCACATCTCCTTTTCGAAGTTTGAAGTGGCTGCAGGTGTTGGAATTGGGGATCGGCTGGCATACTTCGGAATGGGGATAGGAAGAGAGTTCTTCATGAATGAGAGGAGCTCCTGGCTGGATGGCCTGTTGAGGGTCAAAAACCGGAGGCAAGGGCTCATACGTTACTCGAATTGAATCGACACCCTTCTGGGCAGCTTCTTCAGTGGTTGCTGCCACGGCGGCAACGGCTTCTCCTATATATCTGACTTTATCCTGGGTCAAAAAAGGTTCATCACGGATGAGCAATCCGTGTCGATATGGAAATTCATTTCCTGTTACTACAGCCTTAACCTCTGGAATCCTGCAAGCTTCAGAGACATCTATTCTCTTAATCAAAGCATGAGGAACGTTACTGCGCAACACTTTCCCAAAAAGCATTCCAGGTAATTTCAGGTCGTCAACATAGTAAGCCTTTCCCGTAACTTTTAAAGGGACATCCACCCTGGGAATAGACTTTCCTATGATTTTATGGTTGCCCATTTTCCCTCTTTCCGCATCTTGGCTTAATTATCTATCCGCCAGCCATTTTCATGATTGCTTTCTTGATTTTATAGTACCCTGTGCAACGACAGAGATTTCCTGATATGGCCCGGAGGACTTCCTCTTCCGTAGGGGATGGATTTTCATCTAACAATGCCTTTGCCGTAAGAATCATTCCTGGTGTACAAAATCCGCATTGTACCGCACCCTCTGATAAGAATGCTTTCTGAAGGGGGGTGAGATCCCCCTCTTGCTGAAGGCCCTCGATGGTAGTAATTTTTCTATCCTGGGCTTCAATGGCCAGCGTCAGGCAGGAGCGAACCGGTCTGCCATCAATCAGAACAGTGCATGTTCCACAAACTCCTTCATCGCAACCCCGTTTCGTCCCGGTCAGTTCCAACTCTTCCCTCAAGACTTTCAGAAGGGTCGTATTTGGATTAACAAACACCTCATAAGTTTCGTCATTGACATTCAGTGAAATAAGCCTTTTCTTCATCACCGTTCCTGATTCAAGATGAAAGGAGCCCTTTCAAAGTCAGCTTGACGAGAATACGAACCATTTTCTTCCTGTAAAGAGGAGAGATTCCGGTATTATTCACCGGATGGGCAACCTCAAATGCGGATTGAGCCGTTTTTTCGATCAAATCTTCATCTAATCTTTTCCCGATCAGGAAAGCTTGTGCGGACTTTAATTCCACAGGAGAGGAGGCCACAGCATTTAAGACAACTCTTGCCTCCTCGATCTTTCCATCCAGATCAAAACCGATGAGCGCGGCTACCCCGACCTGTGGGAAGTCGAGGACAGCCCTTAAACTGAACTTCTCATATTTTCCTCTTCGATGGATATTATTAGGAGGAATCAAGATCTCCTCTAATATCTCCGTTGGGTTTAATCGGTTCGGGTTTTCTCCCTTTTCTGTGTAGAATTCAACTAATGGGAGGATCCTCTCCCCGCTTTCTCCTATAAGCTTAACCCGTGCGTTCATAGCAACTAGGGCACAGGCGACATCGGCCTGAAAAACGGAATGGCATCCTTCGCTATGTTTCACGACATGGCAGGCGTTTCCTCCAGTCTTGAAACAGACTGAGTGGGATGAACGCCAGTGTTTGCTCTGGTTATAGAAAAGGCACCGGGTATCTAAGCAAACATTCCCTCCGACGGTTGCCATGTTTTGCAGAGGAGGAGCAGCGACGGTTCTTGCTGCCTCCACCAGCAAGGGAGCCTTTTCTCGGATAAGAGGGGAATAGATGAGTTCTGAGAGGGTGACCGCTGAACCCATAACCAGACCTTTAATGTCATCGTATCTCAGACTTCTAAGTTCGGATATCCTTTTTAAATCAATCAGGTATTCTGGCTCAACTAATCTATTTCTCATTAAATTTAGAAGATCCGTTCCTCCGGCAATGACTTTTGCTCGATCACGATATTTCTTTAATAGCAAACAAGCCTCGCTTAATGTTTTGGGTTCAAAATGTTCAAATTCTGGTAAGTTCATAATTGTCCCATTGAATACAGCGCCGGTAAATTACAATAAATCAAGCGCAAGCATGATCCATAAGAAGGCTGATAGAGGGAATTATTAAATATCAAAATTCACTTTATTAAAATCTATTCCAGAAATATTGTCAAGCTAATCAACCGTTTCTTAATTTCTTCCTGGCATGACAGGTTTATTGGAACAGAAATTTTTTAAGTTACAGGGAAAACTTTTAACTGTGGGGTTTCACAAAGGAGATAAATCCGAAACTTTTTGTGGATTAAATTTATCTGAACAGGGGTTAAGGAAGACTTTCATTGACTGGCCAATGAACTGGTGATCGATTTGGTCCTTAAAAGAACATGACTTGAAGAAAAAGGACTATTTGAATAACCCGTACATTGAGAGAACAAATAGATTCAGCGAGAAATAAGGGAATCTCTGATAATCTCCCTGATATTTCCTTCGAACTCCTCTTTGGGACCTCTCTGTTTAATCTGTCCCATTTCGAGAAGATACATATAGTCTGAAACTTCAAGAGCCTTTAGGATGTTCTGGTCAACCAGGAAGATGGTCGTTCCCTGGTCCTTTATTTTCAGAAGAAAATTATAAATCTCTTTCACGATTTTCGGAGCCAGTCCTTCAGAAGGTTCATCGATCAGTAATAG
>Ga0315281_10012955_pt1 | contig 11310 bp, 10 predicted proteins | sample YL17G07_0_MG_FD_204540 | JGI IMG/M metagenome (GOLD analysis project Ga0315281, IMG submission 204540) | Sediment microbial communities from Yellowstone Lake, YNP, Wyoming, USA - YL17G07_0 | ecosystem: Environmental > Aquatic > Freshwater > Lake > Sediment | place: USA: Wyoming | collected... | reverse complement strand
CTGCCACAAAGGCACAAAGACACGAAGGAATTGAGTGTTTTTAATCACGGAAGACGCAGAGTTAGCCACAAATTAGCACGAATTAACACGAATTTTAGGACAGGATAATTCATCCTTCGTAGTACTACGGAGAATGGACAGGATTTATTCGCCACACGGTATGGCGAATTAATCTTGTTTATCCGCCTACAGCGGCCTAATCCCGTCTAATAAAAGAAAATAGCCACAGAGGGCACAGAGAACACAGAGAAAAAATGGTTAATTGGTGAGTAAAAGCTGTTTCATAACCTCATTAAAAACCCAATTATCAGTATAAAAAAGGCCTTTTTCAGACTTATGAAACCGCTTGTAGTTAACCCGCATATTTCACGCGTTTTGCAAAAATGCAACTTAACTTTTTGCTGCTTAGGAGCTTACATATATAGCCGAAAATTACACACTGTCCTTTGCAGAAAAACAGCCAAATCATGCCAAATGTTTTAAGTTCTTTAATAAAAACCGTTTAGCTCTCTGTGTTCTCTGTGTCCTCTGTGGCTTTGAAAAATTCGGGTTAAATGGTTAATTGGTGAGTGGTGAGTGGATACTCGATACCCGTGGATGGGTGGATGGACGAAGGACGGACACTGAAAAATACGAAATTCGAATCCTTCGACCCTGCTCAGGACAAGTATCGAAATACGAAATGGTTCGGCCTTGCTCACCACAGGCCGCTCAAGACAAGGACGAAGGAGGGTCATTCCGCACCCGCCCCATGCCAGGGAATGGCTCCTATCGAGCTTTCCGATACACCAGCAGCGCCGCGCCGATTCGCCAGAGTGACGCGCAGTCCCTCGTCTGCCAACTGCCGGCCGGTCTGCTTCCCGGATGTGCCGGTGTCCAGGTTCTCCAGCGTGTAGTCAGCCTGAGGGTCGAGCCCTCGGAGCTTGAACACCTGCGACTGGTCTGTGCAGTTTTTCCTGACGGATTTTCGGGTCAGGTTCATCAACGACATCGCCAAAAAGACCCATCTGAAAGAAACTCAAAACTTTCAGTTCGGGCGTATGTTCCTGCAGTGCCGTAATGAGCTGCCGTCCCCGTCGGCGAACCTGGTCAGAAACCTGCTCGAAAGACTTGTCCTTATATGACCCTGGATACACCCACGGGTCGGTGCCGTAAGGTTCCGGGTCAAAGCACACTCCCACACAGTGTCCGGAATGAGCTGCCAGAGAAAATAACTTCATATTCTCGACAATAGTGTTCCAGTGTTCATCGTTAAACCAGTCCATCTTCCAGTTGTTGGCGGCGTAGAGTGTTAGAAAATTGTCTGTGAATTTCTGCCATTTGATTTGAGCCAGTGTGTCTAACTGCGGCTGGAGGTCAGCCTGCTTCCAGGGTCGGATGTCGAAGGCGTGGTTAAATTCCTTCGTGCGGAAAATTATCCCCTCAAAGGGGCGTTTCTCCATCTCGCTGATGTTCTGCTGGACGAAATCGGGATATGGAACATCCCACCCATACTCAACGACTTTCTTTCCAGGACGCTCCTGGGCAAACAGGTCCGCAGGAAAAGGCAAAAAAAGAGTGATTAAGAGAGAAAAAGTGAACAAAAAATGTTTCTTAAACATGGCCAAATCCCTTCTATCTGACATCGCCTCAAGCCATTCAACTCCATAAAATACCAGGATTTTATCTGCAATGCAACCGTTTTGACTCGCTTTTTACAGTTCTTGCTGTCAAAGTCATCAAAAATTGAAGTGTTTGCCTTTGCAGACCACAATTAGCCAATGTAAGCCAGCAAACCTGCATCAGTGGTAACCTTCCCATGAAATTCGAGCTCTTCATAGGTGACCAAAGAAACACAAATTTATACGCCTGTGGCGTAAAATTCTTTGTATCTCCGTGCCCTGGTGGTAATATTATGGTGCCCTGCGATATGCGTAATATGTGAGCCGAACAATGACCAAACAGGAATACTCTGATTACCAGAAAGGCGTAATCAACAACTACTACCGCAACCTCGATGCCATTGCCCTGGGCAAACTAAGCGAGCTGGTCAGCGAACTGTACTTAGCCGACTCCGATGCCAGGCGTGCCCGCCTCTGGCAAAGGGTCCACAAAGCAATGCTCAAGCTCAAAATCCCCGCCGTCATTATCAACCACATTATGACAAAAAAAGACGTCCAAATCCTCGCAAAAAACCTCAACGACTGGCTCTCAAGAAAGTGACGCCGCCACGCCTGCCCTGAGTAGCATCGAAGGGTCGAAAAAGTTGAAGTGCAAGCTTACATTTCTGGGGTTAAACCGCTGTCATTTGCGTAGTCCACAATTGGATCTCGTGCAAAAATAATGAACATCAGCTAGAGAACTTTGTTCAGAACTCTGCCTTTTTCCTTGCCATAGTATAGCACAAATAAAAGCGTTTTTGCACGCGTAGCACAAACATAGTATAGCCGACGAAGTTCATCCAATCCGATTTTGCTGCTTTCTGCCCTAGGATCAACAATCATTACAACATGGTCAAATTCTCGTCCTTTAGTCTTATGGTAGTTGATTACATGGGTCTGTCCTCGTCCGGCATCATATCCCTCTAAACCCTTTGGGGTTCTGGCAGATCTTACCAAATCAAAGAGCGGAAGACCCGTCTCTTGAGAAGGATAAGAAGCAAATTCTAGTTTCCCATGAGCAGATATTCTCTTACAACATGACTTAAATCCCTCTATTTCGGTCAAAGCTTCAACAAAACAAGGGACATTTACCCCAAGGTCGGAAGATTTCATAAGATCTAAAATACATTTGCCTAGCTTGCCGCCATTATCCAAAGATTTCTTAAGATGCTCGCTAATAAGATTTAGGTTCTTGATGGACATTGTAGCACGATTGTACCAAGTTGCATTCATAGCCATGAGTGCAACTGCGGCTTTCTTGCAAGTTATTTCGTTCCGGGAAAAAGAATAGTCACGAAGTGCAGCTAATGACAATAGAACAGCATCATATGCTGCTTCATCTCTTGCCAGCCGAACATATACAGGGAAAGATATCTTTGCCGATGGAGGCGGATTCCTCAAAGCAACGGCTACTTCTTCGGCCAAAGCATTGCTGAAAGCAAAGAATGCTATTGTCTCTTTGTCGCTGGCATTCTTGCGGATATCTAACCAAATTAAAGCCAGCATTTTTCGAAGTCGATCTTTGTCTTTCGTCCTAAATTCTAGATCCCACAAGTAAACACCTGAATTCTCTTTAGGAGTGTACTTAGTACCTTTAAGCATTGCCTCAGCAAAAACTAATATTTCTGGACTACCAAAGCGAAATTGACGCTCAGAGAAATACATTGGTTTGACGTTTTTCCATTCCTGAAATTCCTTCAAACGTTCCTTGGTGGCGGCATGCATCCCGGCATAAATAATCTGATTTGGGTCTCCAAAGGTAATCACCTTTGAATGTTCACCAAATGATTTCAAGATCTCCCACTGTTCGGGACTAGTATCTTGGAATTCGTCAACGATAATTAACGGATAATTTCTTGCATATAATTTTCTAAGTTCAATTGAATACTGAAGAAGCTTGGTTGCCAGAGGAATCAACTTGTCAAATCCTAACAATCCGTGTTTAGCTTTTTGATTGAGAAATTCGGTGTATGCTGCTTCCGATTGCGTTACGTTTTCCTCAATCAGGAGTAACTTCTCTTCGAGGCTATCCATAATTTTAAATACGGGAGGTATGCCAACGAATCGGCCATAACTTCTAAGGATATCTGCAGCAAAAGCATGATATGTACGAAAAGCAATACGTTTTCTTTCGATTTTTCTTAGATTAGTTTTAATACCTTCAGCCAATCTGAAAACGGCAGCATTGGAAAATGACAAAAATAGAACTTTATGGGATTCCGACTTCAATAGGGGAATATGAAATCTTGCTTTTTCTATTGCTGTCCTGGTTTTACCGGTACCAGGTCCAGCTATAACCAGCGCCGATTCTTCTGTACTCAGCAAAGCTTTTTGTTGGCTTGTAGGCTTGAAATCCGTCACAATGATTCTTATCCCACCAAAGATAATGTGCCAAATCTCTCTTTTCCTGCCAAGTGCTGAGAAAGTATATCAATAAGATCTTTAAAAATATCTGGTAGCGTAGTTACGTCAAGCAATGACAATATCCACTCATGCATAGCTGCTGAACCTTTATTTGCACAGAGCATTTCAAAAGCTTTTGTCCTAATTTCCTCTGTGTCCATCACCATGACTTGCGATTGGTCGAGCAATTCTGATTTTGAATATTGGGCAGAATAAAGCAATTGTTGAAGGATATTCAAAGGCAGTTTTTTCGATAGAAGTCTCTCAAGGCCCGACTCGCGTAGAAAGAAACAGGGGTAAGTCAACTTCGGAACATCCCCCCAGATGGGGTCTGCATCATCAAGGTGGTCGAAGACTGCAACCACCTGGATCCCCGCATTATTGAAGAAATCGGCAAGTCTGATCACGTCCCCGTTAGTATCAGCACTCACAACTGAAACCCCCAGCAGTTCTAATGCCTCTTGTCGTCGTCCTTTCCACTCCTGCCTGTTTAGAATCCTACTCACCCCTAATATCCACCACTTATCCGAATCTCCCTCCACAACTACTACTCCACGTCCAAGAAGTGCTTCGCAACAAGCTTGCCTTAGCCGCTTAGAAAACAGGTTGATCACCTTCACCGTACCGGCAGGGAGTCTCGACCACCTAACGTTCCCCGATGCGTCTCGCTCAATGCGGCCTATCCCATCTACTGGTATCCTTTCGAGTACGTATGGCGAATGAGTCGTAATAAATGTCTGGCTTGCAAGAGATAAGCACTCATCAATAACTCGCCGCTGAGCATGTGGGAAAAGAAATGTCTCGGGTTCTTCAAGTGCAAGAATACCTCGACCTCGCCTTCTCATAATTAGCGTAAGCATGGACAGAATCGCTAAACTGCGTGTACCAGCGCCGGATTTCTGAATCGGTAATTCGACCAAGTCTCGTACATACAACTGAGCCTCTGATTTTATTGAAGTCCTAGTTCCATCAGTGACTTGGAAGTTCAGCGCGCTGGGCCGAGACTCGGACAATATCAAGAAACGCTCAAGCTCTGATTTGTATGAGTTCAGCAATGAAATAAAATCGTCATCCTGTGTCATCGGCTCTAAAGCGGTCCTAAGGGCAGATAGTGCCTCTTGGAAGTGTCTCGGCTTAACATCTTGGCTGGAAATCAATCGACCAAATAGCCGTGATGGGTCAAGAGTAATTGGCCAAGTCAATGCTCTGAAATCGCGATAGATTAGGAAGCCTATTTTTCGTTTCTGTACTCGCGTAAGTGTTTGACAATCTTCACGGGTCATCTGCTCGTGCCGTAGGAAAAATGTCTTACAGTCGAAATCATCCTCTTCAGGGTCATACCACCCCTCAAAAACTACTCTGATACCTGGTACTGCATTCTGAAATGGATCTTGTCCCGCCTCCGAAGATTCAATGACGACGGCGTCGTCTTCCACCCACGGAACGAGATTTTCTCGGAATTCATCTTGATCTTCGCTGTTCAAATCGACCAATACAACCTCAATTCGGATAGTTGGGTACGCTTCCTCTGATATCTGCTCTTGGAGGTTTTCGGTGGGCTTACTGTTCAAACCTTTATCCTCTTCATCTGTATTATCTTCAGAAGTGTTTTGCATTTTGGTCTGTTCCGAGGATACGATCGCTTCATTCACAATCGTGGGCAAGTAACTTCGATTGAAAAAATCGTTTTCGTCTATAGCCCCTTGCCTAGCCATAAATTCAGGATTAAGTACAAGGTTCATTGCCTCTAGGACAGCAGTTTTCCCAACATTGTTAGGGCCTAAAAAGACATTATGCCGCTTTGGAAATATCTCAGTTTGCCTAATACAACGGAAGTTTTTAATTCGTATTCTGACGATTCTCATTGTACCGCCTACACATTCGCTTATAACTGCTATTAAGCACAATCGTCAAGCGATGTTTTTTGATAATATTCCTTTTACAGATTATATCGTGTTATCGTTTTATTGGCAAACTCTGTGGCAAAACAAAAAGCAGTGTCTATCTGTGTCACCTGTCCGCCGTAGCCTTGGCGAAGGTGGAATCCGTGTCTGCTCTTTAACTTTTGAATTGCCTCCCAATTCTACCCCCAAAATCCAACAAACAAAAGCAAAAAAAACCTGCTACTGACATTAAGCAAATCAGTGTCAATCTGTGCAATCTGTGGTTAAACAAGTGCAATAAAGAACCCCCAAAACCATTTATTTTCGCCTGACCTTACTGGCGCTATCGAAAGTGTCGATTTTAATACCTGTCTGCGAAAGTTGGGCTAACGTGGGTAGAATGATTATCAACAGGAGATTGCATTGTTACAAACACCGGCTTGCGAATATAATAATTGATACTCGTTGACACCTGCACAGTTAGCAGATTGTTGTTTCAGGATGAATTACAGATGGTACAAGACAGCGATATTTCCGGGACGCGGTCTGTGGCTTTCAGCCGGCTGGGGAGAATAGTTCTGGCGGCCTTTCTTCTGACATTCATATCGGCGAGAATTGCTGTCTTTCTGATTATGTCTCGTATGATTCCGGACATTTTTTACCTATACATCGGAGAGACACATATTCACCACCTCAATTACGGCATTTTTCTGCTTGCAGGTATTTGCGGGTATCTATTGTTTCGACGGCCAGCGGGACGAAGTCTTGACGTAGCGGCTGCGGTCTATGGAATCGGTATGGCCCTGACGTTTGACGAGTTCGGGATGTGGATACATCTCGGAGGCGGTTACTGGCAGCGAGCCAGTTGGGATGCCATCGTTGTTGTAGGCGCGTGCTTTGGTTTGATTGCCTTTGCGACGTCGCTAAAGAGACTCCGCCCTCGCCATTGGCTGACCGGTATTGCCGTAGTGTTGGCTACCATCATCTTCTTTTTTATGCTCGCCAAGTCCTTCCGGTATGCCGGCAAAATTATTCAGCCAAAACTTGATAAAATTAAGGCCACAGCCCCTAAATGACCTTCGACATCCCTCCACCCAACATTGACATATACTCTCCACCCGGCTAATATCCATCATAATGCAAACAAAGAGCAAATCCGTAAATATCTTAGGCATTGAGACCAGTTGCGATGAGACCGCCGCCGCCGTGGTGGCGGATGGCCGAATTATTAAATCCTCCCTAATAGCTTCACAAACCAAACTGCACGAAAAATACGGCGGCGTCGTCCCCGAAATTGCCTCCCGTGCACATATTGAAAAAATATATCCGGTGATAGCCGAGGCAATGGCCCAGGCGGGTGTTGCAAAAAATGATATTGACGCAATCGCCGTTGCCAACCAGCCGGGTTTGACTATCGCCCTGGTTGTGGGCGTTACCGCCGCCAAAACTATTAGCTTTGTCTGGGGCAAACCCCTTATAGCCATAAACCATTTGTATGCCCATCTTCAATCGGCGATGTTGTCCGAGGACAATCTGGAGCTGCCCGCTGTTGCTTTAATTGTCTCAGGCGGACATACCTGCCTTTACGATTGCCAATCGCCTCTGGAATTGAAACTTCTGGGTTCTACTATCGACGATGCCGCCGGTGAGGCCTTTGACAAGGTTGCAACAATTTTGAAGCTGCCCTATCCGGGCGGACCCAGTATTGAAAAGGCAGCCGAAAAAGGAAACCCGGATGCGATTAAATTTCCGCGGACAATGCTCGGCCCGCAGTCGCTGGATTTTTCTTTCAGCGGCATCAAGACAGCCGTGCTGTATTATTGCCGCGGCCAGGATATGAAAGGTGAAGATAAGGTCGATTCGATGAGCCGGCAGCAAATCGCCGACATCGCAGCGTCATTCCAGAAGGCGGTAATAGATGTGCTTCTGGAAAAAACGCACAGGGCCGCTGAAAGAATCGGGGCAAAGACCGTTCTTTTAGGCGGCGGAGTTGCGGCCAACAGCGAACTGCGAAACCGCTTTCAAGAGATGTGCGACTCGGCTGCACCACCCAAAAAGTTACTGGTTGCACCGAAACCATATTGCACTGATAACGCGGTTATGGTAGCTTCATTAGGGTACCATAAATTTAAGGCAGGACTTTTTGCCGATCTGACCCTCGAGCCAGCAGCAATGGGATGAATAAATAACCACAGAGAATTGTGGTTAGGATGGGTTAAATAGGATATCAGATTATCAGAGTAACAGGAAGCAGGGAATCAGGATACCAGAAAACCAGGGAATTTGTGACTTTGTGACTTGGTGGCGATAAAAAAAGAGGTGCGATATTCAGCCGGAGCAATTAAAAAAATTATTAAAACAGGTCAAGAACGGCAAAATCAATATCAACGAGGCGATTGAAAAACTCCGTCATTTGCCGTTTGAGAACCTGGGTTTTGCCCGCGTGGACCACCATCGGACAATCCGCAGGGGCTTTCCTGAAGTCATATACTGCCCCGGCAAAACTAACGAGCAGATAATCAGAATCTTCGAGAGCCTGGCCGCAAAAGGCAATAACGTCCTGGCCACCAGGGCCGAGCCACACATTTTCGAGGCATTGGCCAAAACAAAGAAGTTCCCAAAGGCCCGATACGAAAAATTGGCCAGAGCGATTGTCCTTGAACAGAAAAAGCTGCCCGCCTCTAAAAGTGTCTTACCGATAGTAACTGCTGGGACCGCCGACCTGCCTATCGCAACCGAAGCAAAGGTTACCGCCGAGATTATGGGCCAGCGGACGGAACTGATTTGTGATGTCGGGGTAGCCGGCCTGCACAGATTGTTCGAGCATCTGCCAAAACTACAAAAGGCGAACGTCATTATTGTTGTCGCAGGGATGGAGGGTGCGCTTGCCAGTGTGGTTGGCGGGTTAGTAAGCTGTCCGGTTATCGCCGTGCCGACCAGTGTCGGTTATGGCTCCAGCTTCGAAGGACTCTCAGCCCTTCTGACGATGCTAAATAGTTGCGCTTCCGGCGTTACTGTTGTTAATATAGACAATGGTTTTTCAGCAGCCGTCACCGCAACGCTGATAAACAGGAAAATAGAAGCAGGAAAATAAAAAAAAGGAGACAGAATACAGGAGACAGGAAACAGCAGGCGCAAGACTTCAGACTCAAAACCAAAGACTAACGACTTGCCGAGTGATAGGTGCGATATTATTCCTGCCTTACATTTTTGGCAAAACCCCTAACGGCATGCATGAGGCGCCCTCCATGCGATTGTTCGGCCTTCGAATGTAATGTCATTCTTACTTGCCCCTTCGTCCGATGACATATTTGAAGAACAAATAGGAGACGAAAATGATGAAGAGGATGCCAATTACCGAGATCCCGCCAGAATCACTCCCCCCTGTTGCATCTTCACTTCCGCCGGATTGATTTGTTGATGCGGGAGGCGACTCTGCCGACTCAGTCTTGTCCAACGTCGTCTTTCCAACATGAACCTGAAACGATCCGAAGGCCGGGGTGAACCACTTGTCTTCGTCCTCCTTCCAGGAACCAAAGTCGGATGTGGCAGAGATGAGGAAAGACCTCTTGCCAACAATCAGGCACATATGTTTCTGAATCAGCACGACTCCTTGAATTGGGGGCATCTTCCATTCGGCCAAGAGCGCCTTCACTCCATTGACGTCCATAGTCGAGTCAGACATGTGAACCCAGCTGGCCGGAGGTGTACCTATGAATTCAAAGTACTGCTGCCGCAGGCCCGTCTCGGCATCTGCCGCGAATGCTTTCTGAACGGCTGGTGTAGTTGGACCGGCGATAACGAACATGCTTCCTCTTGTTGGTGACTGCACCGCAAAACATGGGGGAGTACCAGACATGCCAGCGGCCATGGACTTGATCTGCGTCTCGGTCAGCACGTTCCAGTGATTGGGATACTTGATGCTGAATTTATAGCTGTCGTTTTTGTACGTGGTGAACATTGGTTTTGAGTCGAGGAGTTGTGCTATGTCTGGATGGCCTTGCTGTCTGGCAAACTCGGCTGGGGTAGTGCCATTATTGTTTTTTGCAGACGGATTTGCGCCTTTTGAAAGGAGCAATCCCACTATGTTCTTGTTGCCGTAGGCAACTGCGACGTGTAGCGGGGTGTCTCCCTGTTTGTTGGGCGCATTGGCGTCTGCGCCTTCGGAGAGTAGCAGGGCTACCATATCTGGCAGGTTCTTACCAGCTGCGTGGTATAGCGGGGTCACGCCATCGCGATTCCTGGCGTCAATCTCGGCACCGGAAGCTATGAGGAGTTCTGCAATGTCCTTCCGATTACGGCCAACTGCAATATACAGAGGCGTTGTTCCTTCTCTTCTTCTCTCGTCTATGTTGGCACTCTTTGAGAGCAAGAGTTGAACGACGTCTTTTTGTCCGAACGCAACAGCCAGATGCAGTGCCGTATCACCATCTCTGTTCTTCTGGTCTACGATTGCTCCTTTCCCAATCAGGAATTCGGCGACGTCTCTGTGGCCTTTGACGGCAGACCAATGCAAGGCTGTGGCATCGTATTCGTCGAGATCCTCGTTGATCTTCACTCCTTTCTGAACCAGATCACGCACTGTCTGGATGTCGCCACGCTTTGCTGCCTCATGGATTGGGCCAGCTACTGCCCCGTGGTGGACAATGATCAAGAACTCTGCGAGTACGATAATTGCCAATGAGTTTTTCATTTCTGGCGATCCTTTCTGTGGCCTAACACTGTATACATGGTTTCTATCTATTCTTTTTAAGACGCAAAACTGCGGCCTAACATACCATATACCCTGTTCGCTTGTGTATTATCTACGGATTAATTTGCGTGGCGCAGCTCGGCCTTGGCAATGCCGACCAGAGACCTCAACGCAGCATTCACCGAACGTTCATCAGGGAAATACTTGGCAACATCAGGGGAGAGGAGGACTAGGTTCGTTCCCTGCTGAAAGCGCTTGGCATACTTGCCTCGCACGCCACCTTTGAGCTTGGAGAGGTCGTATTCCGGCCGCAAATCGTCAGCCACTTTTTTGCTATTCACCTTCTTCATAATATCAGCGTATCTGCTGATATTCTTGCTCGATACTTTCCAATTAGAATAATTCTTTAATTAAATCGCCTTTGTCCATTTTGAAATGGATAGCGATATCGCTCAAAATACTACTCAATGTGCCTATTTTAAGGTATTTATGGGCAGGGATAGTGATGTGGTGTTCGCCTTTCACAGTAGTGGTAAGTCGTATGTGACTGCCGGTTTGCCGGGTTATTTCATAGCCGTATTTTTTAAGAAAGTGTATGAAAAGTCCAATCATCCGGGTTTTAGTCGATGAATCATCAGGTTAATCATAGCAATTTGAATCATCGTTTCACTGCTGACAGGCAGCGACTCAT
>Ga0315281_10012954_pt1 | contig 11311 bp, 9 predicted proteins | sample YL17G07_0_MG_FD_204540 | JGI IMG/M metagenome (GOLD analysis project Ga0315281, IMG submission 204540) | Sediment microbial communities from Yellowstone Lake, YNP, Wyoming, USA - YL17G07_0 | ecosystem: Environmental > Aquatic > Freshwater > Lake > Sediment | place: USA: Wyoming | collected... | reverse complement strand
TTACTCCTTTTATAATATTTTACTATGGTATGGTTATTATAATATGAATGATTATATTTTTGGGCTGCCTTATTGTGAATAATTTGGGGCTATTTGAGTCGGTTTAATTAGAGAGATAACACTGTAGCAAGCTGCAGGGAATGCTAAATATGGTTTGGGCATAAATCTTGAGCAGTCCATTACTGATGACGGAGATACAGGACTTTTTGCCAGAATTGGCTGGAATGACGGCAATAACGAGGATTTTTCATACACAGAAGTTGACAGAAACATAAGCGTAGGCGCTCAGATAAGCGGCGCAAATTGGAGCCGTCCTACAGATCATGCCGGCATTTCCTTTGCGGTTGACGGTTTATCTAAACCACATCAAGATTATCTTGCGCATGGCGGTTATACAATCTTTCAGGCGACGGATATCTCAACTATGGAGTCGAACAGATAATTGAGATATACTATAGAGTTCAGGTGATCAAATACCTCCAGATAACTCCTGACTTTCAATTTATTATGAACCCAGGATATAATCAAGACAGAGGTCCTGCATATGTATACGGTCTAAGGGCAAGGCTGTACATTTAAGAGATGGAAATATTAAACGCTGATAGATTAATTTTCTAATTTTATATTAAGATAAATATGCAAGGTTTAATATATAAACAATTTATATAAATAGTCGATTCTATTAAATATTTTTTATCCCCATTGCTCATTTTCAATGAGTCAACGGGGTGCGAAACTTGAGTCGCTTATTTTAAACTTTTTTGTAAAAAGGTTAATCTATGAACCCATATAAAAAAGCGTCAATGCTTGCAATTATTACTATTTTTTATAACCTGCTTGAAGGAATTGCTTCTGTCTTGTTAGGTTTGAATGACGATACTATTGCCTTGTTTGGTTTTGGTCTTGATTCATTTGTTGAGGTTATCTCAGGTGTTGGAATCTGGTATATGATTAGAAGAATTACTGATAACTCAAATACTACAAAATATAGATTTGAACAACAGGCTCTCATAATCACAGGCGCAGCATTTTATGTATTATCTGTAGGTCTTACAATATCAGCAGTAATTAATATTATTAATCAAAAACAGCCTAAAGATACTATATGGGGCATAATTATCGCCTTAATTTCAATCGTTTGTATGTGGATACTTATTGCTGCAAAGACTAAAGTCGGCAATGAGCTTAGATCAGAGGCAATTCTATCGGATGCTGCCTGTTCTAAGGCTTGTATGTATCTATCTCTGATATTATTGATCTCTAGTTTTGGATATAAATTAACTGGAATTGGAGGAATAGATTCTGCTGGCGCAATTTTAATCGCTGGTTTCTCCTTTAAAGAAGGCAGAGAGGCTTTCAAAAAGGCAAAGGGACAAGCCTGCTCATGCGGTAATGCTTGTTCTAAGGACAAGTAGATAGTTTTTGTAGACTTTTTTGTTTTTCATAGCGCCTGATACCAAGCTGCATTCAAAAAAGTAAAAATCTCACCTCAGAGAGGACAGAGGCGCAAAGAGCATTAATAATAAATTCTGTTCCATTTTATTATTAATGGTGAATTTTAATCTTTTTTAATTTTACTATTTTGAATGCAGTTTGGTATAAGGCGCTGCTAAAGTTATTCTAAAATCCTTCCGATATAACTTTATAGCTATGATTAGCCATAAAATATGCTTTTTAATATATAGCAATAGATACTTATATGATTATATGAGGTGAAGCTCATGAAGAAGTTGTTATTGATTATTATGTTATCCCTATTTGTATTCTCAACAGGTACTTCTTGGGCAGAAAGTGATGAAAGTATATTAGTGACAGAAGCAGGAATTTTAGTATGGGTCCCGTCAGTAAAGTATAGTTCAAACAGTAATACATATTCACCTTCTGTTTTAGCAGGTCCAGAGGCATATTTTATGCTTTATAATTTTTTTGCGGAAGCAACATATCTTATCCCCTTTACTGGATTTGATAATACTATAACTAATACGAAAAATTCATGGTTAAATTTGCTAATTGGTTATATGATAACTCCTAAGATAGGACTTTATCTAGGCTATATCAATAATTCTAAAACATCTACTGTAAGCTCAACTACAGCTACTACTACTAATTATTCAACAATATCAGGACTTAAAATTGGAATGAATATATTTTTACCAATAAGCCCTATTGTAAATTTTTATGGTAATGGTTCTTATACCTTTGGTGATAAAACTTATTTCCCAAATATAGCTAATTCCACTGATATCATAAATCTTAGAATTTCGAATAAACTCCTTGACGCTGAAGGAGGTCTTGGTTTTAAATTTTTGAAGGACTTTAAGTTAACCCTTTGCTGGAAGTATCAGGTCTATTCCTACTCGGATAATAGCGCTATGACATTTTCAGGTCCTTATGGAAGCATTACTTACATATTTTATTATTAAAAAAAAATCACCATTAATAATAAAAAGGAACAGAATTTATTGCTGTTTTACATATCTGTTTTAATTCCACTTTTAAAAAAGGGGAATTTTAATATTTAGGAGCAGGTGATACGCCTGCTCCAGCTGCATACTTACTTCCGCCTATCAATGGCGCAACAATAAATCCCATCCCAATATAGTGTTCAATAGTGAAATTTATTTTTTTCAAATTATCTATTTTTATAAAAAATTATGTATACTAATATACTATGATATTATATCATTATTTATAGGAGTGGAAAATGCCGATTATAAAAAATATTTCAGAAGATGGGAAGGTTATTACCTTAAAGATACAAGGAATTTTTAATATTGCCCTTTATCAAGACTTTAGCTTAGCATATAAAGATAACCTTGATAAAGGGACAAGGTTTATCATTGATATGGATGAAACTGATGGTATTGACAGTTCTGCCCTTGGAATGCTCCTCCTTCTAAGGGAGCGCGCAGGCGGAGACATCTCTAATATTTCAATTATTAATATAAATCAATCACTCTCTAAGATTCTTCAAATCGCAAATTTTAACCGTCTTTTTGATATAAAAATAAAATGATATAGGAATGAAAAAGAATTCACCGCTGATATGTAGGGGCAGACCTATGTGTCTGCCCTGTATAAAGAATCCGCACCGAATTCAAAGAAGGGCAGACACATGGGGTCTGCCCCTGCGTGGTGAATAATTTTTAGTTTTTCACTTATATAGAAGGAGTTGTCTATGGATGAGGTTAAAGCGCTTAAAATAATGATTGTAGATGATGATCCTACAAGCAGGATTATCTTAAAATCAATGCTTCAAAGGGAAAATATAGATGTCTGCCTTGCCTTTGACGGTAAAATGGCAATCAAGGTATTTAATGAAGAGCATCCTGATATTATATTAATGGATGTCTTGATGCCCTTAATGAATGGATATGAGGCAACTAGTATTATAAAGGAATCTGCCGGCGATAACTTAATACCTGTAATATTTCTAACAGCTCTCACAGACGATGAATCTCTTGCCAAATGCGTTAAAGCTGGCGGCGATGATTTTATGACCAAACCTTATAATCCTATAATCCTAAAAAGCAAGATTGACGCAATGGAACGAATCAGAAGGCTTTATGCAACACAAAAAAAACAAACAGACGAACTCCGCTATTATCATCAAAGAATGCAGAGAGAACATGCGGTTGCAGAAAAGGTCTATTCAGGCATATTATATTCTGGTTTTTCAAAGGTTGACAATATTAAGCATATACTCTCGCCAATGGCGATATTTAACGGGGACCTTCTTTTAAACGTATTTAAACCTTACGGCAAACAGATTATTCTGCTTGGCGATTTCACTGGGCATGGATTATCTGCCGCAATTGGGGCGCTTCCTGTCTCAGATATCTTTAATACAATGGCATCAAAGGGTTTTGCAATCAGCGAGATAGCCGCTGAGATTAATTCAAAGCTAAAGATGATATTACCTACAGGTATGTATCTGGCTGCATGTATTGTGGAACTTGACCTCCAGCAGGAACGCATTCTTTATTGGAACGGAGGAATTCCTGAGGCATTGCTTGTCGGCAGGAATGGGAAGATAAAGGCAACCCTTGATTCAAATCATCTACCTCTTGGCATAGTAGAAAATGAAAAAACAGATTTTAATCCTGACATACTAAAGATTGAAGAAGGCGACAAGATTTATATATATTCAGACGGAATTATTGAGGCTTCAAATCATGAAGGCGAGATGTTTGGGACAGATCGACTCTTAGATTATTTCAAAGAAGGAGCTGATGTAGATAACTTGTTTGAAAATATCATAAAAGGCGTAAATCAATTCCGCTTCGGCATCGGGCAGAGTGATGATATTACAATGGTAGAGTTTACTTGCAGCAAGGGTACTGTGCCTGCAGACAAAGAACTACATAAGAACAAGGTGGTAATGCCCGAAAATGCAACGATGAACTGGAAGATAACCCTTGATCTGCATCCAGATATGTTAAGGACTATGAACCTTCCAACCTTTCTTACAGGGCTGCTATGGGCAACAGAGGTTCAAGGATTGCAGCAGCACAAAACCAATATCTTTATGGTGCTTTCAGAGTTGTATACAAATGCCCTTGAACATGGGCTGTTAAAATTAGACTCTAAGCTGAAAAAAAACCCTGAGGGTTTCATGCATTATACCATAGAGCGAAAAAAGGCATTGACATCTCTTAATATAGGTTATATAAAGGTAAATATGGAACTAATACAAACATTGACAGGCGGGAAACTTGCTATATATATAGAAGACAGCGGAGAGGGATTTGATTTTATAAAGCAGGCTCAAATGGTTATTGATGAAAATGCAATGTTTGGCAGGGGGATACTACTTTTAAGATCGCTTTGCAGCGAACTTGTCTATTATGGCAATGGAAATATGGTAGAGGCTGTGTATGTATGGCAGTAAATTTAAGTGAAGAAATTTAAGATTTATGATTTATGATTTAAAAAAACAAAAAGTGAAAGACTTTTATTAAATGCTTTTAAATCATAAATCTTAAATCATAAATCTTAAATTTCATTTAGCAGAGGTTTATTATGATTAGCAATAAATTGACTACGATACGTGACAGGGTTTTATTAATAGAAGACGATAAGATTGATCAGATGGCGTTTGCGAGGCTTGTTACGATTGAAGGCTTAAAATATGATTATAAAATGGTGATGTCTGTATCTGAGGCAAAACAGGTTTTAAGGGTAAGCAGATTTGACGTTATTGTATCAGACTATATGCTTGGCGATGGCACTGCATTAGATATAATGGATCTAACGAATGGAGTTCCTCTTATTATAATAACAGGCATGGGAAATGAAGAGGTTGCGATACTTGCAATCAGGGGCGGAGCTTACGATTATATGGTAAAAGATCATGAGCGTAATTATCTTAAATTACTGCCTATCTCTATAGAAAATGCTATTGAACATTATAGGGCGCAAAAAAGACTAAGGCTGCTTGAAGAGGCAATGATGAACGCTAACGATGCAATTATTGTCCTTGAGGCAGAGCCTACAAATCTACCAGGAAGACGCGTATTATTTGTAAATGAGGCATTTACCCAGATGACTGGATATGACAGCGATGAAATAATCGGACAAACCCTTAATATATTACAAGGGCCGCAAACCGATAAGCAGGTCTTAGAAGTAATCCGCAAGGGGTTTGAAGAGAGAGTGCCAACAAGGGCAGAGATAATAAATTACAGAAAAGATGGACAGGCATTTTGGGTTGAATCAAATATTGTGCCATTTTCTAATGATAGGGGATGGACTGTTCATTGGGTCTCAATACAAAGAGATATAACTGAAAGAAAACTCATAGAAGAGGCAATCAAAAAGGCTAAGGATGCTGCAGTGCAGGCAAGTCAGGCAAAATCAGAATTTCTCTCAACCGTATCACATGAACTTAGGACGCCTCTTACATCAATACTTGGCTTTGTCAGTGTTACAAAGAAAAAATTTGAGGATATAATTATTCCAAACCTTAAAATCAGTGATAAAAAATTAGAAAAAACCGTAAATCAGGTTAGAGGGAATCTTGATATAATGTATGGCGAATCAATGAGATTAACCGCATTGATAAATGATGTCCTTGATCTAGCCAAGATAGAGGCTGGGAGCGTAGAGTGGAAACATGAGATCGTAGAGCTTTCTGAGGTTTTTGATACTGCGAGCCTTGCCCTTTCAACACTTTATGACTCAAAGGGTATATATCTACGTAAGGGCGAGCCTGAGTGTTGCCCCTCTGGGCAGACACAGGATATAAGACCCGTTTCAAAAAAGTCTGTCACTACTGGAGATTTTTATATAACAGGCGATAGAGACGCCATCATTCAGGTGGCAACAAATCTCTTTAGCAATGCCTTAAAGTTCACGGACAAGGGAGGGGTCACTTATAAGATAATAAATGTGGATAGGTTTGTACAATGCGAGGTTGAGGATACTGGCATTGGAATACCCATAGATAAGCTTGTAATTATCTTTGAAAAATTCACGCAAGTTGGCGATACCTTGACCTCTAAACCAAAGGGCACGGGGCTTGGACTGTCTATTTGTAAAGAGATAATCAACCATCACAATGGCAGTATTTGGGCAGAAAGTATCTTAGGAAAGGGAAGTAAATTTATATTTCAAATACCGAAAAAAAATTAATAAATATTTACTACAGAGGCGTAGGGGCGTATTGCATACGCCCCTACTGGAATCTTTACTCTGTTAAAGGCAAATAAATGTACAAATTATTATTAATTGAAGATGACAAGGTTGATCAGATGGCATTTAAGAGGATGATTGAACCGCTAAATTATGATTATAAAATAGTTGGTTCAATTAAAGAGGCTCAGGCATTGCTTGAAACTCAAGAATTTGATGTAGTTATAACCGATTATTTACTTGGTGATGGAACTGCTTTTGAGATATTTGACGCAGTTTCTAACGCCCCAATAATATTTATTACAGGGCACGGTGACCAAAAGGTTACATTAAAGGCAATGAAGATAGGCACATATGATTATTTAATCAAAGACCACGACAGGGATTACCTTAAGTCCCTTCCAAATATTATAGAAAATGCCATTAATGATAAGACTAAGGAAGAACGGTCATTAATACTATCGCACGCAATCTTGGATATTGCAGATAGTGTATTTATCACAGATATAAATAATAATATCACTTTCGTAAATAAGGCTCTCTGCAAAAACTATGGATATACTGACATTGAGTTACTAGGGGTAAATATTGAAAAAATAGGCGAGACGCATGTTTCAGGACAATATAACCACTTAAAAAAGGATGGGACAATCCTTCGAGTTTCACTGACAAGGTCTGTGATATTAGACCAATCAGGCAAAAATATTGCCATTGTCGGAGTGATACATGATATATCTGAGCATAAGAAGATTGAAGAAAATCTAAAGGCTGCAAAGGAGTCAGCAGAGCAGGCGAGCCGTTCTAAGAGCGACTTTCTCTCAATTGTATCACATGAATTAAGAACTCCCTTGACAAGCATTCGGGGCTTTACAAATATAATAAAAAAGAGATTGGAGACGGTGATATTTCCATCTGCCCCAAAAGATGACAAAAAGATTGAAAAGGCAATCAATCAAGTAGCAAGCAATTTAAATATAATGATTGAAGAGACAGAGAGACTAACTAATCTTATAAATGACGTATTAGACCTAGCCAAGATTGAGGCAGGAAAGGTAGAGTGGGAACATGAAATGGTAGACCTAAAAGAAGTATTTGAGCGCGCTTCCAATGCTACATCATCGCTTTTTGAGGCAAAAAAACTTTGGTTAAAAAAGGAGATTAGGGGCGAAAAACATCTAGTCAAGGGAGACAGAGACAGGCTGATTCAGGTTGCGACAAATTTATTCAGTAATGCAGTCAAATTTACAGAAATGGGCGGGGTAACATATAAGTTAATATCCCAATCTGATTCTGTTAGATGCGAGATATACGATACTGGAATTGGCATACCGCAATCAATGCTTGAGAGTGTATTTGAGAAGTTCAAACAGGTTGGAGATACCATGACTGACAGGCCAAAAGGCACTGGACTTGGACTGCCAATATGCAAAGAGATTATTGCGCATCATGGCGGAACAATATTTGCTGAAAGTTCTGAAGGTAAAGGGAGCGTCTTTGTATTTGAGCTGCCAATATATGTTGATCCAATGTGGCATTTTGAGATTGAGAAGTCAAGGATTCTGGAATACGCAAAGATTATCTTGAAAGATGGCGCAACTGGTCATGCGGCTTCAATATTAATAGTTGACGATAATGCCCCGATTCGCAGTATGTTAAGACAGTATATGGAGGAGCAGGGATATAGATTTATCTTTGAGGCGCAAGATGCAAAGAGCGCAGTAGCAAATGCCCTTCTGATTAGGCCAGACCTGATACTTTTAGACGTATCCATGCCTGATTATTCAGGGTACGAGGTATTAAAGGTATTAAAGTGTCATGATATAAGTTCTGCAGTTCCAGTAATAATGATTTCAGCCCTTGATAATAAACATGCAGGCGCTAAATTTGGCGCTATAGATTATATCATCAAGACGGTTGATGAAGAGAGGCTTTCAGACAGTATAATCAAAGCCCTAAAAAGAAAGAAACGTCAATATGTGCCTGTTGTAATGGTTATAGAAAATGACAATAATTTATCTCAAAAGATAACAGACATGGTTAATAAAGACGAGATAAGCATAGTTGCGTCTATTGGTAACTTTAATGATATCTCACTTGCATTGACCTATTCTCCTGATCTCTTGCTTGTAGATGAAGACGCAATAGACGATAATTTAGAGGAATATATAGAAAAAGATGCAGCGCAAAGAGATATTCCAGTAATCATAATCTCATCAACCGAAGAAAAATGCGCTAAACTTAAACTAATTGCCTCAGATCATATCAATAAAACTGTAGATGCAGCTAAATTAACAGAAAGCATTACCGAAACCCTGCACAAAAGAAATATCCGCTCAAGACATAAGGTCTTGATAATTGATAATGACCCAGACAGCCTAGTTATGCTGACTGAGATGTTGAAGGCAAGGGATTTTGACGTATTTGCATGTAATGGGGAAAAACAGGATATATTTAATTATCTTAGACGCTCTGTTGAACTTGTGCTTGTTGCAGATGGTATGCTTGATATTGAGGCTATTGACATGATAAGAGAGATGGCTGATGTCATTAGTAAGACTAATATAGAGTCTCCACTTTATTCAAAGATTATTTTTATGAAAAAGTGAGAAAAACTAGTGAAAAGTGAAAAACTGTTAAAAAGATTTTTTATTTATATGCTTTCCACTTTTAGTTTTTCACTTTTCACTTTTCACTATCTTTTATATGCTTTTCACTTTTAGTTTTTCACTTTTAACTATTTTTTGAGGTGAATATCTTTTGAAATTTATAAATAATAAGCATAGCCTTTTCATCATAGCAGGACCATGCGTGATAGAGAGCGAAGAGATTGTCTTTGACACTGCGGCTCAATTAAAAGAGATTTGTGGACGCCTTTCTCTGCCCCTGATCTTTAAGAGTTCCTTTGATAAGGCTAATAGAACATCCGTTAATTCATTTAGAGGTCCTGGTATTGAAAAAGGTCTGCAAATTTTAGCAGATGTTAGGAGTAAGTTCTCTATACCTGTGATAACGGATATTCATGATATAAGTGAGATTGAAATGGTTGCTGAGGCTGTAGATATCATACAGATTCCAGCATTTTTATGTCGTCAAACTTCTCTTATAGCAGCCGCAGCGAAGACCAATAAATATGTAAACATCAAAAAAGGGCAATTTTTATCTCCATGGGACGTTAAAAATATCATAGATAAATTTACCTCAACTGGCAATAAAAATCTTATGATAACAGAACGCGGGACAACATTTGGGTATAATAATCTTGTAGTGGATTTCAGGGGATTCCCAGTACTGAGCCAATATGGGTATCCAGTTATTTTTGACGTAACCCACAGCCTTCAATTACCTGGAGGACTTGGCGGCTCATCTGGCGGTCAGCGAGAATTTGCCCAGCCTTTGGCTTGGGCTGCTGTAGCTGCTGGCGCAGATGGTCTTTTTATGGAGGCGCATCCTGACCCTGAGAAGGCGTTATGTGACGGCCCAAATATGATACCATTAGGAGAGGTTGAACGCCTGTTGAGCGTTGCGAAAAAGATTCATGAGGTTAGGATTATTAATGGAATTAAATAGGGATGGAATGCTGCACAGCTAACTGCAGACATTTATACAATATTAATATACTGCAATGTTATTATAGGCTATAAAAATGCGCCTAAATATAACACTTGCAAATATCTAAAAACAGATAAAGGAGCTAAGATGAAAAAGATTAAATTATTATTATTTGTAGTTTTACTAACAGCATTAATGACAACAGGGGCAGGATTTGTATTTGCTGGAACGTATACGATTGATCCGACTCATTCAAACATAGGTTTTTCAATCAAACACTTGGTATTTTCAACTGTAAGAGGCAGGTTTTTGGATTTCACTGGAGAGTTGGTCTATGACGAAGAGAAAAAAGAGCTAAGTAAAGCTGCCACACAAATTAATGTAACAAGTATCGACACAGGGGTACTAAAACGTGACGAACACCTTCGCTCTGCAGATTTCTTTGACGTTTCTAAGTATCCAGCAATAACCTTTGAGCTAAAGAAAACCACTATAAAAGACGGCAAGACTATTTTTACAGGCGACTTTACTATGCGCGGCGTAACAAAAGAGATTCAGTTGACTGGTGAATTTTTAGGCGCTGCAAAAGATCCTTGGGGTAGTGAAAGAATCGGCTATAGCGCAGAGGGAGTAATTAACCGTACAGATTATGGATTGACATGGAGCAAGACCCTTGAAAAAGGCGGTCTGCTTGTAGGTGATTATGTCAAATTAGTTATAGAATTAGAGTGTGTTTTAAAGAAGTAATGTCAATCTCAGCGGATTTCTTGCTATAAATATTCTGCTGAAAATTTTTAATGCTCATCATGGAATCACACGTTAAATGCAATTTTAAAAATTGCATCTAACGTGTATAATCAAATTGCTGCGCCTATATCCCCTAATATCTTTTATCCTAACCTTTAAACTATTTTGATTGATTAATTCTATTATTGACAAATGAATATTTATATGATAGTATGTAGTTACATGCTTACATAGCATTATTGATTTGGAGGTGATATGAAATAAAATGATTGATACACGAGCCTCTTGCAAAAGTAATAAAAAAGCATATTAAAAAGAAAAGGAATTCACCACAAAGGCACAGAGTCGTAGGGGCAGGTCTTGTGCCTGCCCTGTTGTTGTG
>Ga0315281_10012953_pt1 | contig 11312 bp, 10 predicted proteins | sample YL17G07_0_MG_FD_204540 | JGI IMG/M metagenome (GOLD analysis project Ga0315281, IMG submission 204540) | Sediment microbial communities from Yellowstone Lake, YNP, Wyoming, USA - YL17G07_0 | ecosystem: Environmental > Aquatic > Freshwater > Lake > Sediment | place: USA: Wyoming | collected... | reverse complement strand
CTGCCCTCTTCGGTATAGGTAAAAAGCTTGAATGAGCCTGCGCGAACGGCGTACAACGATGTAAATTCTTCACCGCTGCGGAACAGGAAATCACCCCTGCGCAGGGCATGACCGTGTTTTACCAGCTTGTCAATTTGCGTGATTTCGTGGGGGGACAGACTGAACGGCAAGCATAATGCTGACAGGTGACAACAGTCGCAAGAGACACGGATCTTTGACAGATCCATCACTGTCGGTTCGATTTTCACGCCTGTTCCCCCTTTGACAACAACACTTAAAACACTTCTCAAATTTGATTATAGCGTATGCACACTGCATTATTAGCATCATTACCACCCAACATGGCCATAACTTACTATAAGTCATGTTAAAATCAGTGTATTCATAAGGATAGAGGTGCTTTGTTATATGGTGTCTTACCTTATTCAGCCAGGACATAACTGCCCGGCGCAGCGGAGATTGGCACATAGCCGCTGGTTATGTTTCCCATGGCCGGAGGAGGGAGGCGCTCGGTTGAATGTTGCGCAAGCCACTTCTCCCAGACCGGCCACCAGGAACCGTCCTGCACCTCCGTCCTGGCCAGCCAACTGTCCGGATCCAGGTATTTGGCATCGGCGCTTCTTGTCGACACCTGAAAAGTACGCCCGGAATGTCCCGGCTCGCTGACAATCCCCGCATTATGGCCGCCGCTCGTCAGCAGAAATGTAATCTCCGTATCCGAGAGCAGATGGATCTTGTAGACAGACTGCCATGGGGCGACGTGATCGTGCACGGTGGCTATACAAAATACCGGCACCCGTATGTCGCTGATCGCCACGGGGCGGTCGCCTACGTAATAGCGCAGTTCGGCCAGATCGTTGTGCAGGAATAACCGGCTCAGATATTCCGCATGCATTTTATAGGGCATGCGGGTGGCGTCGGAATTCCAGGCCATGAGATCATTGACGGGCCGGCGTGCCCCGAGCAGATAATCCCGTACCATGGTCGACCAGATGAGGTCATTGGATCGAATGATGTGAAAGGTGCCGGCCATCTGCCGGGTATCGAGATAACCCTGTTCCCACATGACATCTTCCAAAAACGCCACCTGGCTTTCATCGATAAATAGCATTAATTCGCCGGCCTCTTCAAAATCCGTCTGGCTGGCCAGCAGTGTGATACTCGCCAACCTGTCGTCACCGTCCCGGGCCATGGCCGCCGCCGCAATGGATAACAGTGTGCCGCCCAGACAATAGCCCACTGAGTGTATCTTGCATTCTGGAGTAATCGCCGTTATGGCCTCCAGGGCGGAACTGACGCCGAGGTTCATATAGTCATCCAGTCCCAGGTCCCGGTCATTGGCCGTGGGATTTTTCCATGAGATCATGAATACGGTATGTCCCGCGTCCACCAGATATTTAACGAGCGAGTTATGCGGGGAGAGGTCCAGAATGTAGTATTTCATGATCCAGGCCGGGACAATGAGGACGGGTTCCTTCCATACCGTATCCGTTGCCGGTTTGTATTGAATCAGTTCTATCAGGCGGTTACGGTAAATCACCGTACCGGCAGTGACCGCGACGTTTTCCCCGACGATATAATTTTCGCTGCCTACTGGTCTTTTTTCTCCGACCAGCCGTTCCCAGTCTTCGATAAGGTTAAACCAGCCCTGGACAAGGTTCAGGCCCTTGTTTTGACAGGTGGCCTGAAGGACTTCGGGGTTGGTCAGCAGGAAATTCGACGGTGAAAACATGTCCAGAAACTGCCTGGTGGCAAATGACACGGCGTCCTCGTGGTGCGACGATACGCCGCGCACGTCACTCGTGGCGTTATGCCACCATTGCTGTGTCAGCAGGAACGACTGGTAGATGAGATTGAAGGGCCAGTCTCGCCATGCCGGTTCTCTGAAGCGCTTGTCCTGAGGCAGGGGTTCTATGCATACGGCGCATGCACCCTTATTGGCGTTCTGGTCGGTGGCGGCACACTTGCAAGCATAGAGAAAAAAACGCGTAAACTTTCGTAGCGCCTTCTGCCACAACTCTGCCTGTTTTGCCGGTGCTATGGAGAGGTGTGCCAGCCAGTCTGCATACGCCAGCATGAGGGACGCCGGGGACAGACCCAGTGTCCCCCGCCCTATGAAGGCGTGGTATATCCTGTCAAAGGAGTGGGCCGTACCATCGCGTCTTTCCATATTCATGTTGCACCCGCTGCTCAAGGGCGTGCGAAAACATCCCGTTTCCCCTGCCGGGCTGCCACAGGCAATTATTCAGGCCTTCAGGAAGCCGCTTTGCTTCGCGGTATATCCTTGTCAACTTCCAAAGCCCTGCCTTTTTCCCGCTTTTCCGGTTGCACCGGCGGCGGTTGACTGAACAGGGACTCTGGTGCGTTGAAACAATTCACGAATTCTTTTTGTGAATTCAACAGGGTTTCATAGACCTTCCTGAGATTGTCGGAAAACTTCATGGAATATTCTGTTGCCAGACCGGCCTCAGCCGCACAGATGTCGTTCAGATTTTTGGCGGAAGATATCCGCTGCATCTGCGCATTGAGACCTTCCAGCCACAGGTTGGCACACTCGCTCTGCAGCTTACTCAGGTCCTCCCATGTATGAAACTGGGCCTTGAAAAACTCGTCCACAGCCGGCTGGTTGGTGCTGAATAATGCATCAAAACTACCACATTTTTTGTTCATCATTTCCTCCTTTTCTTATACTTCGTTTTTAATTATTATCTTTTTACTGCATTGCAAACATGATCCAGATCAAAAAATATACTGATTTGATAATTTGTGTCCAGACAACCAGCCTCGGTCTTCGGAGAAATCAAACGGCAGGGTAATTTTGTTGCCCTGCTTGATTCATATTTTGGATTGTGCTAATTAAAAACAGGAAGGAAAAAAGATGTCCCAAGCGTCTTGAGAGTATGCAGGTTGAGAAAATCAGGTGTTATATTATTATATTTCATATGGTTGTTAAATTTTAATCTATACCGGAGCAAAATTTAAAGGCTACAACATGGGCAAAATCAAAGAAACCGAATACTCAGAATATGATGATGAGCTTTTAGATGAAGAAGAAGATATTGTAGACCTGGACTTGGCTGATGAGGAAGTAGACGACCTGCTGGAAGAGGAAGAAACCCCAGGCTTCAAGCGGACCTGGCGGGATGCTGAAAAATACAAGGAAATACGGGAACTCTACAAGATTATCAATGATGATCTCTATAATGGTTTTGATGAGGATGCATTTCCAGACGCAGATGGGCAGTAACCATACTCTGCTGGACAGTGAATTTTCTATAATTGTTCGCAGTTATTGTCAAGATAAGCAAAAATCCTGCCGCCGCACAGTTTGCAATACATTAGATATTGCAGGCCATTTCCTGATTTCCAACTTAAGTTAACAATCCCTGCTTACATTATGATCTGGTTCTATATTATGGTTATATTGCCTGATCACAGATAAAATATGCACTCTATAGTCATCGTATGCCAAACCGTTCAGATGCCCAGGCAATGCAGCATTGGTCAGAATAAAGAAGAGAAACGACAGTTAATGAAGCCATCCATGAGATGATAGAATTGCCAAGTACATGACTTGAAACATTTTGGGATATTGAGATAGGTTCCAGGCAAGTCGCAAGTTCCCATGCTTGTCATAAACTGAAAAATTAACCATGTTCATACGCAGCCTTCGCAACAGAATCGCAGTCTTTTTTTCCTTGTTGTTTGCCGTGGTGCTGGGTACGGCGTTTGTGGTAACCACTACAGTGGGTACCCGTATAGCGCATCTGCAGAATATCGATGACCTGAAAACAGGCCAACGTGTTTATGACCACTATGTCAAGGATCATCGTGATCAGCTTATTCAGTCCGCCAACCTGCTTACGGGTGATTTCGGTTTTCGTTCTGCGGTGACAAGCAATGACATGCCAACCATAGTCTCGGTGCTGGAGAACCACCGCCAGCGTATTGGCGCTGATTTGATGATGCTGTTTTCACTTGATGGAACTCCGGAGACAGACAATTATGGTCAACGGATGTCACAGGTCCCGCCGGAGATGCAGCAGTTATTTAATGAGGCTCAACTGCGCGGCTCTTCAGCCGAGCTTGTTCTTATCGACAATGTCGCCTACAACATTGTTGTTGTTCCGGTACGTGCCCCGGAACCTGTCGCCTGGATAGCGTTGGGATTCGTCATCAATGATGCATTCGCGCAGAGTCTCGGCTCACTTATGTCCCTGGAGATTAGTTTCATTGAACGTAAGGACAATGATCACTGGCAGGTGCTCGCATCCAGCCTGCATGGCGCCTCAAACTCGCAATTTGACAACAAGATTACGACCAAAGTCATGCACGATATTTCGTTTGGTGGCGAATTGGTTGAGATCGATGGTTACGATACCCTGATGGTTGTACTGACCAATACGGCAGATACGACGATCATGGTTGCATTACAACGATCTGTTGCGGAGGCCATTGAACGATTTCGTCCCTTGCGGGAGACGTTGTTGTTGCTGGCTGGTATCAGTCTGTTACTTACGTCTATTGCCAGTTTTCCGATAGCACGCGGCATTACCCGTCCGATGATGTCTCTTGCCGCTGTTGCACGCCGCATGCAACAGGCGGACTATAGTCATACCTCAAACGTTGAAGTTGAAGGTGACGATGAAATAAAGGCCTTTGCAACGACATTCAACCACATGAGAGAAGCCATTATCGCCCGTGAGTCGGACATACAGAGACTGGCTTACCAGGATGTATTGACGGAACTCCCCAACCGTACAAAATTTCACCAATATCTCGACGAACTCGTTCAGAAAAGCAGACAGAAAGGAGCCGTTTTTGTTGTGTTAATGCTTGATATCGATCGTTTCAAGGAAGTGAACGATACGCTGGGCCATGAATCAGGCGACCAGCTCCTGAAGATCGCTGGAAAACGTCTGAGCGGCTCGTTACGCAAATCAGATATCATTGCCCGTTTGGGAGGCGACGAATTCGGGATTCTGCTGCCAAACAGCAGCAGTGAACAGGGACTATTGCTGATTAGGCGTATTCAAAACATGTTCAACGAGCATGTTACCCTGGAGAAACAACCAGTGGATGTCGGAGTGAGTATCGGCATGGCGCTTTTCCCCGATCATGGGGATGATGCCCACACATTGCTGCGGCGGGCGGACATCGCGATGTACACAGCCAAACGGAACCGCAGCAGCCATGCGATCTTTGATCCGGAGCAAGATGCCTATCGACGGGAACACCTGCATTTGCTTGGTGAGTTGCGCCATGCCATCGATGTTGATGAACTGATGCTGGTTTATCAACCAAAAATAACCGTGGCGGATGAGCGGGTCGTCGGCGTAGAGGCCCTGACGCGATGGAACCACCCTCAACGCGGAATAATGCTTCCGGGAAGTTTTATTCCCTTTGCGGAGCATACCGGTGCGATTCGGTTAGTTACACGTTGGGTAATTGACAGGACATTGCGTCAGTGCGGGATATGGCAAACAAGGGGCATCAGGCTGACAGTTTCGTTCAATGTGTCTGTGCGCGATTTGCTTGACCATGAGCTGCCGCAGGTTCTGGAGGTTGGCCTACGCCAGTATGGCGTGCCAGCCGGACAAGTTTACATTGAGATCACGGAAGGTTCTCTGATGGAGGATCCCGTCAAGGTACGCGCTGTGTTAGGCAAGTTAAGAGAACTGGGCGTACAACTTGCAATTGACGATTACGGTACCGGATATTCCTCGTTGGCGTATCTGAAGGATTTGCCGGTAAGTGAGCTGAAAATAGATCGCGCCTTCATTATGGACATAGCTGCCAATCGTGGCGATATGGCCATTGTACGATCAACCATAGAGCTGGGACATAATCTTGGACTGAGTGTTGTCGCTGAAGGCGTGGAAGATGCGGATCAACTGGCAATTCTGCAGGAGTTAGGCTGTGATCAGGCCCAGGGATATTACTTCGGCAAACCCATGTCGGAAGATGTGCTGGAACAGTGGTTGTCCGAGCGGCATAGCCCTGACCGTTGCGGTACTGGCGCTTCCTGATTTTACCCTGGTCCGGGCCAACCAAACATAAGGCTTCCTGACTTGTGGTACAATTTTTTATTTAAATGATGTGCTGTCGAGGAAGGCCCTGTTAATGTGTTTTATTGAATATAACCATGGTCGTCCCGTTTTACACCGCGTTCTGCTCCCGGTGTTAACGCTGATGGCGGCGCCGGCCTTCAGCGATGCAGTTACCAACGCTGCCGCAGAATTTGAATACAACGATAATATTACCAATGGCCAGCACAGCGGCGATGTTCTGGATGATACAAGTTTGCTGGCAAATATGTCCGGTGGTGAATACTGGACACTGACTGATCGTATCGGGCTAACGGCAACTGCCGACTTGTCGGCTGTGCGCCAAAACGGCTATTCGGGACTGGATCACCTGGCGCCCGGCCTGTCTGTAGCCCTGCACGGAAAACTGGGGCTGGGGCGCGATGCCCCGTGGTTACGGCTTTCCGGGAATGGCGCATGGTACAAGTACCGTAGCGATGTACGGGACGGTTGGCACTATGGACTCGCCATTGCCGCCGGGAAGAGATTTGGTGATCGATTAGATCTCCACGCGATCTATCGTGTCGATTATGTGGAACCGGATCAAATCATTAAAGATCCATTTCTGGTGTCCACGTATCATGTCCACAGCGATGCGTTTCGCACACACACACGAGGTGTTACACTGGGTGGAGTATTCAGCGCCACTGACCGTCTGGCCATACTGGCGGACTGGACACATCAGTCTGGAACGGTGACTTCCACGATCAATGCTGCGGGCCTTGTCTTTGACGAGGAAGATATAGTAACACCTGACCCGGCCTTTGGTGCAAACCATGTTGCCTACCGCGCGGAGGTCACGACCGATATTCTGACAGGGGGGATCAGTTGGGCACTGGATCAGCATGCGTCGTTCAACGCTGTCTACACATATCGCTACAGCGACGGCGAAGGTGACTTTTCATACATCAATAACATCGTAAATCTCAGCATACTGTATAGCTATTGAAGGCGAAACATGCGTTGGTCACTTATAATCGCCGGGAATCTTGTGGTCATGCACAGTGCACTTGCCGGGGGGCTGCACGTGGAAGTCCGCGCCAGTGATGGCAAACCTGTGGCCGATACCGTCGTCGTGGCAGTGCCACTTGATGCCGGCGCAAATGTATCACCACAAACACAAAGTTCGGGACAGAAGGTAGTTGATCAGATTGACAAACAGTTTGTGCCTTACGTTAAACCTGTGCTGGCAGGCTCAAAGGTCTATTTCCCTAACAAGGATAACATCCGCCATCAGGTATATTCCTTTTCTCCCGCCAAACGTTTTGAACTGCCGCTGTATGCCGGCACACCCGCTGAACCGGTTATCTTCGACAAACCCGGCGTGGTCACGCTGGGTTGCAATATCCACGACTGGATGATCGGTTATATCTATGTGTCCGAGAGTCCGTGGTTCGCAATTACGGTGGAAGACGGCAACGCGGACATCATCAATCTGCCAGCCGGGCACTATCATGTACGGATTTGGCACCCGGCAATGGCGCAGAAAGAAGAACAGACTGCACGCAACGTCGAGATTGGCGATGGCAACATTACTCAAAAATGGATGTTACCGCTGAGTTCCAGTGCGCGCCCGCGCCGGGCACCTGTCCCTGGAGCGACGGGATATCATTAATGTCGGTAATAACGCGTCTTGCAAGGTAATTACTGGCCTGGGGCCTTTTCCAGCGCTGCTATCCTTTCTTCCAGGGGTGGATGGGTCATAAAAAGTTTTCTGAACCCCGTCCCTTTGCCACCGGCAATCCCAAAGGCCGCCATTGCATCCGGTAATCGGGCTGGAATTTGTTCCTGTTGCAGGCGTCTCAGGGCAGCTGTCATTTTATGCTTGCCGGCGAGGCCGGCACCGCCGGCGTCCGCCCGGAATTCACGTTGCCGTGAAAACCAACTCACGATGATGCTGGCCAATATCCCCAGTAACACCTGGGCAATGAGAACGGTGATCCAGAAACCCGGTCCGTTGCCACGCTCGACCTTGAAGACAACGCGGTCCACCACAAAACCGATGACGCGTGAAAGGAAAATGACGAATGTATTTACGACCCCCTGGATCAACGACAGCGTGATCATATCGCCGTTGGCAACGTGGCTTATCTCATGGCCCAGCACGGCCTCCAGTTCATCGGCTGACATTCTTTCCAGGATGCCGGAACTGACGGCAACCAGCGCATGATTGCGGTTGGCCCCGGTGGCAAAGGCATTCATGTCGGGTGAACGATAAATGGCCACTTCCGGCATACCGATACCAGCCGCCTGGGCCTGACGTCTTACGGTCTCCACCAGCCATTTTTCCATACTGGTGTTGGGCGTGGTGATGACCATGGCGCCAATCGCGGCCTTGGCCATGGGTTTTGAGATCAGCAGGGAGATAATTGAGCCAGTCATGCCCAACACGGCCGAGTATACCAGCAGGGCGTTAAAGTTCAGTCCTGTGCCTTGTGCATTGAGTATCTGATCAACACCCAGCAGGCGCAGGGTGACACTCATGACCAGAAGTACGGCCAGGTTTGTGGCGAGAAACAGGATAATGCGTTTCATAAATAATTAACCTTCTGTTGTAACTGAAAATCCAATGATATTCATAGACACATGCCGGAGCAGTTTGGTTCCATAATCGTTCCTGGTGGGTATTACATAGTATAATGCAAGCGGTCCTGACAATAAGGCAATAAGGGCTTGATGCCGGAATCATTGCTCCCGTATAGTTTCTCGATATGCACGCTGAAAATTCATTAAATGCAAGTACTGTCGTAGTTGCGGCATTGTACAAATTCGTGCACCTGCCGGACTTCAGGGAGCTGCGCGGGCCGTTGCTTGATACATGCCGGGCAAACCGGATCAAAGGCACGCTGTTGCTGGCAGAGGAGGGGCTCAACGGCACGATAGCCGGGACGCGGAGCGGCATTGATGCTGTGTTGGCTTATCTCGGAAAAGACCCGCGTTTTCCCGGACTGGAGCACAAAGAATCCTGGGTGGATGCCATGCCGTTTTATCGCATGAAGGTGAAACTCAAGAAAGAGATCGTCACCATGGGTGTTCCCGCTGTCGATCCCAACCGCCGGGTAGGCGTCCGCGTCGATCCCACCCAATGGAATGACCTCATCTCCGATCCCGCCGTGCTGGTCCTGGATACGCGCAATCAATATGAATACGACATCGGCACCTTCAGGAACGCTGTTTCTCCCAGCACCCGGACCTTCCGTGAATTTCCGGCATTTGTAAAAAACAATCTGGATCCGGTTAAACATAAAAAGATCGCCATGTTCTGCACCGGCGGCATACGTTGCGAGAAGGCCACGTCGTATCTGCTGGAACAGGGCTTTGACGAGGTCTATCATCTGCGCGGCGGGATCCTCAAATATCTGGAAGCAGTGAAACCGGAAGAAAACCTCTGGCAGGGAGAATGCTTCGTGTTCGACGGGCGCGTGGCCGTGGACCAGAACCTGGAACGGGGCAGCCATGAAATGTGTTACTCCTGCCGCATGCCGCTGACACCGGAAGACAGAAAATCAGCCGCATATGAGGCCGGCGTCTCCTGCCCGCACTGTCACACAACACTGACAGAGGGAAAACGCACCCGCCTGCGGGAACGGATGCGCCAGGTACAACTTGCCCGGTCACGTAATGAACAACATATCGGTGTAGCGCTTGCAGAGAGGAAACACACTGCGGTGCAAAGTTGATTCGGTATGTGGGCGTAATGTGTATGAACAGTTTTTTTATCGCGCCCCATGATCCCCTTGTAACTCGCCGTCAAAGAAACCACCACTGGCTTCAACGGAGTTCTGCATGACACACCCGGTAACGGCTGACAGGCAGATCAGCATGATGAATACTTTCATCTTTTGAGACAGGGCCATATCACTCCGTGCGGCTGGTGATCTCCAGGAGATGATAACCGAACTGCGTCTTAACCGGTCCATGGACTGTTTTTAATGCGCCGCTGAAGACGACCGCATCGAATTCCTTGACCATCTGGCCGGGGCCGAATTCTCCCAGGTCCCCGCCGCGTTTACCGGAAGGACACGTGGAATGTTTCTTTGCGATATCGGCGAAATCCGCGCCTGCCTCTATCTGGTTTTTCAGCGTCTGACATTCCTGTTCGGTGGGGACGAGTATGTGTCTTGCCTGTGCACGTTTCACTGTTTTTCTCCGGTGTTATGTTGAGGTTTGCGATATGATAACAGCTTGATAATAAAAATTCGTCTTGCCCATGACTGATACTTCCGGACACCTGACCAGTTTGCAACGTACGGCGCTGGCCATGGTGCTGCTCAATTGTTTTACCACGCCCCTCATGTTGTCCGCAGCCAACGTGGCGCTGCCGGCCATTGCCCGCGACCTCAAGCTCAATGCCGTGATGCTGAGCTGGGTGCCCATGGCCTATCTCATGGCGAGCGCCATGTTTGTATTGATCTTCGGACGCCTGGCCGACATGTATGGCCGCAAGCGGATCTTCATGTATGGGACTGCAGCGGTGATTGTAACGTCACTGATGGCGGCACTGGCGGTCGACGGCGCATCCCTGCTCGTTGCGCGCTTCCTGCAGGGCGTGAGTTCCGCGATGCTCTATGCCACACAGATGGCGATTGTTTCCTCCGTATTTCCACCGGCACGGCGCGGGCATGCCATTGGCCTTGCTGTTTCCACCATCTATCTAGGGCTGACCGGCGGCCCGCTCATCGGCGGTTATCTCATCGATATCGCGGGTTGGCGCGCAAGTTTCATGTTTCACATTCCCCTCGCCATCATCGTCCTGCTGCTGGGCCTGTGGAAGGTGCCGGGTGAATGGTCGGCGGAGGAGAAGGGGGCATTTGATATCCAGGGCGCGGTCATTTACAGCCTGTCCATCGTCGCACTGTGCCTGGGCGTGTCTTCACTGCCGCAAGTAGCAAGTTATTATTTAATTTTTATGGGGATTGCGGGGCTCTATCTGTTTTTCCGGACTGAACGGCACACCGCGCATCCTATTTTTGACGTGAAATTATTTTATACCAACCGGGTGTTTACGCTCTCCTGTCTGGCCGCGCTGATTATTTATACCGCGACGTTTGCGAACATCGTCCTCATCAGCCTATATCTGCAATATCTGAAGGGCATGCAGGCCGGCGCTGCTGGTCTGGTTATGATGATACAGCCGTTGACCATGGCCATCCTCTCGCCCTTTGCCGGGCGTCTGTCGGATCGTGTGGAACCGCGCATCCTGTCCTCGGCCGGCATGGCCGTGAC
>Ga0315281_10012952_pt1 | contig 11312 bp, 6 predicted proteins | sample YL17G07_0_MG_FD_204540 | JGI IMG/M metagenome (GOLD analysis project Ga0315281, IMG submission 204540) | Sediment microbial communities from Yellowstone Lake, YNP, Wyoming, USA - YL17G07_0 | ecosystem: Environmental > Aquatic > Freshwater > Lake > Sediment | place: USA: Wyoming | collected... | reverse complement strand
CTTGTCGAGCTTGAGCTTTGGGGTACAGTAGCCGGGAATTAGGAAACGATTGCGAACATGTCGGTGACTCTCAAGGACGTGGCCCGCGAGGCCGGCTTCAATCTCTCCACCGTCTCCCGCTCCCTCAGCGGCAGCTACGGAGTGCACCAGCAGACCCGCAAACGCGTGCTGGAGGTGGCCGAACGGCTCCACTACCGGCCCAACCGCATCGCCCGCGGCCTGGTCACCGGCCGCTCCCACACCCTGGGGCTGATCGTGAGCGACGTGCGCAACCCTTTCTTCGCCGAGGTGGCGCGGGGCGCCGAGGACGCCGCCCGCGCCCACGGTTGCGATTTGGTGCTGTGCAACAGCGACCTGGACCAGGCCAAGCAAATGTGCTACATCCGCTCGCTGGCCGAGAAGCGCGTGGACGGCGTGCTCATGAACTCGGTCGCGGCGCTGCGCAAGACGCAGCAGGAGGCGGCCTCGGGATGCCTTTCCCGGAACCACCGGGGCCGCTGCCAAATCCCGTCCGTCCGGTCACTTCGAGTTCCACGGTTTGGCCCGAAGCGATCTCCAGTACGCCCTCAGCATGTTCCAAGCCAGATGGAACCACAACGTTAAGGCCCGCATGATCACCGAAGGACTTCCTCGGGGGCCTGCGGCGACCACTGCCAGCTACCTTAACGTCTAAGATCCAATCGGTTGCTCCAACCGAACCGTCCTCCCCGACCACAATCCCTTCCAGCTTAAGCACCATCTTCTCCGGCTCCACTTGCTTTTAAACGCAACGTGCAACGAGTCAGCGCCCATCATGAGCTGCTAAATCGGCCATGCACCAGCAATTCGACACGCCGCGCGACGCCGAACTTTTTCAAGATATTCGAAACATGAAAACGGGCCGTCCGGGTGCTGATATCCAGTCTGCAAGCTATTTCCTTATCTGATTGTGCCTGCAAAAGCAGTTGACAAATTTCCTTCTCTCGTTCAGTCAGGGGGCGAAGTAAACCACGAGTCATTGGGCCTCCTTTTGTGACGGGTTGCGTGAATGAATCATAATCCAAATTCTCACAATGTCAATAGGACCAAAGACGATACGCACCCAGTCCGATCTGGGCGTGAAACCCTGCGACAAATTCGGACGGAAACCGCGATATGTAGATTGGAGGCAAGCTATTGAATCGACAGCGTAACGGCCTTGCTTGTTCGGCTAAACGTCCCAAATCCACCGGCTCCGGAGACGGTGACACCGATAGTCACATCGATGCTACCAGAAGGCGCGTCTTGAGGAATCCGTATGTTCACTTGATTGAGTGCTGCAAAACCGGGCGCCAAACCAGAGAACAGGACTTCTGCGCTTTTCCCTCCTACCGTCACCGCCGGAGTTATCTGCGTAAGCGATAACGGGTTGGTGTTAGCCGCGTTCCCAACGCCAGGATCTGGCTGAACAGGCCCAAGCCCTGTCGCGTACAGGATCACCGCCTCACCCTTGACGGCCGGATTGGCAAGAGTCACGGCCTGGAAATTAGAGGCGTGCTGAATCGCTCCGGTTATCCCATCGGTTGTGAAGATCCCGGGTTGCACGTCAAACACCGAGACGCCGACCGGCATGCTCTGCATCCTATTGTTAAGGACGACCATTGTTGCCAAGCTCGTAATATTCGTCGGAGCCTGAAAGTTGATCTGTTCCTGCCCCGCCACATTGGCAATGGCGAATAGGGGCACCTGCGCGCCGTTTATCGTGACGGAGATCCTGTCCAATTCCCTGGGAAGCGGAAATCCAGTTGCACGAAGGATACCGGGTGTATTCGTAATGCCTTTGCCAAAAACAGTCGCAATCTCACCCGGCGCTAATCCTGATTCGAAACTGGCGGCGTTGGTGACGGACAGTGCGGTGAATAACGGAAGCACACCAGCTTCGCGGAGTTTTAGGATGAAGGAGCCTGCACCTGGCGACCGCTGGATCGGGCCGAGAACCGGGAACTCAGATGTGCCCGAATTCCATAGACCGGCCACATATGCATTGCCAGAGGCATCGCTTGCGATACCACTGCCGAAATCGTTCCCACCGCCGCCAAAGTACGTCGAGTAAACCAATCCAGAGCCTGCGGGGTTCAGCTTGGCAATAAACGCGTCCCCACATGGTGCGGTGACCAAGCATTGCGTGGGTGATCCTCCTGCCAAGGCAGCCTGGATAGGATTAACGAGAGGGAAGTTGCTAGAATCGGTAAAACCAGTCACGTAAGCGCTTCCGCTAGCGTCAACAGCGATGGCCGAGGCCCGGTCATCGCCGGTCCCGCCCAGGTAGGTAGAGCACACAAGCGCCGAGCCGGCAGGATTCAGTTTGGCGATGAATGCATCGGCAGAGCCTCCGCCGAACCGCGACTGAATCGCGGCCTTCGTGGGGAAGTCCTCGGCACTGGTTCGACCTGCAACATAGGCGTTACCCGAGCTATCGACGGCGACGGCGGCTGCTTCATCAATTCCAAAGCCTCCCAAAAAAGTTGAATACGCGAGGGCAGTGCCGGTGGCGTTCAGTTTTAAGACGAAAGCATCCGAACAGGGCCCGGTCGGGCAGTTGCCACCGGAAAAATTGGGCTGGAATGCTCCGGGTGTTGTAGGAAAATTCGCGGCTGTCGTGCTCCCTGCAACGTACGCGCTGCCATCTGAGTCAACCGCGATTCCGCTCGCCGTCCCGCCCGCGATGCACGCTGAATAGATCAGTGCAGTGCCCTGGGCGTTTACTTTTGTAACAAATGCGCCTCCTGTGCTGCCGCAGGTTTGAAGAGCACCAGGCGTTCTAGGAAAATCGCTGGAACCGGTGTTGCCGGACACGTAAGCATTACCAAGACCATCAACTGCAATTCCGGTTCCGATGTCGCTCCAACTACCGCCTAAGAGCGCCGAATACAACAAGGTCGAACCCGTAGCGTCTAGCTTGCTAACGAACGCATCTCCATTGCCGCCCGAAGATGCCTGAAAGGCGTTTGCCGTTACGGGGTAATCGCGGCCGGCCTGTCCGGTGATGTACACGCCAGAAAGGTCCGCGGTGATTGCTCCCGCCAGGCCTCCTGGCCCGCCGAGAATAGTGGAGAACAGAAGCGTGGAACCGGTTGGGTCGATCTTAAGGACGAATATGTTTCCTCCAGCCGCCGGGATCGATCTCGTCGCAGGGAAGTCCGTGGCATTCGTAGTGCCCATCACATAAACGTTTCCTGTTGGATCAACTGTGACCTCTCGGGGCGTGCCGGGGTCGGTCGTTAACGAGGCGGGAGGAAAACTCGTTCCGCCGATAAGCGCTGTGTAAACGACCACGGGATCAATCACCAACCGAAGACTGCGGTCGTAAGGCGCGATACGGAAACTGAACGAGTCATCCCCGTTCAAAACATACGTGGCGGCTATGTGGCGCCGACTGCCGTTAACCTGTTGGTACGCAACCGGCGGCCGTTGGCGTAGTTGCCCCGGCGGAGCATCCGCAACTAGTTCCCCGCTGTTTTTATCAATCCACAGCTTCCGCGCGCCCTCCACGTGGAACCGAATCCTGGCTGGATCAGCTCTCGGACTCACGTCCCAGTCATATTCGAGCGTCCTCTGACTCCCGCGATAAACCAGATCTATCCCCGGATAAAGCCCACTGTAACGCACAGCCCGGTAGTTAGGACAATGCAAGTGCCACCGTGACGGGTCACTTCCCACCAGGTAATTGGTCGTACCTGGCAACTGCTCCACGCCGGAAACCGACACTCGCACATCCGCATCGACTGGTCGCATCCGGATGACCGAGCGCGACCCCGAAGCGTCAAACACCATCACGACCTCATTTGCAGTTAAGAACAGGACGTAGCCCGTCCCCCGGGATACAAACTTAACTCGGGCGTCGGCGGCGCCCCGGTTTTCCTCAAAGCTCAGCGGGAGAGTCGAGAGAATATGGCTAGCACTCGGCGTGCGCGTCCACGGTGCTGTCTGTGTCGCGGGCTGGACCTGGAGTGATCCAGCCGGTCCGCCATGTCGGGCAAGGATAGCCGTCATTCCGCCGCAAAGAGAGCCGAACGCGACAAGCAGCGGACAAACGACCAATCGGTTCACGCCGATGCCGTCCATCACGAATGACCTTCCTGCAATCGAATCCTATTGTACCGAAAGTCTAAGCGTCACGCCAGCCTGGTCCGCCGAGACCGGGAGGGTGGGCTGGCGCGGCGAGACAAGGGCGCCTGATTGGTCAAGGACATCGAGAGCAGTGTCCAGAAAGAGCTTTAGCGGAACGCTAATGGGCACGGCAACGGTGTAGATCCATTGCGTCCCTGCTTTGCCGATGAACCTCGCGGGGCTGTACTGCCCCGAGCTCGACATCACGCCGAGCGCTACGCTTGTTTCACCGGCAGTGATCCCCTTTGGATCTTGGAGCTGAATCCGTGCGTGCGGGTCGTCAATGACGACGGTGACCGTAGCGCCGGTTCTGATATTCAAGGTCAGGCGTGCGCTGTTGCCCGAGGCCAAGACGTGCACGAGCATACTCTGCTGTCCCCAATCGCACGAGCGAAGATGGTTGGCAGCGGCTCCGGCCGCGCAGACATAGTAGTCACCGACAGGAATCTTATCCACCCGGAACGTGCCATCCGGTGCCGACGAGACGCTTCCACCGAAAGGTGGCTCCAATGGCGTGATTCTTCCCAGTGAATCAGCCTGCAGTTTTCGAACCCTCGTGAACGTCACCAGTGCCCCGCTGATCGGCTCTTGATTGTCCAGAAGCACCAGCCCCGAAAAGGAACCCGTCGTCTGAGCAACACTTGACGGCGGAACCAGGAGCCACAGCACGACCATAGGAAGCAGGATGACCAGCTTCAAAGAATGTCGAAACATCGTATTCCTCCTCTTTGCTTTTTGCACGGCGCCGCACTGAAGCGCCGCCCCATCTACGGCGCATACGGTGGGTTTATCGTGTTTGGGGCAACGAGAACGTAACAAGCAGACTCCTCATTCTCCCACGGTCGAAAGATAGTTTGTGCAGCGGCGTTCAAATAGAGTGAGCTTGACGTTCCCCCATAACCGTTGAAGCCGTTGGAGCTTGCAAACGCCATGGATTTGTTGTAGCCGTCGCAAACGGCATCCTGACTGTGATTGACCTCACCGAGCATGGCGGTATGCGTCGTAAAACCGCGGTAAGTGAAGAAATTCCACACGCCGTTGTACACATTCCGCGCAGTGGCTGACCCGAAAGTGGAACTCGGATCGCCCTGCAATATGCACCCGCCGGAACCATTCGGGATGCAGATGTGAACGTGGAGGTTGTTCACCGTGGGCCGGGAATAGTATACAGGGAATCTGAACATCCCGTTTCCGTTCCCGCCACAGGCAAGACCGTTGATGTTACTGAAACCCGACGGAATGCCAATGAGACCGTTGGCGTAGGCAGCAGTGAGTTCCGACTCGTTTATAATCAAGGCGGTATCGCCGTAGACGGAGCCGCAGTCAAATCCATCCGTGTTCGGGTTCGTCATTGCCGTCGACGACGTGACATGAGCGTCCGCGCCGCCTCCCATATAGGTGACCATTTTCGTTCGTATGGCGCCCAGCACATCGGTGCTGGTCGTGTTGTCGTAGATAAGGCGGCCTTGGATTGTGAAGTCAAGCAAATGGATTTCGTTCACCATGTCGAAATCGGCCACCGTAAGCCCTCGTTGTTGCGCCTTCTGGAGGATGGCGCCGACGAGGTTCAGGTACGGCGACCATCCCCAGAAATTCGTATTAGCCGCGCCATTTGTATATCCGTTGTTGTCGTCTTGGCAGTCCGGCCAATAATTCGTTGTGGTTAAACCGTATGGCAGCCAACGCATCAATCTCAGTGTCTTTGTCCCGCCGCAAGTGCTGACGGGCACATCGGTATAGAAACTCGCGCTGTCGCCGCTCCAGAACCCCAGGACGGCCGTCGGAGTGACTTTGCCGTACCCGAGGTTAATCAGGTCGACGAAGAACTGATCCAGATTGTTAAGCCATGCCTGCCGGACGGTGCCATTGGTGTTGAACGCGGTACTGTATCCGCCTCCGCCCAGGCCGAAAAAGAAGCGAACGCCGGTTGCACCTTGATTCCTGAAGCGCGTTAGATGCGCCGTGATGCAGTCCCTGATTATGCTGCCGTATGTGCAGTTTGTGTTCGACAGGATGCCATAGTTGGGGTTCCAGTAGCTGTCCAAGGGCATCGGGCCGAGGTTGATTTGCTTGCCGGCGGGCCAAATGTAGCACCCGCCGGGATTGGCTTGAGTGCAGTCGGCGTAGGCTGACGCGGCTGCCAAAAGGATCGCAAGCAAAAGAACACTCTTGGTTTTCATGGTTCCTCCTAGGAGAGCGTGCTACATACGCTAGAAGCGGTCTCAAAAGTGGCCACTTTTTGTCAACCTCAGCCGAGGATCCTCGACCGACCAGCCAGAATGCCCGGGGAATCGGGTCCTAGAGGGATTCAGGCAGCGGGCGACCTCGCCGGTTGGCTCGTTTGACCCTTTCCCGACACCGCTTCTCTTGCTGAATACTGGTTTGCAGGCTGGCTTGTCAACTGGCTTTCACGCCAGTTATCTGTTGGGAATTTGTGGCCGCGCCCAGAAATACGTGTCGGCAATAGCCACTGGTGCGAATCAACCGGAAGGAGCTGAGGATTGATTAGGCGTTTACGAGGACAGTCTCCAAGTGAGCTTCCGCTGCTCGCTTCTCGAAGCCATTTGGGTCAGGGGCCGGTTGAGGTGGCGAGCGATAAGAGCTGCAGCGGTTCGCGTATTCTCCAATCAGCTTAGAACCGGTCTCAAAAATGGCCATTCTCTGTCAGCCACCGCAGGCACGCCCTGAGCCATATATACGGCAGGCGCTGAAAACACAGGTTTCTAAGCCCCCTGAGGCAATGGCTGATTCCCAACTTGCCTGCTTCGGAATTTTTGACACAGGCTCTAGCTGACCGCCTTCGGAGTGCCCATCGTGCTGCTGAATCGCGCCGCCGGCGCGCACGCCTTCTCCACGGTGTGCGCCGACAACTACCTGGGCGGCCAGTTGGCGGGCAGCTATCTGAAAGCCAAGGGGCACGCGCGCATCGCGCACCTGACCGGCCCCCGCGGCCATGGTAACCTGACGGACCGCGCCCGCGGCTTCCTCAACGCCGTTCCCGACGCTGTGGTGCTGTATGGCTTCCACACCTTCCAGGGCGGCTGCGAGCTGGCCGGGAAGCTGCTGGAGCAGCATCCCCAAGTGACCGCGGTCTTCGCCGCCAACGATGTGATGGCCTTCGGGGTGATGCGGGCGGCGGCGGAGCGCGGCCTGCGCGTGCCCCAGGACCTGTCGGTGATGGGATTCGACAACATCGAGTTCTCCGGGATCGCGCACCCGCCCCTCACCACCATTCATCAGCCCAAGTACGAGATCGGCGCCGCCGCCGTGGAGATCCTGATCCGGCTGGCCGAGAAGCGCGCCGGCTCGGTGCCGGAGCAGCGGGTCTTCGGCGTCGAACTGGTGGAGCGCGAGTCGGTGCAAGACCACAAGGCCAAGTGACGCGACGCCTCTTGAAATCGCGTTTCCGCGAAGCCGACGGTCCGGCTGGCGCGACGACGCTTTCTTATTCTTGACTCCGGCCTCTCTGATTCTCTTTATAATGCGCACATGATTCCCGGGTTCGTGCGCTCAGGATTGGCTATTGGTGTCCTCTCATCGCTCCTCGCGCTTCCCTGCCTTGCTCAAGTGATCAACACGGTGGCCGGTGGCACCTGGATCTTCCCCGGCGACGGCAAGCCGGCGACGGCTGCGCCGTTGGGCGAGGTCAGGGCGGTCGCAGTGGACGCGGCCGGCAACTTCTATCTCGCGGACAGGGACAACATCCTTGTCGCAAAGGTCTCTCCGAGCGGGACTCTGGCCGTAGTCGCGGGAAACGGCCTCGAAGGGTTTACCGGCGATGGCGGGCCGGCCACCGGCGCTTCACTATTCGTGCCCCTCGGCCTAGCTGTGGACGCGAACGGGAACATTTACATCTCCGACTTCGGCAACAGTCGGGTTCGCAAGGTCAGCTCCGGCGGCATCATTTCCACGGTGGCGGGCAACGGGCTGTTCGGTTATTCCGGCGACGGCGGCCCGGCAGCCAGCGCTTTGCTGAACGCCCCCGAGGGCTTGGCCGTAGACACGGCCGGGAACCTCTACACAGCCGACTCCGGGAACCAACGCATCCGCAAGATCAGCCCCGCCGGCATCATCTCCACGGTGGCGGGAAACGGGGTCGCGGAATTTTCGGGTGACGGGGGGCAGGCCACGGCCGCCGCGTTGTACTCCCCAAAAGGCGTCGCCGTGGACGCCGCCGGAAACCTCTACATCGCCGATCAGAACAACAACCGCATCCGCAAGGTGACTCCCGGCGGCATCATCACCACGGTGGCCGGCAGCGGGACCCGGGGCTTCGGAGGTGATGGCGGACCGGCCACCAGCGCCTTGCTCTACTGGCCCACCGCCGTGGCTGTCGACCTGGCCGGGAACCTCTACATCGCCGATCAGAACAACAACCGCATCCGCAAGGTCGGCCCCGACGGTACCATCACCACGGTAGCTGGAAACGGGACCGGAGGTTTTTCGGGCGATGGCGGTCCCGCCACCAACGCCGCATTGAGTGGCGCTCGACGCGTCGCCGTGGACACGGCCGGAAACCTCTACCTCGGGGACGCGGGGAACGGGCGGATCCGCAAAGTCAGTCCCGACGGAATCATCTCGACGGTGGCGGGAAACGGCGGTTTCCGATTCTCCGGCGACGGCGGCCTGGCCGCCGGCGCTTCGCTGCAAAATCCTCAGAACCTGGCCCTGGACGTGGCCGGGAACCTCTTTGTCGCCGACACCGACAACCACCGCATTCGCAAGATCACCCCCAGGGGCCTCATCTCCACGGTGGCGGGCAATGGGGTCAGCGGCTTCTCCGGGGATGGCGGGCTGGCCACCGACGCCTCGCTGTACAGCCCGAACGACGTGGCGGTGGATGCGGCCGGGAACCTCTACATCGCCGACAAGAATAACAACCGCGTCCGCAAGGTCACGCCAACCGGCATCATCTCCACGGTGGCCGGAAATGGGAAGGCCCAGTTCTCCGGCGACGGAGGGTCGGCCACCAGCGCCGCGCTGAACTACCCGCAGGGCGTGGGTGTGGACGCGGGCGGAAACCTCTACATTGCCGACGGCTTCAACAACCGCATCCGCAAGGTCGCGCCCGATGGCGTTATCTCGACGGTGGCGGGCGGCGTCTGTTGCACCCTCGGCGATGGCGGGCCGGCCACTACCGCCTACGTCTACTCGCCCGAGGATGTGGCTGTAGACACCGCCGGCAACCTCTACTTTTCCGAGGACAGCGGCCGAATCCGCAAAGTGGACCGCAACGGGATCGTTTCCACGGTGGCCGGGAACGGCAAGATGGCGTTCTCCGGTGACGGCGGCCAGGCTACCGCCGCCGCTCTGTACGGTCCCAAGGGCCTGGCCTTCGATAGCGTTGGCAACCTGTATATCGCCGACTACTACAACAACCGGATTCGAAGGGTCGATCCCAGCGGCGTGATCTCCACGGTGGCCGGAAATGGCAAAGAAGGCTTTTCCGGGGATGGCGGTCCGGCGACCGCCGCAACCCTGTATGGCCCCGGAGGCGTGGTGGTGGACGCAGCCGCAAACCTGTACATCGCCGACCGCAAAAACAACCGTATTCGGAAAGTCCTCGCCGCGCCGCCTTCCTTCTCCGTCTCTCCCACCAGCTTGAGCTTCTCTGCCTCGGCCGGTTCGGCAGCCACCGCCCAACAGATCAGGCTCGGCAGCAACATCGGCGGGCTGGTCTGGCAGGCGGCGGTTCAGGGTGGAACCTGGCTCAGTATCTCGGCGGCGTCCGGCACGATGCCCGGCACGGTCACCATCTCCGCGGATGCGGCTAACCTGGCTGTAGGAACATACACGGCCAGCATTCAGATCACGGCGCCGAACGCTGTTCCAGCACAGTTGAGCGTGACCGCGACCGTCAGCGTAACGGCGGCGCAACCTGCCAGTGTTTCCATTCAGCCCGCGTCACTCAGTTTTCGGGCCTTAGTGGGATCGACAGCGGCGGTGGCGCAGGCACTGCGAATTGAAAACACGGGCGGCGGCGCCCTCGCTTGGACGGCGCAGGCGGCGACGGTGAGCCGCAACTGGCTTTTCGTTTCTCCGGGTTCGGGGAACGCGCCGGCCAGTGTGCAGGTCAGCGTGAACCCGAGCGGCCTGACTGCCGGCTCGTATGCGGGTTCGATTACGGTGGCCAGCGCGACCACGGGCCAGCGCGCTACAGTGCCCGTGAGCCTGCTGGTTTCGGCGCCCACCGGTTCGCTACTGCTTAGCCAGGACCACATGCTGTTCCAGGCCGTTGAAGCCGGAGGCTCGGACCCACCGCAAAGCTTCGGCGTGTTGAACGCCGGCAGCGGCGGCGTTGACTGGACCGCGAAGGCCGTGGTCAAGGAAGCCGTGCCGTGGCTGCTGGTTTCCCCGGCCGCGGGCCATAGCGATGCGGGATCCACGCAGGTACCCCAGGTGACTGTGTCGGCGGACGCCACGGGGCTGGCCGCCGGTTTCTACCATGGGCAGGTGCGGTTGACGGCCGCAAACGCGAACAACTCGCCGCTGGCAGTGCAGGTTGAGCTGCAAGTGCTGGCGAAGGGATCCCGGCTGGGCAATGTCGTGCGGCCTACGGGACTGGTTTTCGTCGCTAAGGCAGGCGGCTCTTCGCCCGGGTCGCAGGAGGTGCGCGTGGCCACGCCGGAAAGCAATCCGGTGGGCTATTACAGCCTGCCCATCACCGACCCGGCCGACGGGGCCTGGGTGATACGGCTGCCGGATTCCGGCGCCGCCACACGCGACGCGCCCGGACGCATCGTGGTGCAGCCGCAGTTAGGCAGTTTGGCCGCCGGAATTCACTTTGGCGGCCTCACGGTCCAGACGAATAACGATGGCGAACTGCATCCGGTAAAGCTGCTGTTCCTGGTCCTGCCGGGGGGAACGGCGGCCATGGTCACGCCCAGCGGTGTGAATGATGCGCCCGGCTGTGCGGCCACGCAACTGCTCGTGCAATTCGCCAGCTTGTTTTCCACTTTCCAGGCCACGGTCGGTTGGCCCACGATGGTGCTGGTCACTGCGCGCGACAACTGCGGCAACCCGGCTGTGGGCGGCACCGTGGCACTTTCCTTCTCCAATGGCGATAATCCGCTGGTCCTGACCGACCTGAAAAACGGCCAGTATCAGGGGGCCTGGCGGCCCAACAACAGTAGCCCCGTAGTGAAGGTGACGGCGCTGGGATTCTGGAATGGCCTGCAGGGCAC
>Ga0315281_10012951_pt1 | contig 11312 bp, 13 predicted proteins | sample YL17G07_0_MG_FD_204540 | JGI IMG/M metagenome (GOLD analysis project Ga0315281, IMG submission 204540) | Sediment microbial communities from Yellowstone Lake, YNP, Wyoming, USA - YL17G07_0 | ecosystem: Environmental > Aquatic > Freshwater > Lake > Sediment | place: USA: Wyoming | collected... | reverse complement strand
ATGAGCAGCAGGCCGATGCCTATCGACGTCAGGGCAAATCGGCCGAAGTTGTGTCGGATGTCCCTGAGGGCCAGGTTCATGGCTCAATCGCCCGCCCATCCGTGAGCTTGCTGTTGTCACCGTCCGCCGCGGCGATGACCGCCTGACCGATCTTCAGCCCGCGAGTGATTTCGACTGTCTCCCGGCCCTTGAGGCCGAGGCCGACCTCCTGGTAGCGGGCTTTGCCGCCGTCATCCACAAAGACGCCGGGTTTGCCGTCCCGCCAGAGGAGCAATCGCTGCGGGATGCTGGGGGCATCGGCCTTTGAGCCGGTCTGAATGTAGACTTCCGCCCGCTGACCCACCGACCAATTCCTGGGGAGTTCCTTCAGCCGGACATTCACCAGGAACTCGCGGGTCTCGGGGTCCGTCTGCCTCGCCAGGCGGGCGACCTCTCCGGCATAGGACTTCCCAGGCTCCGAGCGGAAGACGATGCGCACCGGCTGTCCCACGGCCAGAGCGCCCGAAGCCGATTCATCTACCCACGCCGATACCCACATCTCGCTGAGAGCCACCACGTCCATGATGGCCGTGCCGGGCACGACGATGTCGCCGACCTCCCGGTACCGGAACGTCACCAGGCCGTTGTCCACCGGACAGATGATCCTGGCATTGTCCAGCAGGGTCTGTTGGTACTTCAGCGTCCGCTCGGCCGTCACGACCTGGCGCTCCGACTCCACCTTGGCGGCCTGGCTGGTGTCGAGTCCCGCCTGGGCGACGTCCAGCGCCTCCTTGCTCTTGTCCAGTTCGTCGGCACTGGCAACCTGCTTCGCGAAGAGTTCGGATTCACGCTTGTAGTCCACGCGGGCCTGGGTCAACACGGCCTCGGCGCGGCGGATGTCCGCCTCGGTGCGCACGAGCGACGCCTTGGCGGCTTCCAGGGCGGCGGACGCCACCTCCACCTGCTGCCGCAACTCGCTGTCGTCGAGCGTCGCCAGAAGCATGTCCCTGGACACCGGGTCGTTCTGGTCCGCACCCAGAGTGGTTATCCTGCCGGTGATCTTGGAACTGATGGTGGTCTTGAAGCGGGCCTCCAGCGTGCCGGTGCCCATGACCTCGGCCTCGACCGTGGCTGCCTTGACGGGATACGAAGTCACAGGCACGGGCTTGAAATAGAGCATATAGGCCGCGACCGCGGCAATCGCCGCAAGGAGTACAATCTTCCAGGCCACTCTTACCGTGCGAACGAGTATTCTGCCTGTCGTGCTCATTTCTACCGCCTTTGTGAAATAGGTACGTCCCACCGCAGACCGCTCATCATGCGGGGTCGGCACAAACCTCTGGGCGATGGGCGCAACGACAGCCCCCACATGCGGGTTAGGCAGTCATTATACGCCAACCAGGGGCCGGGCCGCACGCCGGTTATTTGGCCGTACCGGCGACGCGCAGGGCGACCTCGGCGACGCGGCGGCCCAGGTTCTTCGCCGTCGCCAGGCCCACCTCGTCGCCGCTGAGGTCGTCGTTGGCGCTGTTCCAGAGCGTGGCGCCGCGGTGAGCGGTCGGACGGCCGTCGCCCACGAGGATCATCTCCTGGGCCAGCAGCGCCGCCTGTACCGTCTGGATCGTGAGTTCCTGCCCGCCGTTGCGCATGCCGCCGACCGCCACCACGCCGGCCACCTTGTCGGCCAGAGCGAAGTTGTCCCTGCGGAAGGCGATGCACCGGTCCAGGAAGGCCTTGCAGAGCGACGACATGCTGCCGAAGTAAACCGGCGTGCCGATGAGGATGCCGGCCACCTTCGGGTCCGCGAGGGCGGCGGCGACCTTGTTGAAGTCGCCCGCGCCGGCGGCCGGGTCGGCGGGATCAAACACGCCGATGTTCATGCCCGCCAGTTCAATCAGTTCGACCTCGATGCTGGGGCCGACGGCCTTGGCGGCGTCCAGGCAAACCTGGAGCGCGGCCGCCGTGGTCTTGCCCTTTCGCGGGCTCGTCGAGAGGCCGATGATCTTGATCGGGCCGCCCCTCGGGGCCTCCTTGCCTTCGGTCGCCGCGGCGACCTCGCTTGCCACGCCGGCAACGACTGTCGCGCCGGCCGCTCCAAGAAGTGCGCGTCTTGTCAGGTCTTCTGCCATCACTGTTCTCCTAACAGGGTTCATACTGGCATCGACGGCGGCCTTCGGATGAAAGCCGTCACTTGGCTATGTAAATCAGGTACACGCCGGCCAGAAGGACCAGCACGCCGCAGACCCTCTTCACGATGACCGCGCCCTTGGATTCCTCGTTCCAGTCGAGGTAACGCTGGACGAGTTCGGTGGACGTGCCGGCCGCCACGATCACCGAGCAATGGCCGACGCCATAGACGGCCAGCAGGAGGATGCCGTAGCCGATGTTCGTCGCGGCCAGTTTGAACGTCACGCCCAGCATCGGGGCCATGTACGCGAAGGTGCACGGCCCGATGGCGATGCCGAACACGAGGCCCAGTATGAAAGCCGCGAGCATCCCTTTGCGTTTCATGCCCACCTGGCCCGGCCCGGACCACGGCATGGGAATCACGCCCAGAAGGTGCAGCCCGACGACGAAGAAGATGGCGGCCACGAAGTAGTTGCCCCAGCGGCCCACGTCGCCCATCATGCGGCCGGCGGCGGCCGTGACGGCGCCGATCGCGCCGATGGTGATGAGGATGCCGACGGCGAACAGCGTGGAAATCAGGAAGGCCCGCCGGGTCGAGATGCGCCCTTGCTCGTCGATGAAGCCGACGATCAGCGGAATGCTGGCCAGGTGGCACGGGCTGAGGAGAATGCTCAGGATGCCCCAGACCAGCGCCGCCCCCAGGGCGATAGCGGGCGTGCCTTCGACGGCGTGGGTGAGCGTAGTGAAGAGTTGCTCCATCGCTACTTGACCCCCATCTCGGCCAGTTTCTTCTCGATTTCATCCTGCGGGAAGAAGCCGACGTGCCGGAAGACCTCCTTGCCATCCTTGTCGAAGAACACCTGGACCGGGATGGACTGGACGCCGTACCGGGCCGCCAGGACCTGTTCCTCGCGCACGTGCACGAAGAGGATGTTGGCCTTGCCTTCGTGCTTTTTCTTCAGCATCTCCAGGATCGGGGCCATCATGTCGCACGGCCGGCAGCCCGAGGCCCCGAAGTCCACCATCGAGGGCCGGCCGCTCGCGCGGGCCTTGTCCACGAGGTTGTCCTTCGCCAGGGCCGCCTGCTCTTTCGCCCACGCGGCCGAGACCTCGATGGGGGTCCGCTGGCCGAGGGTCTCGATATACTTGGCAATCACGGCCTGCTGCTTCTCGCGGACGAGGTAGTTGCGAATTTCCGCCTTCACTTGGTCGAGCGTTGAGTTGCCCACCATGTCCTTGTTCTTTTTATAGAAATCGGCGACCTCGGCGTCGGTCGCCTCGACCTTTTCTGCCAGGCCACCCAGGTGGTAGTCCATGACCAGCCGGTCCACCTGCGACGGGAGTTCCTTGCCCGTCCCGGCCGCCTCGGCCTTGGCGACCTGGACGATGAGTCTGGGCCCGGCGATCTGCTCCAGCATGAAGAAGCCGTTCTTCTTGAGTTGCGCCTGCACATCCTGCGGCGCCTTGGCGATCTCGTCGGCCACATCCTTCTCGGTGACGACGAGGTCGCCGGCCTTCAGGAGCGTCCCCTTCGGAAGGTCCGACAGGCGGGCATAGGTGAGGCACCCGGACGCAAGCCCCGGCCATGTCGCGCTGACAAGCGGGGGTTTTTCGCCGGCCGCAGGAGCGGTTGGCTTCTCCTCCGCCGGAAGGTACGACCCCAACAGCCCCACAACCAGAACCGCAACCGCCAACATGCGACCGAGTTTCATCAGCGATCTCCTGCCCGTTTCGCGGGCCAATCCCCGATAGGACTATGAGACCCTTAGCCTACTTCGGCGCACACTCGCCGATCTTGCACGCCTTCTGGATTTGCTGCGGCGAGAGTTTCATCTTGTCGGCCAGGGCCTGGGCGATGGTGATGGCCTTGCCCGTCTCGGTCGGGTTCTGCTCGGCCCATTTCTTGAGGTTGTCCTCATTCACGAAGAAACCCTGATGGAAGCAGCCGGCCGACACGAACTTGCCGTCGGGCGTCTTCCTGAGCCCGAACCACGCCACTGCAGTCTTGGGTTCCAGTGACGCCACGCTGCCGCCAGCGGTCTTGACGACGATCATCTCGCCCGTCAGCCGGTCCGGTTGATAGACGGTGATGTCTTTGCCTGTCCGGGCCGCCACGCCCAGCGCGCAATGCGAGCAGCACCCCCAGGTGTGGATGCCATCGGCCGTGATGACCCGCGCTGCGTCCTGGGGATAGACGGCCCGGTCGCAGAAGCCGCATCGCGCGGCCAGTTCCTTCTCCTGGAGGACGTTCCAGGCCAGCAGGTTGCCGCCCGACGCCTGCCGCTCTTTTTCGGCCGCATCGCGCGAGGCAAACGCCTTGATCGTAGGCCGGCCCGTCTTCTCGTCTGCGCCATAGAGGTACACGGCCGTGGTCGCCGGCACCGCCGCGCCGCCGGCCCAGTCGGTCACGGACACCTTCTTCTCGAAGTCCGTCTTATCCTCCGTTAGGCACGAGTACATGATGAAGTAGCAGTGCGGCCCGCAGAGGCGGACATCGCCTTTGGCGCTCTTGACGACCACCAGGGTCTTGGGGTTGATGTCGCCGTCGCACAGGTGGCAGATGGCATCCTTGGGCCGGTCGTCGGCCTTGGCGGGTTCCATGCGGCTGAACGTCGGCCCGGTCGCTGCCGGGGCGCCGGCCGAGAGGTCAACGCCCAACTCTTTCCACTTGGCCAGGATGTCTTCCTTGGCGAAGAAACCCTCGTGGCGGAATCGCTCCTTGCCGGAGGCATCGAAGAAGATCTGCGTGGGGATGAGGCTGATGTTGTACGGCGTGGCGGCGTCGGGATTCGCCATCACATCAACAAACTCCACCTGGAGCCGGCCCTCGTATTCCTTCTTCAACTCCTCCAGGATGGGCGCCATCATCTTACAAGGGATGCAGGACACCGACCCCAGGTCCAGGAGTCGCGGCAGGCCGGCGGCAGGCTGCGAGACTTGAGTAGTGCCACCCGCCGCGTCCGTCCCCGGCGGCGAACCCCCGCGCTTATTGATGATGACGATGGCGACGACCGCGGCCAGCACCACCACGATGGCGATCTTCCATACCTTGCTCATACGGGACACACCGTCCTTTCTTGCGATCCTGTGCACCACCCAGACCGCGCATGCCACAAGACACAAGGTGAGGAAGAGGCTACCCCCCTGATTTCCGCCGCTGCATGGACACTGGGCCAACAAGCCCGCCTCATGCATCCTCGCTCCCCGGATTCTGCTTCCTGGACCGCCGCTGCGGTCGGGGCACGGCATGCCGTGCCCGTACTTCCGCTCAGCCGCCGCCGGCCTTGGGCTGGGGAGCGCTCTTCGGGGCATCCCGCTGCCTCGCCGGGGCCTCCAGGTCAACGCCGAGTTCTTTCCATTTGGCCAGGATGTCGTTCTTGGAGTAGTACCCCACGTGCCGGAAGAGTTCCTTCCCGGACGCGTCGATGAAGATCTGCGTGGCGCAGAAGGGGGCGTCATACTGCCCCTTGGCGCCGGGGTTGCGGAGGGTGTCGAGGAACTCCACCTCCAGCCGGCCGGCGTATTCCTTCTTCAGTTCCTCCAGCCCCGGCGCCATCATGGCGCACGGGATGCACACGGGAATGCCGAGATCTACAAGTCTTGGCAAGCCGGTCCCCCGGTGCGTGCGGGTCGCCCGGCCCGCCTCCTGGCAGCCGGTGGTCGCTACCCATGCGAAGGCCGACACCAAGATCAAGACGCTTCCGAAGGCGCTTCGTGCCATTCTCTTGGCCGTCATCGGTGGACTCCTTTTCTTCTACATGTCAGACCTTGTGAACCGACCAGCCGGCGGCAGCGGCAACACCGCCGAGGCGAGGCGTCATGACTTGCCTTCCTTCTGTTGCCCCAAGGGCGGCGGAGCAATCGGAGGCTCGCCTCCTTGCAGTTCAAACGCCGGGCGACAGTGCGAGGGGGCCAGCGCCTTATCGACCTGCGGCTTGACCACCTTCTCCAGGATGTCCAGCGCCTCGCCGCCGTCGCGGTCCATGACCGCCCGGAGGACGCGCTGAACGTCGAGCGCCGTCAGGATGATCGGGACGTTCCGCTCGGCCATAGTGTCTCCCGGCCTGAAGGCCCTACTTCAGCATCGCCTTGATGGCCTCGGGCGAAGGCACCTTGCCGACGACCTTGACCTGGCCGTCCACCACCAGGGCCGGCGTCATCATCACGCCGAAGGCCGTGATCTTGTTGATCTCCGTGATCTTTTCCAGGTGATAATCAACGCCCAGCGCCTTGGCGGCGGCCTCGGCGTTCTCGGCCAACTTCTTGCACTTCGGGCATCCCGGCCCGAGAATCTGAATCAGCGGCATGTTCGCTCTCCTTTCACATGTCCAGGTGCGACCGCATGCCCTGGTTCTCACCGGCCTCGATGCGGCCACGGAGCATCCTCACAAACTCCAGGGCTTCATCCTTGTCGCGGTCCACAAGGATCGCCTGCATCCGCAACTGCTCCTCGACCGTCACCTTCACATGCGCATCCTTCATGGACGTTCCCTTGTTCGGCCGACGGGCGCTACGCCGTGGCCAGAACCTCGCGGGCACTGGCCACCGCGGCGGCTACATGCTCGTCTGTCGCACGAACGCCCTTGACCTTCTCGATGCCCAGGTCGGTCACCTTGACCTGCACGTAGTTGGTGATGCCGGCATTGTCGAAAATCTTCTTCGCGCAATCCATCGGGCAGCCTTCCAGCACGAGGTTCAGGTCGGCGTCCCGGGCCGTCTGGACCATGCCCTGGATGCCGGCACCGATGCCCGCGAGGCAGAACATGCTGCCGCAGCCGGAGAACATCAGTTCCCGCGCGGCCCGGTCGGCGATCTCGGCCACGTTGGCCCCGCCCGAACAGGCGTAGAGGAGCACCGTCTTCTTCGCCCCGCCGCAGCAGTCCGCTCGTTTCGGTTTCTTCTTGCTGCTTCCACAACATTCCGACGCCATGACCTTCTCCTTTGCCGAAAGGCGTTTCCACCGGTCATCAAGCGAGGAGGGAACCGCCCCGCCTCGCGCCGCTACACACTCAGGTTGCCGCACCCACCCCCATGCAAATCTCCACCAGCGCGTCCTTCAGGTGGCCGAACTCGCCGTGGAACACCGGCGTACACTTCGACGCCGGCAGTTCTCCCATCCAGACCCGCACGGCGAACGCCAGGCACGTCGCCTCGCCGCACGCGCGGCAGTTGGTCTGCGGCAGGCGCTTGAAAATCTCCAGCGCCGGGGGCTTCTCGCGCATTTCGTAGCACGGCTCAATCTGCGCCCGCCGCGCCCAAGCGTCGTTGACGCGGCAGCGGATCATCTCCAGCGTCCGCCACCCGTCCACGATCTCGTCGGCCTTGGCCACGGCGATCCGTTGCGGATACATCGAGATCATCCGGTAGCCGTCCATGAACGTAAACGTCGGCCCCTTGGCGTTGTACGACGCCTCGCGCATCTCGGCGTTCAAGTACGGGAACGCCTTTGCCATGTCGCCGCTCGTGTGGGCGATGAGGCGGATCTTCGTCGAGTCCGCCACGCAAGGGGCCAGCACCACGATGGCCGTCTCACCGAACAGGTCCTCCTCAAACGCGCGCGGCGGCTCGGCCGGAACCCGAATCCCGGCGGGCCGGTAGTCCACGAAGCCCGCGCAGATGATCGGATCGTCCCTGCCGTCTGCCATCGCCGCCCGCGCCTCGGTGCTCACCACCAGCGCCGGTGCGCCGACTCTGGCGTACCCCGGATCAGGCGACACGAAAGCGTAGGCGAGCGCGCAGGCGTCCAGGCGCGCCTGGGCCTTGCGCCATTCCTCGCGTCTCGGAAACGTTGTGATGACGGCCATAGCGGCCTTTGTCCCGCACAGGGATGCTCAGAAAACGAACATCCCGAAGATCCACCCCACGATGGTGGACATCACCACTGTCAATGCACAGAAAACGAACGTCTTCTTAAAGCCGATAATCTTATAGATAACCAGGATGCTTGGCAGCGACAGGGCTGGCCCGGCCAAGAGCAGCGCCAGAGCCGGGCCCTTGCCCATGCCCAGCCGCATCAGCATCTCGACGATGGGGATTTCGGTCAGTGTGGCGAAGTACCAGATCATGCCCACAAAGGCCGCAACGAAGTTCGAGACGAGGCTGTCGCCGCCCACAAGCGTAGCGACGTACTTCTCCGGGATGAGCGCCCCGATGAACCCCGTCAGGAACACGCCGCCGAAGAGGAGCGGCACGATCATCATGCCGAAGTCCCACGTCGCCTGCATCCACTGCTTGACCTCGTTGCGCGAGAACCACCGCCAGAGCATCACAAGGACCGCCAGGCCCATCGCCCCCGCCAGGTACCACTTCAGGCCGTGGACGGTCATCACGAAGCCGGGCACCGGCTCGACCGCCGCCACGTCCGCCAGGTTCAGCCGCCGCACGTCAGTGCTCAACCGCCCGTCGGCCTGGTACTCCTGGATGTCCAGGGCGTCCTGCGTCTGGTAGCGGATGTTGGCCGCCAGAACCGCCCCGTCCTTCATCGTGATGGTCACGTCGTTCGTGTTGTACCAGTCGCTGAAAACGAGGAAGAGGATCATGCATAGGAAATAGAGTGCCGTCTTCCAAAGGCGACGGGGGCTGTGAGGCGGCTCGGGCATCTGCATTGCCACCTCGACCCGCTTCTGCTCGCTCCGGCGGAAGATGAGGGCCATCGCAAGGCCGATGATAAACGCAAACGCCACGGCCCCGACCGCCCGCCCCGCGCCCAGGTCCAGGCCCAGCACACGGGCCGACAGGAAGATGGCCATCACGTTGATCGCCGGCCCGGAGTACAGGAACGCGCTGGCCGGGCCCAACCCCGCCCCCATCGTGTAGATGCCCGCGAACATCGGCAGGACGCTGCACGAGCACACGGCCAGGATGATGCCCGACACGGAGGCGACCGTGTAGGCCAGCGGCCGGTTGGCCTTCGGCCCCAGGTACCGCATGACCGACGCCTGCGACAGGAACGTCGAGATGGCCCCCGCGATGAACATCGCCGGCACCACGCACGCCAGCGTGTGGTTCACCGCGTACCACTGGAGCAGCCGGAACGCCTCCAGGATGGCGTTTGTGACCGTCCCGCTGCCCAGCGGCAGAAAGTAGGCCGCCAGGAAGACCGCGACCAGCGCGGCCATCTTCTTCCAGTCTTTCACGAGAGCGCTCCTCTTTTGCCCCCGGCCGCGGGTGCGTCTGTGTCACTATGTGATTGCGCACTCACGTTTCGCCCGAAAAAAAGTCTCCTATAGTCTGCGCAAGACCGCACTGTTGGCCTGGACCTGATGCCGAAGCACATCGGTCACGCATGAAAGGAAGTTCAGGATGCAGGGGGTCTTCAGGGAGTAGATCATCTTAAGGCCATCCTTGCGGCAATCGACGACCCCGGCCTTCAGCATCACCGCCAGGTGGCGCGACACGTTCGACCGCTGGGCGCCCACGTGCGTTGCGATGTCGCAGACGCACTGCTCGCCGTCCTTCAGGAAGTCGATGATGGCCAGTCGGATCGGGTGCCCCGCCGCCTGGACGATCTCGGCCTTCATCTCGTAGAGTTTCTTGCTCGTCGCGTCCATCGGCAACTCCGTTACAAGGTACTCACATAGTAGCACTGTCGGCGTGGCCTGTCAAGGGTATTTCTGCCAGAAGGAACTTCGTGGGGCGGTACTGCGCCAGTTACGGGGGTGGCATGCCCAGCACGCCGTTTGCTGGGCATGCTTCTGCCCCCGGCGCCAAGCATGCCCACAGCCTGGTCGCCGCGGCGACCATACAGCGGGTCGCCGCGGCGACCAGGCTGTGGGCATGCCACCCGGCAACGGGAAGAAGCCCCCCATAAGTGACGTATTCGCGGTGGGCAGTCTTGCCCGCCGCGTATTCGGAAGGAAAGGCGCAGGGCAGCCGCCTACGGCCCGGAGGGCGGCCGTTCTTCAGCGCCGCCTCGAAAGAGCCGGAACCCGTCCGACGGCCGCAGCGGGTTTGTGAGGCGGACAACCGGCGCCAGGCCCGCCGCGAGGCCGAGCGCCTCCAGGTCCCTCTCGTAGCAGATGAGGTAGAACGGCCGGCCGCGCGCCAGTTCCTGCCGCACCCGGTCCGGCCCGCCGCAAGGCGGGCTGGCTGTGGGCAGGATGGCGATAGGCCGCGCGGCGTAGAAGATCACGGTGTTGTTGGCGTCGGCGAAGGAGAAGAGCGGCGCCTCGGGCGGCGCCTCGCGGCGGACCTGGCGGCCGAACTCGGCGGCCGTCGTCGCCCGGTCCAGCGGGCCGATGACTGTCGCCCACGCCACCAGGAACACCGCTGCAAACGTGGCCACAAGCGCTACCAGGCTTCTATGCAGGCCTTGGGGTACAGCCAGCACCGCCGCCGCAGCGCCGCCCACGATGAAGATTATCAGCACGTAGGTCACCGGCGCGAGCAGGCCCTTTTCTACCACAGCCAGCGCCACAGTTTGGGAGGGCCAATGGGGCGTCGGCGGCAGCGCACCGAGTTGCATCATGAGGTGCCCCATGACCAAGAAACCAGCGGCGCCGAGCGCCATCAGGATGCCGCCATGCGCTTGCATGATACGGATCCCCGCCTTCTCGGCCTGCGGTGTGGCGGGCGCGAGGAAGTGCCGCAGCGACATCGCCATGAGGACCGCGCACGCCGGAAAGACCGGCAGAATGTAGTGGTCCTGTTTTCCGGCCGCCGCTGAGAACGCAACCAGCGGCCCGAAGAGCCACGCGCCCAGGAACCCGAGCCACGGCCGTTCTTCAGCGCCGCCTCCTGCCGCGCGCCTCGCCGCCAGCACGATCCCGTGGATGAAAAAGACCGTCCACGGCCCTGCCAGCAGCGGAAGGCGGATGAGGTAAAAGTAGAACGGTTCCCCGTGCCCGAAATTGCCGGTCGAACGGTCCACCGACTCGGCCTTCATAATCGCCAGCGCCTCCGGCACGCGAAGGTAAACGTAGGCCAACCAAGGCAGCGCGATGGCGGCAAAGAGGACGGCGCCGGCGGCCGCGCCCCCGAGTGTCCAGGCCCACTCGGCCCGGCGGCCGTGTGGCACAGCCGCCCCCGGCTGTGCAGCCTCACCAGGCAAGGGCACGCCCGAGGGCGAGCGTGCCCCAGGCGGCGGCCCCGAGCGCACGAGCCGCACGATCATCAGCCCCGCGGCCACCGCCAGCGGCGCCGGCAGGACGATGGCGGGCACGGGCCCCTTGGCGAGCATGGCCAGGGCGGCCGCCGCGCCGACCAGG
>Ga0315281_10012950_pt1 | contig 11312 bp, 13 predicted proteins | sample YL17G07_0_MG_FD_204540 | JGI IMG/M metagenome (GOLD analysis project Ga0315281, IMG submission 204540) | Sediment microbial communities from Yellowstone Lake, YNP, Wyoming, USA - YL17G07_0 | ecosystem: Environmental > Aquatic > Freshwater > Lake > Sediment | place: USA: Wyoming | collected... | reverse complement strand
CTGGTAGCGGTCCAGCAGGTCGAGTACCTGCGGCGTGACTTCGGGATCGGGGCCGTCGTCGAAGGTCAGCGCGACCTCGTTGCGCCCTGCGGCGGACGCGGGCAGACGGGTGAGGTTGGGACCGAGCAACTGCCCCTTGGGCCACAACACGGCGGCGCTCAACACCAGATGATTGCAGACCAATGCCCCCAGCAGCCACGGCCACAGCGCAGGCTGCGCCAGCAGTGCCCCGACCGCCCCGGCATGCAGCAGCAGGGATAGCCGGATGGCAGGCGCCGGGCGCCAGCGGCGGCTTGCGCCGCTCAAGTCGAGTTGATTGTCAGATGCGGATGTCACTCGGCCATGATCCCTAAAATTGATCCTAAAAACCCCAATTTAAGCCACAGAGATCACAGAGGACACAGAGATGAAGCGGGCTTTGCATGTTTTTCCAGTTCACTTGATGGAGGAAGCCAACACTTGCGGCAACCCTTGGTTTTTTCTCTGTGCACTCTGTGTTCTCTGTGGCTAACTAAGTTTTTAAGGTTGATTCTCCTTCGGGCTCATTTTATCCGCCGAACGGCCAGCACGAAAGGATCGCGGTCCAGCAAGCCCGCCCACAGCACGTTCCAGGTAGTCCAGTCGTGTCCGCCGGGAATGGCCATCACCTGTTGCTGTGGCAAGCGTTCTGCCAGTAGCAAGCTTGCTGGTGCATAGCGATCATCCGTGCCGTAGCCCAGAAATATTTTCGGTGCTTCCGGGTCGCTGGATCGATAGTTCTTGAGCCACGCAAGCAGCGCATGTTCGTCGTCGGCTACCTTGATTCCTTCCGGCTGCCAGCGGCTCAAGCCACCGGCACGTACCACCTCATCTATCGTTCCGCGCGTACCCAGAAAAGGCGCCAGCAGGATCACGCCTTCGATGTCCGCTGGATGCGCACGCGCGTAGGCCAGAGACCCCATGCCACCCAGCGAAATACCCATTAGCCAGATGCGTGTGTAACCCTTGGCCTGCGCCGGAGCGATGATGTCGTGATTCAAGCGTTCGAGGAAGCTGTGTTCCAGATAGTAGTCCAGGTGCGTGTCGGCAGCGACCACATCGACCGGGAAAGCGCGTTCGCGAAGCGCGCGCACCAAGCCGCGTTCCACCATGTCCTCGGGGCTGTCCTTGGCACCTGGCAGCATGACGAGCAAGACGCGGTCGGCAGCTACGCCTGGGGTTATGTCGTAGATCGCATCCATAGGTATTTTTGTAATTCGATGAGCCTGACAACCGCAACACAGGGCAATCAGCGCAACGGACAAGAAATGTCGCACGAGCATCATGATCAGCCAATTGTAGTGCGTCTAGATTGTTGGAACTTATTCGCTGCGCCTTGTAGGTCGGGCTTTAGCCCGACATGTCGGTCTGAAGACCGACCTAGTGTGCCCGATGCTACGCGGCAATAAGCTCCAAACAGAATGAAGCAGTGCACTAGAAACCTATTTCCAGAAATCATAAAAGTTGAACCAGTTGTAGGGTGCCAAGTGGCAGTAGTGCTCGATCCGTTCGACATAGTGTTTGAGCGCCTGCTCCAGCACGACATCACGCTGCGAGCGCTCGGTTTGGCCTAAATCGTCGAGTCGTTCGAAGTAAATATCGTAGCGGTTGCCGCCGCGATACAAGCCGAACATCAGCACCACCGGCCGCTTCAACATCATGGCGATGCGAAACGGGCCGGTCGGCAAGGTGGCTTGCTCGCCGAGGAAATCGCAGGCAACCGTGCCTTCGCCTTCGATGGTGCGGTCGCCGAGCATGCCGACGAATTCGCCGCGTTCTAGCGCCGCGTCGACTTTAAGCATTGAATCCACGTGGCCCAGCGCGATCACTTGCAGCGACAGATTGGGATTGATGGCATTCAGCGCCGAGTTGAGTTTGCGCGCATTGTCCTCGTACATCACCATGCTCACGCGCGGTCCTTCCGTCTCTCGGCCGAGCGAACGCACTATTTCAAAGCTGCCTATGTGTGCGCCCAGCAGAAAACATCCCTGGCCGCGCGCGATCATGTCGTCCACGATCTCCTTGCCATGCACCCGTACGTCGAAGGCACCGAATTGGTCGTTGAACAGAAAAACGCGGTCGAGGATAGTCGATGCGAAGGCATGGTAGTGCCGCAGCATGTCCAGCATTCGCGGCTCGCGCTCCAACGCCTTGCGCAAATACTTGCGCGACGCCGCCCTGGCCTTGGCCGAGAACACCCAGAAATACGCGCTGATGGGATAGAGCAACAGGCGGGCCACGGGGCGCCCCAATGTCAGTGCCACCCAGGCCATGAAGCGCATGGCTGCCGCATTGCTGCGTTCCGGGCTGGCTACCCAATCCGGCCCAGTGCGGCTGCCTAGGGCGCTATTGCTGGAGCGTCGCATTTGACGATGCCTGTCAGAACGATATTATTTCCGACAGTGCATAGAAATTTGATGTCGTTTCCAGTGCCTGCAGAAAACTTAATTGCAATGCAGTCGCCGGGGCGTGTGGGATGCGAGAATTTGGCCGATTTGATGTGGTAAGGCGGCAGTTTCAGGCCAGGATTGTCTGCCATGAGCCGCAGCACCTCGGCCAATAACACCGCACCGGGAATGATGGTGTTGCCGGGGAAGTGTCCCGGCCCGGTCGGATGATCGAGCGGAAAAGTGATCTCCAGTTTGCTCAGCACTGCCCCGCCTTTCCTGCAACCTGGCTTAGCAACCGGCTCAACGCCTCGCGCGGCAGCTTGCCGGTGGCGTTACGTGGCAGGGCATCCACGAAGCACAGCGGGCGTGGCAGAAAGGCAGCGTCGATACGCTGGCGCAAGGCGCTCGTCAGCGCTTCACTGCTGATGCCCGGTGCCACCACGAATGCCATGAGCCGGGTCACGCCCCTGTCCTCCTCGGCGGGCATCACGAACACGCCATCAAGCACGCCGTCGATTGCGTTCAGGTGATAGTTGAGATTGGACAGCGAGGTGCGCTTGCCCGCAATGTTCACCAGGTCCGCTGTGCGCCCATGCAGCAAAAAGGTTTCCGGGCCACGCAATTCGATCACGTCGCTGGGAGCCACTTCGGCCTCGACGTGGCCGCCGCAGACCCACACCGCACCGTCCACCTGACGCAGCTTGATGTCGCTGAAAGTCTGCCACTCTGGGGTTTCAACCGTGCGCCGGGTCGCCACCTGGCCCGCCTCGGTGAAGCCGTATATCTCGTACAGTGCTGTGCCGAAGCGTGCTTCGGCCTCAGCCGCGAGCTGCGGCGAGAGCGGCGCCGTGGCACAAAGCAGAAAATCCAGAGCCGGCAATGCACCGTCTTCGGCCAGCAGCGCGCGCAGGTGAACTGGGGTTGTCACCAGTCCGCGCGGGCGTGGCAGGGCTTCGAGCTGGGCGCGGATGTCGGCCGGGTAGAACGGCCGTCCGGCGTGTATGGTCAGACCGCTGTGCATGGCAATGAGTGCCGTGGATTCCAGGCCGTACATGTGCTGTGGCGGCACAGTGCCGAGTATGGTCATCCCGGGATGGGCCCGAACACCCAGGCGATCTGCCGCTGCAAGCGCGCTCTTGACCAGCCCGCCCCATGATTTTGCGTGTGGCATCGGTTGGCCGGTGGAACCGGAGGTGAAAACGATGGCGGCGATCTGCGCCGCGGGTACCGTCGGAACAGTCCGCGTTCCCGAGTCCGGTGCGACCTGTTGCGGGTAAAACAGCGTTTCCAGAGTGTCATGTGCACTCGCAGCATCGGTCAGGCAATAGACGTCAGGATAGCGCTGTGCCAGTTGATCGATCAGGCCGGGAGTATAGTTCGGGGGCAGCAGGTTGATCTGCTGCCGCAGCAGCGCCGCGGTAAAACCGACCACGAAGTTGTAGCGGTCCGCGCATAAATTGATGATGTGCTGCCGATCGGGAAGCAATGCGGCCAGTCGCGAGACATCCCACAAAAACTGGTTGACGCCGATAAGATTTCCGCTCCGCAACGCAAATGCAGCGGCGCCGTTGTCATGGCGAATCAGAGGAATGGCTGGCATCGCCTTCAGGAGCTCTTGGAGACCGAGAAATCCTTGGAGAACACCTGTATCGCCTTCAGGATGGAGACGTGGGGATGGTCAGGGAAGTTAATCATGCGGAAGGTGTATTCGCCAACGAACATGAGTGCTAGCAGCGGCAGGTTGAGGAAGTTGATGAAAAGCGACCAGGTGGATAAGGACGCGAATCTGAACAGCAGCGCCGAGGTAATTACCTGAGCGGCAAAAAACACGCACCAGGCAATGGTCACGCGACGGGTATAGCGCTCGATTTGCGGCACCAGGGTTCCGTGCACGATGCGGGCAAAGCGTGTGATCAGTGGCTCCCGGCCGCGCAGCAGCGTACGACCGAAAAACCACAACAGGAATATGTTGATGGCTGCGTGAGGAATGCCGAGTGCCGCCTGCCCCAGTCCCTGCTCCTGCTCGGCAAGAAAAATCAGTACGCCCGCGATCAACAGTACGGCGTACCACAGCGGCCTGTTGCGGGGCCTGGTGACGGCCCAATAAGCCAGGAGCAACAAAGGCGCGAACGCCAGCGCCATGCGCACGGGAGTAGTCTGTTGCGCCAGAATCGCTGAATGGGCCAACCAGGGGTATCCCATGCACGCCAGTACAACCAGGAATTTTCCTAGCCATGCCATCTACTTGGCCCGATGCTCTTGGATATACTGATTGAGGCTGCGTAGCGAACTGAAGGTTTTCAGGTTGTTCTGGTCATCCGACCGTAACTGCACACCATAGGTCTTGGACACGGCCAGGGATATTTCCAGTATATCAATGGAATCCAGCCCAAGGCCTTCTCCATAGAGGGGTGAAAGTGGATCGATGTCCGTAGCGGCTGTGTCCAGATTGAGCATCGCGACGATGAACTGGGCCAGTTCATTTTCCTCGGGAGTTGCCACGCCGCTAGCCGGTAACGCTTCAACGAAGTCGCTGTTCATGCGGTGACTTCTTTAAAGCAAGGCATTTGTGCATATGTTGTTTTTTTCATAGCAGTAATTTTAGGCGAATTCGATAATCAAGTGCAAATATGATCAGGGCTGATTCAACCTGTGCCTCCAACCGGCCCTACCTATGACTATATTGATGGTTGCGCTCTACTGGTACAGTTCGGCAACGGTGCCATCAAATCGATCGGCGGAGCAGGTAAGTTGGCAGTTTTTTCTGATCAGCCATGAAGATGGCCACGTATTTCCTTCACAAACCCACGAGCGGCTTCTATGATTATAAGTGTGGGCTGAGGAGGTTATGTGCATACGAGAAGGGTTCTGGCTTTGGTACTTGTCGTGCTGGGTGGCGTGCTGATGTTCTTTGCGCCTGATAAGTATTGGCTTGGAGGCGTGCTGCTGGCGTTGGGGGTGGTGGTGGAGGTAGCCGGGATTGCGCTTGAAAGAAAGGGTGAGTAAGCGCTAGCCTTTGCTTGCCTTGGCCATGGCAACCAGCGCTTCGCGCGCTTGCTGTGCGTCCAGCACCGGTTTGGTGAATTCAAAGCGCAGCAGTCGCTCCTCTGCACGCACGTCGAAACCGTCACAGTCGATCCCCAACATCTGAACATCCAGTACTTCCGCCCCATGATATTGCAAGCAGTAGTCGCGCAGATTTTGTGCATGCTCCTGGTTCATGTGGGCAACGATGCCTTCCTCTGCGGCGCCAAGCAGGTTGTCCGGCGACCGAAAGTCTGAGGAAGAAATCCAGTGGATCGCACCGAAGCCCCCGATAAAACGGATGTGCTTGGGTTCGATGCGGTAAAAAGCAAAATCCGGCAGTTCGAGTTGCTGCGCTGCGTCCGGGAAGTAGCGAGCCCAAGGTGCACGGGGTGAGTGCTGGTCTTCCAGGCGCGCCGCATCCCCAACCAGCGTGAGTCGAGCACCTGCTTGGGGATCGCCAGTTTCCTGTTGTGCCAGCAGGCTTACGCGTGGGTCGTGCGCGATGTTCTTGGTGTGTTCCGCCAGCGCGCTGATGAAAATGATTGGCCGTGCTTCCTGGTCAAGCAGAAAAGGTACGGTCGAGCCAAAAGGGTAACCACAGAGTTTGTGGGAAAGGGTGGCAAGTGCCCCGTCATGTCGCCCCCGCAGGAAACGGCGCGCTGTGGATGCGGGGGTCACTTGGCGAGTTTGAGTGTTACTTCGGCCAGGCGCCGGCCGAGAGCGAGGCAAAGTTTGCGTTCTTCTGCGGTGATTGGCTTGTCATTGGTTGCTCCCGATACATGGCTGGCGCCGTAAGGGGTGCCCCCGCTTGCGGTGGTCATCAATTCCGGTTCGCTATAGGGTAACCCGACAATCAGCATGCCATGGTGCAGAAAGGGAAGCATCATGCTGACGAGCGTGGTTTCCTGTCCGCCATGCATACTGGAAGAGGAGGTAAAGAAGGCGCCCGGTTTCCCGATCAGGCTGCCTTTCAGCCACAGGCTGCTGGTGCCGTCCCAAAAATATTTCATGGCTGCAGCCATGTTGCCGAAGCGGGTCGGGCTGCCCAGGGCGATGCCCGCGCACTCTTCCAGATCTTTCAATTCGGCATAAGGGGCGCCCACATCGGGAATGCTGGGTTCGGTGGCCTCGCACACTGTGGATACCTTCGGTACTGTACGGATTCGTGCCTTTGCGCCGGGTACTTGTTCCACACCGTGTGCGATGATGTGAGCCATTTCCTTGATGGAGCCATGTTGGCTGTAATACAGGACCAGAATTTCGTGCATATTTGTCTTTAATAATCGGCCAGATTGTCTGTGAACTCATTATAGCCCAGGCCGCGCTGCATCTGTTTGCCAGCAATGGCGACTGGCGGATTTTTGCGAGACCTGCGAGAATAACAAGGGGTAAGTTTGAAGGGAATGTGGGCGCCAATGAATATTTTCAAACTATTGATTTTATCGTGTCTTGTCGGCCTGGCTTCCTGCGCCAGTGTTCCTACTCAGGAAATGGCCGATGCCCGTGCCGAATTGAAGGCGGCGGAAGAGATAGGCGCCAAAGATTCATTGGGAGAAACCTGGTCGCTCGTTAAGCGCGACATGGCTGCGGCGGAACAGAAGCTGGAGCTAGGCGATTATGGCCAAGCCCGAGCTTTCGCAGTCAAGGCGCGCGAGGGTGCAACCAAGGTACGGAAGATCACGCATGCGCTGAATCGGGCGCATCTGGTGGTGGAACGTGCGCGTGCCGGCAAGGTGCTGTGGACCGTGGCAGAAGATGCGTACAGAGCCGCTTTGGCAGCTTCGCGCAACGTGGATGTGGTTAATGTGGTGGCTGCAGCTGATCGGGCAGAGCAATTTGTGTTGTTAGGCGAAAACCAGGCAGCTCTGGAGGCCGCTATGTTGATTATCGAGTCTTGCCCCGCAGCAAAAAAGGTCACTCATGCAGAGTGGCTTACCAAGGCTACGGAGGCGATTACCGAAAACCGGGGCGACATCGCAGCCGATTTTGCGCAGAAGGCTTGCCGCTAGTTATTCGAGTAGAGCCCTTATTCGAACTGCATGATTTCGAAAGTGGCGGTCTGCTCGAGTAGCTTGGTGACGCGGACAGCGCTGGCGATACCATTATTGACCACCTGTAGTTCGCGCTGATCCTGGTAGGTGCCACGGGGGGCGACCAGTGTGGCCGGTTGTTTTAGTATCGGTAGTTCCGGTAGCATCAGTGCGGGCTGGAACAGTGCTTCATCGGGTGCAATGGTAGGTTTTACCACCACTGGGAGCGCGCTGGGGGCCAGCATTTGCACCCCAAGTTCGATGTCTGTCGGGCTGTCGCTTTGCACCCAGCGTACTACTCCAACATTCCATTCCTGACCTTTTTCAGGGCGCAACCCGATCAGTTCGCCTACCCGAACCTGCACTGGTTCGATGCTGGCTTTGCTGAGCGCAATTCCTCCCGCACTTTCGTTGGCAATGACCCACTTGCTGGAGGTGTAGGTTTGCTGGCTGCTTTTGTCGATGGGAGAGCTCGTGTATTTTACGGTGATTTCCGCATCGTGAGATTCCATTGCTTCGCCGGTAGCATAGTGCTTTTCCCCGTTCATGAAGTAGTGAACCGAGCGTAGGCCAGAACAGATGTCCACATTGGCCTGGTTTGGAACCCGGGTGAAATGACGTTTTGGTGTCACGCCCCAATGTCTCAACAGTCGTCGCAGCAGGTTGAGATAGGCGGGATCTTTTGCATTCTGTGGCAGGCCGAGGCTATGGGGTGGTTCACCCGCTTCCAGTTGCTGGATTTTTTGGTGCATGGTGCGTGCCAGATCCAGAGTGTTCAGCAGGACATCGGAGCGTGCATCAGCATCCCCCAGGCCCTGGGACAGTGCTTTAGGGGGCTTGTCGTTGTCCAGCCGTACCAGGAAAAATCCGTTGGGGCTCGAGGGTTGCGCCAAGGGCATGAGATGGGCCTGATCGCCGAAGTGCGCAAGGTACTCCAATATATGGCTCACATCCCCTTGCATCAGGCGGTAGGGATCTGCCAGGGAGAGCATTAGAGCTTGCTTGTAGGTGAGGTTGACGCTGCTCGATGCGCCGGTATCGGACACTTCTTCTTCCTGGATGTTCTGCTGCAGCGCATGACGGTAGAGTTGATGTAATTCCGACCAGATTCCCGCAGGAGTAGGAGAGTAGGTCTGATAGCAAATGACTAATATCCAGCTAAGCCCCGACAAGGCACGCTGTAGAATCAGCGGCAGTTGCTTGTTGGCACCGAAACTGATGCGTTTTGAGGCATCTTCCAGGACAATAATTTTATAGCCGTAGGCCAATTCAACCAGCAATTCCCGTGTCAGTATCGCGATTTGTCGTTGTTTTTCCGGTAGCGGCAGCGCTGTTCCAGCAAACTGCGCCTCCATGCCGTGCACCAGTTCGGTCGCGGTCGCACGGTAAAGTTCGAGCAGCTTCAGGCGCGTGTCCTCGTCAATCTTGTGCCGATTGAGCGCGCTCAGGGCATCACGCACCGCGCGCGATGCGTCGAGCAAGTTTGCCATGGGCAGCCGCTCCAGCCATTCGGCAACCTGTTTGGGGCGTGTCTCCACAGGTGCAAGAGTTGATTGCTCAGGTGAAGGGACGGCCAGTTTGAGTGACATAATTGATTATCCCCAGATTGCGCGAAATGCTTCGGTGATTCTAGAAACATTTGTACGGTTTGTAAAATGAAAGGGAAAGGTATAATGCAATACTGCGGATGGTCGTAGCGTGCGGCGTTCATGCGCGGCCTCTGTGACCCGTGTTGTACTATCAAAGCGGCTAAAGGAAATCAGTGTATGAAATGGTTCGAGAGTATGTTCGAGGGCGCTTTGTGGAACAGCCGGTTTGTCGTGCTGACTGCAGTGGTGTCAAGTATGGCTGCTGGATTTGCCATTTTCTATATGGCCACGGTGGACGTGTTTTATCTGGTCACCCATATATTCCACTACGCTGACCCGGATATGACCATGCTGGCGCGCAAGGTGCTGCATGATGAAACCATTACGCATATTGTGGAGGTGGTGGACGGCTACCTGCTGGCCACGGTGATGTTGATTTTTTCTTTGGGCATGTACGAGCTTTTCATCAGCGATATCGACCAGGCACACGGCAGCAAAACCTCAAGCAAAATACTGGTGATCGAGAGTCTGGATGATTTGAAGGCCAGACTGGCCAAGGTGATCATCATGATTTTGATCGTCACGCTGTTTGAGCAAGGGCTCAAGCTCAAAATCGAGAGCGCTCTTGATCTGCTGTATTTGGGCGGGGCCATCGCCTTGATCGGATTGGCGCTCTACCTGACGCATAAAGCGGAAGGTCATGGGCAGGGGAAACCCGCCGAAACCGAGGATGAACAAGCGCATTAGACCGGGGGGTGCGCTCCCTGCGGGCGCCAGTGTTCAAGCCTTCTGTTCGTGAAACGCCTCGATTATTTCCTGCTCCCAAGCCTTTGTTTCTTCCTGCTCCAGTTCCAATAGATCCAATGTGGTCAGCTTTGTGCTTTCCCATTCCAAGTCGCTGTTGTGGTTCATCTGATTGTAGAGATGCGTGGCCATTTGCAGGATGGCCACGAGCGGCGCTGATTCTGGGTCTACCTGGCTGATGTCATGGTGATGAAGGATGGTCTGACTCACGGCGTGCGGCAGCCCCCATTTCTTGGCTAATAGATTTCCGATAAGGCAGTGGTCAAGTTCGTGATCGCGGTCTTCCTGGATCAGGTCGGGCCAGCCTGATCCGTATGTTGAGGCAAGGCTGGAGCAATAAGTTGGGAAGCGTTTCATCAAGATCGGCACGCCGCAGTCGTGAAATTGACCCGCCAAGTAGGCCTCGTCCGCTGCCACCTGGCACACCGCTAAACGTTCGTTGGCAATGATCGAACACAGTTTGGCGATATCAGTGGCGCGCGCGTCGATGCGTTTTGCAGCCTGGGGGTGGATGCCGCCGGTAGCGCGGCGTAGCGCTTCGCTGCGGATGATATTGAGTGTTTGCTCCAGTCCGATCAGTGCGATGGCCTGTTTCACTAAAACAATCTTGGATTGCAGGGCGTAGAAGGAAGAGTTGATGACTCTGAAAATCAAAGCTGACAAGCCCGCATCTTCTTCCACCAGAGCGGCGATAGTGCGGATATTGAGGTTGGGTTTGCGTATCAGGTTCTCGATTTCCGCGAGAATGCGGGGTTGCGGTGGCAACTCCAGTTTGTCGAGTTGGCGCGATTGACTGGCGCTTAATGGCGGCGGTTTGTTCATGATTGCCCTTTCCTATTTGCGTCGCCGCATTTTGTATGCATTGATCAGGCCGTTGGTGGAAGCATCGTGAGCATGGGTTTTTTCGCTTCTGGCGAGTTCGGGAAGGATGTTCTTGGCCAGTTGTTTGCCTAGTTCCACGCCCCATTGATCGAAGGAGTTGATGCCCCATATCGTTCCCTGTACGAATACTTTATGTTCGTACAGCGCGATCAGGCTGCCCAGAGTCTTCGGGTCGAGCTTCTGGAACAGGATCGAGTTGGTCGGTTTGTTGCCGGTGAAGACCTTGTGCGGCAGTAAGCGGGTCATTTCCGCGCTTGAGAGGCCGGTGCCGCGCAGTTCAGCACGCGCTTCGGTCTTGCTCTTGCCGCGCATCAGCGCTTCGGTCTGGGCGAAGAAGTTGGAAAGCAGAATGGTATGGTGTTCGCCCAGCGCATTGTGGCTTTCCACCGGCGCCAGAAAATCCGCGGGAATGAGCTTGGTGCCCTGATGAATCAACTGGTAAAAAGCGTGCTGGCCGTTGGTGCCAGGCTCGCCCCAGATCACTGGGCCGGTCGAATAATCCACTGTCTTGCCGTCGTGGTCGACATGCTTGCCATTGGATTCCATGTCCAGTTGCTGCAGGTAGGCAGGGA